>JAEEGG010011657.1_pt1 | contig 19103 bp, 16 predicted proteins | sample 9134161 | NCBI WGS metagenome assembly JAEEGG01 (sample SAMN16246543, study PRJNA631951) | gut metagenome | biome: gut microbiome; feature: rumen; material: CR-attached | host: Bos | place: Iran: Karaj | collected 2018-10 | reverse complement strand
CATCGTAGTGATATCCCTGTCATCGATAAGGAGTTTACCCTTCGTGATGTCCTCAAGTCCCGCCACCATGCGCAGAGTCGTCGATTTGCCGCAGCCCGAGGGGCCTACGAGCACGATCAGCTCTCCGTCGCTGACGTCCAGATTGAAATCATATACTGCCTGTACCTTATTGTCGTAGATCTTTTCAAGATGCTGCAGTTTTAAGCTTGCCATAATTACTCCTTAAGTCTGCTGTTTGGGTGCTGCTTCGATCTCCTTCAGATAGTTCCGGAGCGTCACGGTCTTCATGATGCCGAATATCCCCGCCAGGATCAGGAGCGATCCCGAAGCTATCAGGAAAACGATAAGCCTGGTGTACTGTCCGGCCGTCATGACCGGGATCTCCTGCTCACCGAGCATCGTAACCGCCGCAAAAGCCTTCTTCGGGATGATCTGCGTGCGGACAAACTGTATGATCCCCACCACGATCAGTGTGACCGAATAGCCTATGTGGTAGTTCTTGACGCCCTCCGAGCACAGGAACACCGTAAGCATGAATACCAGATTGAAAATGATCGAAACACCCGTAAGCCAGGTGTAATAGTAATTTCCGACATCGGATCTATAAATACTGACAAAGTAGAAAACATTGAGCAAAATTGCGAGCAGAGCCAGTCCCGATGAGGTCTTGTTCTTGGAATAACGGAGTATGTCCTTGCGGATCTGTTTATCGTCCATTAAGCTGCTTCCTTTCCCGCTTTGATAAGTGCCTTTTCCTTTTTTGTCACGATTATCTTCCAGATTAAGTTTGCGGCGAGAAGAACCGCTGCGAGAATGACGAAGCCCAGTACAAAGCCGGACACGTCAAACCAGAATGTTGATTCGGTGTAGTACGTACCTCGTCTTTCGGCTACGGTCTTGAGCTTTTCGAAGTCAACGCCGGTGAGGTACTGTTCTTTGTAATCCATGATCCTGCCGCGGGCCCATATCGACGCTGCGATACTGCCGACGGTGCAGAGCGCGATCGAAACATAATTGCCGATGTAATAGCGCCTGCGTGTGTGGGTATTCATAACGAGATTGAATACGCCGAGAAGAATGAGTACGATGGTGACCTTTGTGAACAGCATGTTGAAATCCTGCATGTCATAGAATATCCTCGCTCCGGCCACACGATCGAGCGAAGGTTCCGAAGGATCGGGCATCATGCTGTAAAGACTGTCATACAGGTCCGTGAGCAGCCCGAGCGAATAGAAAAACGCCAGCGCACTCGCGATCAGCACAACATAGCAGATAATCTTCTGGAATTTCATCTGTTTCTTATACATGGATAGCCTCGATTCTGAAATGGGTTATCGTGCATAACGCACGGGAGAATCAAAAGTTCTCCCGTGCATACGCACTTATTTGATGTAGGTTTTGCGTGTTAAATAACCTGCGCGGGTTTATTTTGTAGCGTTGTAGTAAGCAAGGAGTCTGTCCCATGCAGCCTGCTTGTTGTCAAGGTAGAGGCCGTTGTTCCAGGTCTTTGTAACGGTGTTGATCATTTCCGCTCTCGAAGAGGTGCCCTCTCCCGAGTAGCCTGCGCAGATGATGTTGCAGAAGTAGTTAACCTTATCCTTAGCGGTACCGAAGCCTTCTGTCAGATCGGTAAGGCTCTTGAGCTCTTCGTTCTCAACCGTAGTGGTGGGAAGAACGGTAGGAATGGATGTGTACCAGGGGTTCTCGGTAACTGCAAGGATGGGATGCTTGATAAGTCCCAGACCGATAGCGGTCGAGATATTGCCTGCGCCCTCTTTGCCTACCGCATGTGTGCACTGATACTCGAATGCCTGGCTCTTTACGAAGCTCAGGGTCGATCCGAGATAGAAACGTGCGTAGTTGGTGTAGTTTCCGCCTGCCTTCTCCCAGAGCTCAGCATAAGTAGCGTCTGCGATAACGGGCATCTCTGTTCCGTTGAAGTTGAAGGTTACGTAGCTGCCGTCCGAGTTGGTCTTGATGAATGCGTCGGGACCGTAGGACATAAGGATCATACCGTCTCTGCTGTATGCGTAGTCGATGAGCTTAAGAGCAGCATAGAGCTTATCCTGGTCATCGCCCACACCGGCCTTCGAGATAGCCCATCCGTCGGTCTTAACCGAACGCCAGGACTCTGTAAATCTCATGTAAACGCCGTTAGCGTCTGTTCCGTCGAACCAGCGTGCAACGGGAACCATAACTGCCATGTACTTCTCGCCGTCCTGAAGCTTGGTCTCGTTCATGAGGGTCTGAGTCTGGTTGTAGTCGTAGCTCATGAAGCCGAGATCGTTCTCAAGCATTGTGGATGACTTTTCATCGGACTGATCGAGGAATGACTTGGAGATGAGGCCTTCCTTAGCCATAGCGTTCATTCTCTCCATCGCGATGTAGGAATCTTCCTCGCCGCGCGCGTCATGGAGCATGCCGTCGGTTCCGAGGTAGAGGCAATCCTGTCTGGACTCAAGTCCGCGAACACCGAAGAGGATGCCTGCGAATCTGAACATATCAACACGACGCTGGGTGTTTGCGTCCTCACGTGAGAAGAGGCCCTGAATCGTGTCTGTTCCGTTAAGTGTCTGTGCGTTGGCTACTACGCAGCGGAGAAGAGCTACAAGCTCATCAGCGTCCCAAGCAGCGTTCTGACCGATGAAGAGGTTTGAACGTGTGGTGCCGTAGTATCCGTTATAAGCGGTATCGATGTAGTTGCGGAGCATGTTGACAGCGTCAACGCCGCTCATGCTGCCTGCAGTGTTCATGTTGGCAACGATGTTGCCTGCTGCGTCGTAATCCTTTGTAACGCTCTCAACGCCCGATCCGTCGGCCTTAACTACGTCAACGGTAACCTTGCCCGATGTAGGCATGTAAGGCTCATAAACGGGAGCTGCGGTCTTGCCGCTCGCTGAAGCGGTGAATGCGCCGTCGCCGTCAAGGAGCTTAACAACCCAGTCGGTTCTCATAAGGGGCATACGCTCGATATCGTCAACACCGTCGAAGTAAGGTGAGAAGTAGATAGCGCCTGCGTTGTCGCCTGTGGTGGAACCGGTGATAGAAAGACGAACGATGGAGTTAGCATCGAGATATGCCTTGAAGTTGGGCATCATATCGAGATACTCCGCGATGTTTACAAGGTAACCGGACTGGCCGTACTCGGAAAGGTTTCCTGCTGCGCCCGCAACCATGTCAACCTGATCGAGCTGCTCTTTCCAGTAATCGAATTCCTTCGATGCGGAACCTGCGCCTGTCCACTTGTCCTCGAATACCATGCCGAGGCGCTTCTGAAGCTCAACCCAGGTAGGCTTAAGATCGCCTGCATGATAGGTAACGCCGTCAGCGAGAACGATGCCCTCGCCGGCTGTCTCGGAATCAAGCGAGATACCGGTCTTTGCGTTGTTGTAACCGGTAGCCATGCGAAGCACGGTGCCCTCCTTGAAGGTGAGCTGATCGGCCTCGATGGTCTCGGTGATGTCTGTACCGCTGCCGTCAAAGTTCTCAGAGCCCGAATCCGCCGGCTTTGTGGGAGCCGTAGTGGTTGCCGGAGCCTGTGTGGGTGCATTGGTGGGAGTCTCTCCCCCGCTCTTCTTACCGCAAGCGGCAAGCGAGAAGGTCATAGCCACAACAAGAAGCAGAGCTATGAGCTTTTCCAACTTTTTCATAAAAATTCCTCCTGTAGATAGATGTTTGTCGCAGCGCCTTATTCTTTGACGCCGCCCATATTTACGCCCTTCGCAAAGTATTTCTGGATGAAGGGATAAATAACTAAGATAGGGATGATCGAGCAGACGATCAGCGCGTAGATGACCGAATCCGAAGCGTAGCTCTTGTTCCAGCCCGCCATGAGCTCGGCATCGGTGTACTCCTCAAGTTTGAGTCGTACGAATACCTGCAGCGGATGCTCGTTTGAATCTGAGATCATCTGTCTCGCCCAGAAGTATCCGTTCCAGCGCGAGATGCCGAAGAACAGTGCAACCGTCGCGATGGTGGATTTGCTCATCGGGATGTATACCCTGTTGAGCACCTGGAACTCCGTCGCTCCGTCAACAATAGCAGCCTCCTCGATCTCGGAAGGCACGCCCTCGAAGGCGTTGCGCAGCAGGATGATGTTCATGGCCGCCATACCCATCGCAATGACTACGAGCCATTTGTCATCCATGATCCCGACCGAATTGAAGACCTTCTTGGTATTGATGTAATTCAGGTACTGCGGTACGAGTCCCGCCGAGAACCACATCGTGAATACCAGAAAAAAGTTAAAGGTCTTACGGAAGAGCAGGCGCTTTTTCGAGAGAGCGTAGGCGCCGAGGATCGAGATCCCGAGCGACCAGAGCGTTCCGTAGAATGTCAGGAACAGTGTATTCGAGTATGCGTTCCAGAACAGATTGCTCGAAAACATCTGCTTGAAAGCGTCGAACTGAACCTCCTTCGCAAAGAGCACGACCTTGTTGTATTCAACGAAATACCTGCCGCTGACGGCCGCCGATATTGCATAAACAAAGGGATACAGGCAGCTCAGCGCGAATATCGTCAAAAGGAGGTAGCTTATGACTTTGAATATAAGCTCGGATACTTCCAATCGTCTTTTCATAACAGTGATCTACTCCATTCCGTGATCAGTACAGTGATACGTTCGATGCCTTCCGCGCGATCGTGTTGGCTCCGATCACGAGAAGCATGCCGACTACGTTGTTCATCATTTCGGCGGCGGAAGCAACGCCTTTCCATCCGCCCTCGATACCGAGTCTGTAGGAAAGAGTCGAAACAACGTCTGCCGTGGTGTAGGTGTTCGGATTATAGAGAAGCAGTACCTTCTCGTAGCCTATGCTGAGCAGCGAACCGATACGCGTGATCAGCATGATGACTATCGTGGAGAGGATGCTCGGGAGCACCACGTACCGCATCTGTGCCATCTTGCCCGCGCCGTCTATCTGCGCGGCCTCGTAGCTCGTCGGCGATATCGCTATGATCGCCGCGAAATAAACGATGCTGTCATAACCCGCGCCTTCCCAGATACCGCTGATCTGGTAGATGCCGCGGAAGAATGAGGGATTGTTCAGCAGACCTGCCTGGCCGACCTCCTCGGAGATCCAGCCCAGAGATACGAGGAACTGTGAAACAACGCCCATGCCCGAAGTCAGTGAGCCCTGCTTAACGAGCAGTGTAACGAGGGATGTCATGACAACCGTCGACATGAATTTGGGAAGATAAGTGAGTACCTGATATACGCTTCGGGCGATGTTTGACCTGATCTCATTGAAGAACAGGGCGATGATGATAGGCATCGGGAAGCCGAAGCACAGTCCGTAGAAGCTCAGCAGGAATGTATTGCGCAGAGCCCTCCAGAAACGTACCGACTCGGAACCCACGATAAGAGTCTTAAATGCGGAGAATCCCGAATAGAACTGCTCCGAGACAGGCTTCACGACATCGTAGATCTTAAAGCAGCCCAGCAGCTCGTACATGGGAAAATAACGCCAGAAAAGGAATACCAGGATCATGGGTACGAGCATCAGGTACAGGCGCCAGTCCTTGATGACCGCTCTTAAAACGCCCAGCCAATAATGCTTTTCGACATCGTCCCTGACCGCCTGCTCGGGATCCTCATGATAGAGCCCGGTAGTCTCGTCATAGATCAGATAATCAGCTGCGTTAGATTTCATATGACTCCGTTCCGTGCAAGAGCACAAATAATGATAAAAGATATCCGGAAATGTATCAGTGACGGTAATCCTCTTCCCTGCTGCCCTCCTCGCCGCGGTTCTCAGCCGCAAGCCGCAGGAGATAGGTTTTCTGGTTCTCGAAGACCCCGTCGATATTTCTTACGATCAAAACAGCGATAACGGCAAACAGCGCGCTCAGCGAATCGGTGGTGATAAACTGCACGAGCATCCTTAAGTCCGCTCCGAAGAACAGCGATACGATCCACCGTCCCAGCTGTGCCAGCAGATATACCGTCAGGACATATCCGATCGAGAGCAGCGCGCTCTGCCTGACTCTCTCACGTCCGATCCTCTTGAGAAATATCAGCGCGAACAGCATGAAAAGATTCCCGACCAGGTAGATCAGATACTGCCGGGGCTGTGCCCCCGAAGCCGCGCAGAAGGCAAGTGCCGACGCGATGGCCGCAACGGCCGCGAAAGCATGCCACCTCATCATCTCGAGTGAAACGAACAACACCGCCAGAGAGAGCACATAAGGCAGTTCCCTGAACCAGAGGTTCGCGCCGAGAGTCACGGCCGACTCGAGGATAACAAAGATCAGAGTCAGGAGAATGATATTGGCTGTTCTGTACTGTTTGAATGTAAGCGCTTTCATCTAAATGTCAAAAAAAAAACCTCTCGTTTCTTTCTTGTTACAATAATACGTCATAATATTGAACTTGTCAACAAAAATAACTGTCGGGGCTTCAAAAAAATGTTGCACTTTAAACAAAACAAGGCATGCCTGCCGCGGCACGCCTTGTTTCACAAAAATGTAAGTGCTTAACCTGTATATATTCCGTTTTGTGAAAAATCAATATATTAAGCTCCGGGTGCCGTACGACTCTCGGCCAGCCACCATACGATGCCGCCCAGAGTATTTCCGATAGTCGCCCACAGCAGGAACAGCGCGATATCCGCGATATCCGAGGCTCTCGCCGCCGCCAGATAGAACATATCCGCCACCACGTGCTCAGCTCCGCACAGGATGAATACCATGACTCCGAGCACCACGGCCAGGTACTTGCCGAAGCCCTCGGCCTTAGCATACCCTCTCACTCCTATCGCTATGCAGAACTCACAGATGACCGCATCGATGATCACTATATAAAAAGGTTTGGCAAGCTTAGCCGTCACCACGGTCTGCGCCGCAGCGAACAGATTGGCGTGCGTCGATACCGCCAGCCCGAACAGCACGGCCCCGATCAGGTTTCCGAGCCAGACGAGCGCCAGTTTCTGCGGCTTTTTGATGAATGCTTCGTTACAGGCCTTTCCGGTGAACAGATCAAATCCGAACACGAGCACCGTGAGCAGTCCGACCGAAAACAGGAACGCTCCGACCACCCTGTTCTCACAGGCCAGAAAAACGGTCCCTCCGAGCGCTATCGCGGCTCCCGCGCATATCGATCTGAGCAGCATACCTTTGAATTCTTTCATAAGCTTCTCCCTCCGGTTGTTTTTTTATTCTTTGATCTGTTTTCCTGTTTTTTGATGCTTTTTTCCTGCCTCTTTGAGGTTCAAAAGCATCAGTGCAGCCGCTCGGCCGAGATAAGTGTATCTCCCGAATACGTCAGCCGCATGTTGAGATCTGTCTCGCCTCTTAGCATCGGCTCGAGGAAATAACGGTCGCCGGCCCAGAGATTGAGGCTCAGGATCTCATCTTTCGGGATCCACCTGAGATCGCCCTCATTACAATCGGGAATATCTCGGCCATCCTCTTTGCGGTACCCGTCCGCGAGATACAGATACATGTCCTCATCCTCCCATGCGTCGTTCCGGAATTCCACGACTCCGAGGAATGTATAGGATGTCAGCGTATAGCCCGTCTCCTCCCTGACCTCGCGCACCAGGCACTCGTCGGCCGTCTCGCCGGGCTCGAATTTGCCGCCGATGCCGACCCATTTGCCTGCGTTGGGATCGTTCTTTTTCTTATTCCGATAGAGCATGAGGTAACAGCCGTCACGCTCAATATAGCACAGTGTCGATCTGATCATGTTTTCCCGCCTTCCGTTTCATATTTATCATAGCATTATGACCGCGGCAGCTCAACTTATTTCGTTTTTGTGTAGATAGGTTAAGATTATTCCCATTTTCTCCGATATATTCCGCAGCAGGAGTTCCGGCTGTTTTCGGCCGCACCCTGTGCTGAGTCAGGAAAAGTTTTCGTCCTTATCCTGCGATACGAAAGAAAAGATGCCGTTCACCGGTTTTGTCACTAATATCAGGGGAGATGCAGTAATATGACCAACATCAACATGTTCAACAATATATTCTCGCCGACCCAGGCACAGACGAACGCTGCCGCGAATGCGGGAGCGTCTGCAGCTGCGTCTTCGGGCGCCGCGGAGACTGCCGCAAGTGCCGGCGCGGCCGCTGCCGACGAGCTGATGGAGCAGCTCATGGACGACAGGAACGCAGCGCATACGCAGTCTGCCACCGCAACCGTTCTGCAGGCGCTCAAAGCCGCCGGACTCGCTGAAAGCAACGCGAATATCGCGCTGGCGAACGCCCTGATCGAGAATAATCTCTCCATCAGCCGCGAGAGCCTCAGGTATTTTGCAGCACAGGCAAAAGCGTATCCCGAATCGGGGCTCGATGCCCTGATGGCGATGGCGCGCGCCGATATCCCGGTAAATGCCGAATCCGTGGCCACAGTCAATGAATTCATGAATAACGGCATGGTCATGACCTCCGACGTCAACGCGCTCGCGGACATGATCGAGACCGTGCTCTCAGATCCCACGACCTCTCCCGAGCTCGCCGATTCGATCAGGCAGGCTGTTTTTGAGGCCGTGTACGATTCCGTAAATGAGACAAATACCGCCGCCGCAGACACCGCAGCGCAGGCCGCCGCCGAAACTCCGTCCGGGGCACAGCAGGCACAGGGCGCCGAGGCAAACGCAGCACAGGCTGCAACCGCTCAGGCCGCAGCAAACACCGCCGCAAATACGGCCGCAAATACGGCCGGCGCCGCAGCCGCCACTCCCGGCGCTGTTGCGGCATCGGGCGCTCAAATGGCGGGCATGGCAGGCGCCGCACCCGCGATACAGCCCGAAACGATGCCCTACCGCACCGTGGCGACCAGTGCCGACAATATCACAAAGGACGCCACCGCAGGTCCCGGATCCGACGGTGCAGGCAGCTCGCTCTCAGGTGCGCTCTCAGGCATGGAAAACGGTCAGGGTGAAGCTCTCGGCAGCGACGGGCAGGCTCTGGCAGGCGCCGCACGTCCGGGTGCGGAGACGATCGCATCCGGCGAAAATCTCCCTCCTGATGCGGTAGATATGGCCAATTCCGAGATCATGTCCTTCCGTCTGCACGAGGATATCAGCGGCAGGAATGATTATAATTTCAGGGACTTTGACGAGCTCGCAAACGCTCTGGCCTCACAGGCCGACGAAGCCGCGGAAAGCTCCGCGGAGACCGCAAAGGCAGAGATCCCGCGCATGCCCGAGGCATTTAGGCAGCTTTCCGCAAAGGATGTAAAACAGCTCCTCAAAAACTCGCTGTCGACCTCTCCCGAGAAACTCTCTAAAGAAAATATCCGTGCGCTCTACAAACGCACGACCGATTTCTTCGAAAAAGTAAAAGAAGCCGCCGAACAGGACGGTTCGCACTCCGCTCTGGCCTCAAAGGCCTCCCAGGCACAGCGCGACACCTCGATGCTCAACGCGCTCAACCGCATGTATCCGCATATCGAACTGCCTCTTAAGCTGCAGAACGAGAATGCCGAAGGCGGACTCTACGTATACACGAACCGAAGCGGACATGCCCGTACCGACGGACATGTGACCGCCCTGCTGCATCTGAACATGCCCAATCTCGGTCTGATAGATATCCATCTCGATCTGGCGGACACCAGTCTCGGCATGAATTACTACTGTGAAGAGGACGCGGGCCGGCTCCTCTCGGGCGATATCTCGGCGCTCAGAGGTGACCTCGAAAGGCTCGGCTACACGGTACGCACGCGCTTTAACCCTAAGGAGACTGCCGCCGATTCTATCCGTGAAAGCCTTGGCTCCGTCGAAGAAGCAGGCACTGCGGAGCGTCCCGAAAGGCTCAGTTTTGATATCCGTGCGTGAATATTATGCCGTTTTTCTCACAAACTCTTGTATTTGCTGAGATCGTATGTTATCATCTTACATGCGTAGAACATAGAAAACACTGATTTTTTTAAGCGAAAGGCAAGCAGCCCTGCGCAGCAGACTGCGAGTGCCTGAAGCGAAGCGAAAGGAGAGGGAGTTGAGCCGTCGGGATAATTCTTACATATCGCAGCCGCCCGAGCGTTTTCACTGGACGGACATTCCTACAGGGATATGCTTCATGGTGGCGCTGCTGGCCATGGGACTGGCCATCGCGATCAATTTCAGACCGCTGTACTATCTGGACATCAGCCGCCTGAATCTCGTTGAAAAAAGCGGCTTTAACGCCGTTGTCATCAAAGAAAATTACAATATACTCATAGATTATTGCTGCCCGTTCTTTACCGGTCCCCTGGAGTTTACGATCAGGGCTTCCCAGAGCGGCCTGTCGCATTTTGCGGAGGTTAAACAGATATTCAACATTATCTATCTGGCCGGTGCGATAAGCCTCCTGTTCGTCGTTATATCATTTATCATCAAAGCCAAGCTCGGGGAGCTTAAATACCTCCGGAACTGCGCGATCATCACCGTGATCCTTCCCGCTGTCGTCGGGATATTCGCGCTGATCGATTTTAACACGCTGTTCCTGCTCTTCCACAAGATCACGTTCAGCAACGACGACTGGCTCTTCGATCCCGTGACCGACCCGGTCATCAACATACTGCCCGAAGAATTCTTCATGCAGTGCGCGCTGATCATCGTCGGCACCATGCTGATAGGCGTCATAACCGTCCTGATCATCTATTTTGTCTCCAAGAAAAACCGCAGGGTCGAAAGACTGCTGCCTCAGAAACAGAATTATTATTACTGATAAAAACCGAGGGCCCGCATATGCGGGTCCTCTTTTTTGCGTATCGGCACCCGCAGTCCTAACGCGTATGCCTCTTAAACCACTCCGTGATCTCGTCCAGTCTGCGTACTCTGTGCTTGGGCTTGCCTGAACGCGACAGCTCGTGATTCTCTCCCTTGAACACGATAAGACGTGTCTCGATACCGCGCGCGGCCAGAGCCTGCATCATCTGCATGCCTTCGGGCAGCGGGCAGCGGTAGTCCTCGTCGCTGTGCAGGAAAAGGGTCGGCGTCTTTACGCGGTCCGCATATTTAAGCGGCGAACGGTCCCAGAGCTTCTCATAGTTCGCTTCACCGAACATACCCTTTGCGCCGCACTGGTCGGGTCCGAACATTTTTCCTATATCCGAAATAAATGAGAAGGACACCCAGTTGCTGATCGAGCGCTGCGAAGCGCAGGCACAGAACCTGTCGGTATGGCCGATGATCCAGTTGGTCATGAAACCGCCGTAGCTTCCGCCGGTCTCGCAGAGCTTTTTCTTATCGATGTTCGGATATGCCGCGAGCACCGCATCCGTAAAATCCATGAGGTTTTGGAAATCGGTGACGCCGTATTCGCCGCGTATATCGGCAAAATCATCGCCTCGTCCGTCGGAACCCTTGATATTGGTGAAGAATACAACAAATCCTTGAGCGACCCAGTACTGCATCTCGTGGAAGAATGTCTCTCCGTAAGCGCAGCGCGGGCCTCCGTGCACATCGAGGATCGCGGGATATTTTTTCTTAGGAGAATAATTCTCGGGCAGCAATACCCAGCCTCGCATATCCATGCCGCAGGAGGTGTAGTCGATGCGGTTCGGCTTCGCTATATAGCGGCCTTCGAGCGCCTCGTCGTTCAAATGCGTGAGACGCTGCATATTCTTACCCTCGCGGTCCATGACGAATACCTCCGCCACATGGTCCCAGCCCTGATAAACAACCGCGATCGAATCGGAGGTCACATCCATCGAGCAGAGCATGCCGTCCTGTTCCCAGATCGTATCCTTCACTACTTTCCCTCTGTTCGGGCGAAGGCGGAAGATCGCGTTATGATCGCGTATCGTGGCAAACGTCAGATATTCTTTGCCGTCACAGTAATGGGCGCTGTCGCCCTCTGCGGTATCGCCGATCACGCTGGAATACAGTGATACTTCAGGACGGTATACCATACTCAGGCCGCTTTCATCTATACGGACCATATCAGAGGTCTGATTGATCCCGTAAGTCTTCATATCCGAGGCGAAACCGTACAGCTTCCCGCCCATCTCAAAGAGTCCGCCGATGCCGTGATCAGCCCTTCCGTATACGGTCTTTATCTTATTTGTGTCAGCATCGTAAACGAATACTTTATTGTAAAGGCTGCGCTGCCCCTTGAACGCCGAGCCTGTGAAATAAACTCTCCTGCCTTCTACGCGCAGTTCTCCCGCATCAAATTCGGGCGCGGTAAGGCGCTTCGCGTCAATTTTGCCTTTTTCATCTATTGTCAAAGCGAAAACGGCTTCGCGTGTCCCCGAGACATAGCCTGCGCCGTTGAACCAGTAAGGAAGCTCATCCGCAACATGGTAGTCTTCCTCGGCCTTTTTGGCCTCAGCTTTCTTTTTGCGCGTCTCCTCATCATCCTTGTATGCATCGGGGTCATCCCTGCGGATGGTTCCGGTGGCCATATAATGAGTCGCGTCGATCTGCTTAAACTGCCCCAGGCCGAACGGAACGGTCACCCACGGTGCCGCTTCCCCGCCGCGCACATCGAGCAGATACAGGTCTGTGGTCCCGGGTTTGGTATCCTTTGTATTCCTGCGCAGGATCAGCGTATGCTCATCCTTCCAGTCCACCACGGAAGCGTCGATGCTCCAGGTCGCCTGCTTTGCCTCGCCGCCGCGGGCCAGCCATACGTCACTGTGGTACTCGTTTTTCTCCAGATCCGCGCGTTTTACCTGAAAGGCCAGATATTCGCCGGTCGGGCTGTACTTTAATCCGCCCGGAATGCGATAGAGCGCGATGTCTTCTTTTTGGATCTTTTTCAGTTTTACCATGCCGTAACCCCCTTAAGATTGCCATAATATTTAAAGAAAAAGCTGCCGCACTGCTTTGTGCGACAGCCATTATCTATCACTGCTTTAAAGGATATGCGTCGGTGAGCATCTTGGTGATGGACAGCGCCTTCGAATGATCGCCTGCGGGATCCTTTAATACGATGCCGATCGCCTCAGCAACGAGCTCCATGTCCTTTTCCTTGAAGCCGCGGCTGGTGACTGCGGGCGAGCCGAGTCTGATGCCGCTGGTAACGAAGGTCGACTGGGGATCGTTGGGAACAGCGTTTTTATTAACGGTTATATTGACCTGCTGAAGCAGAGCCTCTGCCTCCTTACCGGTCATGCCGATGTTCTGGAGGTCAACGAGCATCAGGTGGTTGTCAGTGCCGCCCGAAACCAGATTGAAGCCTCTCTTTAAGAGACCGTCTGCGAGAGCCTTTGCGTTCTTGATGATCTGCTCGGCGTACTCCTTGAACTCGGGACGCAGAGCCTCGCCGAGGCATACCGCCTTGGCCGCGATAACGTGCATCAGAGGTCCGCCCTGGATGCCCGGGAATACTGCCTTATTGAACTTATGCTCCTTTGCGAACTCCTCACTGGAGAGGATGATGCCGCCGCGGGGTCCGCGAAGAGTCTTATGAATGGTAGCCGTGGTAACGTGAGCGTAAGGAATGGGGCTCATGTGCAGTCCTGTAGCGACAAGTCCCGCGATATGAGCGATATCTGCCATCAGGTACGCCCCGCACTTGTCCGCAATCTCACGGAAACGCTTGAAATCGATGGCACGCGCATATGCGCTGGCGCCGCAGATGATGAGCTTGGGCTTGCACTCCATGGCTATGCGCTCTACTTCGTCGTAATCGATATATCCCTCGGAGTTAACGCCGTAAGGAACGCAGTTGAAATACATACCCGAAAGGTTAGCGGGTGATCCGTGTGTCAGATGACCGCCGTCCGCAAGGCTCATGCCCATGTAGGTGTCGCCGGGCTGAAGAAGAGCCGTCTCAACAGCCTGATTGGCCTGGCTGCCGGAATGAGGCTGAACATTGGCATAGGTGCATCCGAACAGCTTCTTTGCGCGTTCGATGGCTAAGGTCTCGACCTCGTCAACATACTCACATCCGCCGTAGTAGCGATGTCCGGGATAACCTTCGGCGTATTTGTTCGTGAGGGGGCTGCCCATGGCGGACATAACCGCTTTGCTTACGAAATTCTCAGAAGCGATCAGCTCGATGTGGTCGTTCTGACGCTGCATCTCGCGTGTGATACTCGCAGCGACCTCGGGGTCAACCGCTTTGATCTCATCATAGTTGTACATAATCTTCCCTTTCCTTCCTCATTCTCTCCTTTTTCCGTAAAGGACACTGACTGCCCTAAACATTCAAGATGATATTATACTTGTCCGAAAAATACAAGCGAATTCAGGCAAAATCATTTTGTTCAGTCTATACCATTTTTGTGAAGGATGGCCGTGATCAGCTTTTCCTGACCGATGTATTTGGCTTTGAGCGCCTCGATATCGTTCAGCGCGCTGTCCTGCTGGCGGATATTGTAATCAAGACGCGCGCGCAGCTTGTTGCGCCTGCGTGAGACCGCATCCTTGAAATCCACGAGCTCCGTACGGTCGAGCAGCACCTCGGGCTGGCTGACCCATGCGTCGGTCTTTTCCATGCCTGCGGCTGCCAATGCGCGGGCCATGCGCTCGGTATAGCTGTTGAGGAGCTGGGTATTTTTCATGTAGCGCTTCTCGGCCTCTTTCTGTTTGACATAGTTCTCCCAGACATAGCGGAGCTCCTGCAGGGAGTTGACACCGTATTTGTCGTAGGAATAATCAAGGACCTAGGTGGTGTTTACGTATTTGATCTTGACCTTGTTGAGGAGCATGTTGGCGCGGTTCATCATGTATTCGGTCTTTTTGACGTCCTTTTTGCACTCCCCGACGGCCATGATGTAGTAGATGATATATCCGATCGCGGCAACACCCGTGATGAAGAAAGGCACGGTAAAATCCTTGCCCGTCTGCCCCGAAAGGACTATCAGCGTGATAAATATCAGCAGAACGACCAGAACGATCGCGTAAGACATCTTATTGAGGAAATTCCTCTTTGACTCGGCATGCTCCTTCTCGTAGCTTATGCTGCCCTTCTCGCCTTCGAGATTGCGCATGTCATCTTTTACCAGCACGAGGAAATTCTCGTGTTTTTCGAGCTCACCGAGCTTTTTCGGGAACTCATGCTCGTACATCTCCATGGTATGGTAGAGGTCGTCGCGTATCCTTTTCTCACCGGTCTGGAATCTGACACGCTCGTTCTCGAGACTCAGCATCATGCGCGCCGCATCGGCGATCTCGCCGCGCGACTCCTCATCCATCTGCTCGTAGCGCTGGATATCCGCGAGATACTGCGTGACCTGCGCATACTCGTTTTTCGTCTCTTCCTGCTGCGCGCGCAGATAAGTGACCTGATCGCACAGCTCCGAGGTAAGGCGCGAAAGATCCTCTTTGGCTATTTTCCCGCCTCTGCTCGCAGCGATGGCCTCATCCACCGTCATCCGGGAATAATCCGTCATGAGCTCGTCATGCGGCTTCTTCTTTCTACCGAAAAGTCCCATACCTTTACTCCGTAACCGCCGACCTGTAGCCGGACTTAAGCACCGTGATCATCTCATCGGAAAGCGTGTCGAACTCAGATGTCCTGCCCTGCTGGTACAGCACCTTGAGCCTGTCGAGCTGGCCGAACTCTCCGGCGTTTTCTATCCGCGCGGTCGCATTTTCTATATCTTCTTCGATCTTTTTGAGCAGCTCTCCGTTGTCGAGCAGTCTCGTCGCCTCTTTAATATACTCGCTGTCCCTGTGACCGAGCCTGAGCGCATAGAAATAGCATTTGAGCGACTCACGCGACTCATTCCGCTCGTAAGCCTCAAGGAACATCTCCGCGGCCACGTCGTAACGCGCGCTCCTGACGTTGATCACGCCGATATTGTGCATGATGTTGCCGTATTCCTGCGCCGAGAGGGTACTGCCCTCCACTGAAGAGATGATGCCTTTGTATTCCTTCAGGGCATCCTTATAGTAACCGCCCTGCATGTATCTGTCCGCCCTGCGCTTTCTGCGGCCCGCGGCCGACATGCCGGCCAGCTCGTCGAGCTCGTCGCAGATCCTCCTGATCTCGCTCTCATCGTAGAAATCACCGGTGCAGAGTATAACAACAAGACGGCTCTTTAAGTCCGCTTTGGTGAGCACGAGCTGCTCGAGCAGGTCTCCTCTCTCGGTAAATCCGAGCTCATCCCTGATGAAAAGCGCCATCTCCCTGTCGATCATACTCTCGTCGAGCATGTCGAGCTGCGCGCGCAGGCAATAGCAAAGCTCCTCGATCGTGTAAACGTTCACGCCCGAGGTTTTGAGTGTGTATGGCCTGACGGCTTTTTTGCCCGCGCATAGGATAACCTTACTCATCAGATCTTAAGCACCTGCTCCCATATTTTATGATTTGTCGGATATATGTCTCCGAAGCCCATGTCCCTGACCGTGATCACGCAGGTATCGCGGTTCGGGAATCTGAGCCTGATGTTCATCCTGTTGGTCCTGTCGCTGCGAAGGTTCAGCGTCTCGAGCGTTACGATCGCGCAGACGAAATCCTTTTTGAGGACATTGTGTATGATAAAGTCGAGCTCGTTCGTCTTGTCCATGATGACCTCGATCTCACGTCCCGCCTCGCTGCAGGGCTGTCCGATCGAGGCGAGCTCCATCTCGCGGTAGGCACCGTCCGAAAATGCCCTGATCGCGATGCTGCTCTTTAATACAGAGTCACCGACCAGCAGATAACCGTCGGCTCCGCCGTCGAACATCAGCTGCGCCGCGTATCCGGCGCCCTTGACATAGAGATTTTGTCCGCGGAATACGCGCCTGCCGTTGCAGAGGTTTTTGAGTATACCGTCCGCCCATGCGCTCTCAAAACCCGCACCCGTGAAATACAGGGCTGAGATTATCTGCTTATGCAGCATCATCGAGGCTGTGTTCTCGAATGCGTACATCAGCCTGTCCGCCTCTTCGGGTGCCAGCATCGCGTAATTGATCTTGGAGGTCAGATCGGTCTTTTCAGCGACGATCGTGATCGGTTCGCTGCGGCGTCCGAAGCTTAATCTGTAGAACATGAATCCGTCTTTTTCGAAATCGAACAGACCCACGTCATTGATCCAGATATCCTTGTTCTGGGATACCGCATAGTACATAAAACTCTCTAAATGGGTGACCATTCTAAGGCTGTCGGATCTGATACCAAGCAGCTCGAGAGCTGATATTAAATTACGTTTTAACTTTTCATTGAACTGTGGTGCGGTGATCGCAACCCCTCTGATCTTAGTGGCTCCGATCCTGGCTTTAAGAGCCGCGAGCAGTCGTCTGAAGAAACGCTCGAGCAGCATGTCCGCGGCATAATTCTGTCCGAATATGTCCATGCTGCCGTTTTCGGAAGCCAGGGTCACGAGGCCGGTAACTTTCATGCTCGCGGGCCCGGGTGTCAGGGCCGCGGCATCATCTCCGAATAGCCAGTCGCTGCTGTCGGGGAAGGCGCAGAGCATGGTGGGGATCCTGTACTTGCCGGGATCCTTCGAAAGGCATGCCGAATAGAGCTCACCATGTTCGTTCACATAGCTGAGCTGTGTAAATTCGTCCGTAAGGTCTATGCCTACGAGTACTGCCTTTTCGTTGTCCATCGGGGTCCTTTCACTGATATATGTATTATCCGTACTTATAGCTATCTTAAGTTTTGCTTATTACAGCCTTACTTCCGGTATCCTCACGGAACATCAGAACAGAGGCTCAAAAAGCTGCTTTGCCAGCTGCTCGTTCTTAATATAGTTCTCGAGGAGCTTCTGCATCGTCTTCGAATCGTTCATCTCCCTGGCGGTGATGATCAGGTTCAGCTGCCTGTAGCCCGTATCCTCGTTGCCGATCAGCTCGGGCTCGAGACGCACCTCGCTGCTCTCCGTCACGATGTACGAATCGCTGTCCTCCTCGGTGATGTAATACTGGAGCAGCTCTCCGTAGAACAGGACGAACTCGCTCACGAATATGCCGTATCCGAGATCCTTCATGTCCTCGTCCACATAGCTGTCGTCCTCATCGCCCGTTATCAGGCAGTAGTGTATGCGCACGTGCTTTCTCGGATCGGTGTGATATTCGATGTACTGCTTATCCTGCATGCCCTCCGGGATGTGTATGCCGTCCCCGAAATTCTTAAAGAAAGGCATGATCACGCCGCGGCTTTCGAGCAGTGCCATCTTATGCTCGATAAAGTTCCTGTCGGTGTCGCTGTATTTGCCCATGATCGAGAGGTATTTGAGAATGGCAAGGATGCACAGGTCATTCTCCTCATATACGGTCTCGCGGCGCATGAGTTCGAGCATCTCGCTGTCGGGCACATGCTCCTTTACCAGATATTTGTAGGCGTAATACGACATATACGCCCGGATCAGTACTCTGTTGGTACCGTGGTCGTAGTAGTGCATCAGGACCTCGAGCGAATAGCTCATATCCGTCTCGGTGAAGAGTATCTGCGCCAGCAGCCTCTCCTCGAGATCGTCGGCCTGGATCCCCGCCTCTATCGCGGTGCTCCAGAGCCAGTGCATGCTGTCGTTGTCGCCGTTGTAATACTTCACGAGATACGACAGTACCGCGTCATCGTGCCTGCGCTTTAGGAATACGTTGTAGCACAGCTCGGTAAAAAGCCTGTTTCCTATATGGGGATCACCACTCATGATAAGGCTCGAAGTGAGCTTTGCTATACGGCGCACATCCACTCCGGTATATCCGTAGATCTCCATATTCTTAACGGCGAGGCTGTAGAGCTCCCTCATGATCATGAGGTCTATCATCCTTGCGCGCTCACGGCGCGACAGATTGGCCAGGTCGGTCTTGACCAGCAGGCTCTCCATCAGATCGCCTTCGAGATTCTCATAATAATATTCGATCAGCTCGCGTCTGCATTCGATCTCAAACTTTTTCTCGAGGCGGCTCTCGTCGATGCATATCCTGATAAGCCTGTAGATCTCTTCGGAGTCACCGCGGTAACGCGCATTCTCGAGACTGTTGAGGATAACCCTCTCGTCCTGAGTGCATCTGGCGGCACAGAGACGTATGAGTTCGCTGTTCGTGATGAGCTTTGTCATGTGAAGGGTGCCGGGCACCAGACGGCTCCCGTGTCCGTCCTCGACGAGCACTTCGGGGTCCTCGGTAAATATGTCTATGAACGCTATACCGTCCTTTACCGGGAACACTCTCTCGTCCTCGAGCTCCTTGTGGGCGACGAGTACTGCGGTTGCATCGGGCCACTCTACCTCGACCCTGTGCTTGAATACGATGTCGGGTAAAAGTGCGGTGAGCGACTCGTCCAGATCGGCCGCGCCCAGCA
>JAEEGG010011653.1_pt1 | contig 19107 bp, 11 predicted proteins | sample 9134161 | NCBI WGS metagenome assembly JAEEGG01 (sample SAMN16246543, study PRJNA631951) | gut metagenome | biome: gut microbiome; feature: rumen; material: CR-attached | host: Bos | place: Iran: Karaj | collected 2018-10 | reverse complement strand
TTTTCTCTCAAACATAAATAAATTCGATAAACTCTCTCGTAATTAGAAAAGAAATACTGTATTGTTTGTTCCTTAATAGATTCAAAATCACCTTTTTTTATTAATATACATTCAAAAAATATTTTTTCTTTTGTATAATTTATATGTACATCAACACTATTATCCTTAACAACATTAGTTAAGATAGAACTATTATACTTATTTTCAATGACATATTCAATAAATGTTTTTTTCTCTAATTTCAAATTAGAGAAATTAGAAAGCGGATTATAATTGGGTATGTTTCTATATAAAAAGAAAGAATATAAACTATCATCCGTTGCATAGCCAACAGTCGCAACATAATCTATATTCATAGAATTTCTACCATCTACATATATCTCATTGGGGAATATTCTAGAACTTACATTTCCTTCATCCCTTAATGGAAAAACTATATCAGTCAAAGGAAATATATAATTCAAAAAAACATCTCTGTTTAAGTTTTTTCCCTCTGGATTTATATCTAATTCTGTTGAATATTGTTTCAAATAGCGAATTTGGATATAAAAACATAAACAAAAAAACTCGTTTGTCGTTTGAGGAACTTGTATTTCAATAGGATTAGATTGAAAAATAGCATTTCCTTCTTCGTTTTTATCTAATAAGGTTAACAATTTTCGAGTTCTTTCTTCTTGGTAATTATAAGGGACATATATTGCAGCATATTTGTTATCACCTATTGGTAAAAATATATCTATTTTTTCTAATGATTGAGGAAAATCGTTTAGAATGTAAATAGGCCATTTGCATCGGTAATAATCAGATTCTTGTATTAAGTCATCGTTTGAATTGTACATATAACGAATAGGTGTTCCGTTATTAACACTATAAGTTCCTAAATAATTAAACGAATAGTTTAATTCATTTCTAATATCTACATAAATGGTGTTCTTATTATGAAAATGCCCTGCTTGCAATATTTGAGTGTAAATATCCTCTTTCTTTTTTGTCTCAAATTTTGGCGTCAAATCACTATTTATATCTCCATTTGATGTTCTTGCTTTAACGCCAGTATCAAATTGATTACCAAACAATGCGGCTGGGTCAAGGTAATTATGGATGTCCTCTTTTTGATGCCAATGGTCAAATTCCGCAGCTTCTGTTTCATTACCTGTCAATGCTTCGACCTGACATATATTATCTATGCCCCGTACCATTGAAAACGTGGGATTAAAGCACATTCGGTCAAGCATTATTTCAAAACCTCCATATTCTGCATCAAATTTTCCAATACTCCATCCTCCATTAACACTCCATAATTCAAAATCCTCGTATGACCTATAAAATGCGGTTTCTAAATAATCAGTAGCCACACCGCCTACATTTTCTGGAATTTCTACACCTAAAATCCGTTTGGGTGCTTCTGGATATGCCGTTGTTATTGACTTGGCAAGAGTGCAAGTATTCTTAGCCACAAAATCATTTTCTATAAGCGATTCTTTTCTAATTCCTCTATATATGTAAAATTTCACGGGTGGACAATTACAAGGCTGAACCTCTGGTTTTAACACAATGTTGACTAATTCGGTTTCTGCCACGGGCTGAACAAGTATTTTCCCTTTACATATCGCATACGCATTCGCATCATTACTAAATGTATGTCTATCAGTATAACGGAAACAATCATATCCGTTAAGCTCATTTGGTAATGGTCCAAACGCCTGTTCCGCAGTCTGTTCCTCTAACAAATCAACATCCGTGAAAAAAAATATATCTGTTCCCATATCCAATACTTTTTTATTCCCATAACACATTCAAACTTTCTCGTTTTCGTAGTCTTCGTTCCATGCCGTATGAATTAAGTTTACCGCGTTCAAAACCTCCACGCAAACGGCAACCGTCATATATCGAAGCCGTCAGCCCCAAGTGGTAGCACACATCACCAAGATAGGTGTCTTCTATTCCCCAAACATCCTGCATCTCGGTTGAAAACAATTCTCCATTTTGAAATTTCATCACCGCATCTATCGCCTTGCGTTTCATATAGATTCCGCAGGAATAGAATGAATTGTTCACACCTCCATAACTATGAACAAAATCAATCGTATCCCTAAAATCATCTTCAACCATCAGCAACGCAATATCCGTTTTGCTTTGTTCTATGCCGTTTAACGAACCAGTGGTTATATATCTGTCGCCGTCAAGAAACAGCACATCATGTTTCGGGTTACACAGTGCCAATCCAAGATTTCGGGCAAACGATGTCTGTCTGCCTTGCAACGATGATGGCGTACATACAAAACGCTCCCCAAGTGCAATAAGTTGCTGTGCGGAATCGTCACTGCATCTGTCCAACACCCAATAACGGTCATACGGATATGCACCAAGCACTCGGTACATATCCTGTATATACCGCCCTTCGTTTTGCCCTATGATGACAATGTCTATCATAAATCAATAGAATACTGAATACCACACTTTATTTCGAAGAATAAATTCGGCAAAACCTTCATTGCATATATGGCTTCCACCACGGTGTGCATACCAATATTGTGATACTCTGTAATCGCCACTTGCCGGTTCTATTGTTTGAGTTGGAACACCTGCCCAGAACTCAACATTACCAATAATCATAATTCTTTTATAATTACTAAATATAATCTCATTTTGAGGAAGTATTTTTACAACCTTATAAGATATCGTTGTATCGATTAAAAATGTTGAATAACCATCAGGTATAGACAATTTTACAACAGTTTCAGGCAAGCTACCTATTGCTGCCGAGGTGAAATATTGCGAGGCATTATTATCATTTATCACTAATATTTGCGACGGAGGTATTTGTCCCACACCTGCGGCAACGGAATCGCCATAAATTTTAATGTACGGTAGAGTGATTGTATTTACCGAAGATGATGGATACAAAGTTGAGAAATTGGAACTGCCTAATGTAGATAAAACCGTCTGCGAAGTTCCACTGAATGCCAATGTCAGATTGCTGTTTCCCCATTCGTTGCCGTTCAGTTTTCGGCAAATGAGTCCTCGTGTTCCGCTCGACGGGTGTTGCACATACACCACCATATAATATTCGTGGTCGGCTTCAAGTTCCACCTGTTGGCTTTCGGGGAAATCCGCCGTACCTATGCCGTTTCCGCTCATTGAAGTCTGCGTGGTTTGGGCAAGCAGTGTCATATCTTCCGTACGTCCGCCTGTCGCCGTTGTTCCTGCACTGTAGATTGCCACAATAAACGTTCCGCTTGTCATGTTGTCACGCTTGCATATTTGGGCGTGTTTTGCAATGAAATTTTGTCCGGGAGTGAACCGTACTCCATAAAATCCTACAGGAACATTCTGACCGCCTTCCGCCATACTCAGAGGAAAATCCTCTACATAGCCCGCCGCCACATTGTTGTTTGCAACACGGAGGTCAACTTGGTTGCCCTGTTCCGTCACTGTCAACGAGCCGTCACCCGATTGAAACGACGGCACAATTGCATTTTTCAACGCCCCAACGGTCGTCTTGCGCGTTTCCAGCGGGTTTCCGCTGTTTCCTTGATTTTCCTGCACAACTGCCATTAAATCGGTACTCTGTAGTGCCGATGCAGGATTTAGTTCGCTTATCTTTTTATTTGCCATAACCTATTGTTTTTTTACGTATTTATAAATATTCTTGTTCTTTTTAACCAACCGTTACAGGTGTACACACATGTTTTTTCCGAATATTGCTGTAATCTGGCTTTTGGAAAGCCAATGGCTCCCGTACGGCAAGACAACGTCCATGTATTTGAAAAAAATCCGTCGTTATCCAATCAATCGGTCTGTCTCTCAATTCCAATAATTGTATGTAATCATCAAATACTCTGCTATGAATGGCATAACAATGACAACACATCGAACGATTCAATCTCACAATGTCCTTATTCATCACCTGTGGATTAAAAATATGCATTACACCAAAGAAAAACATATCCCAACTTGCCATATCTGGCATTCGTAATGCATCAAGTCGTTCTTTCGCATCTGTCGAGAAAAACACATCGTCCTCACAAATAAGAATGCAGTTATATGCCTTGCGTTGTGCATCTTTGATTATACGGATGGTGGTTTCCAGTAAAGCGGCACTATTCTTGTTCCAACCTGGAATAGCATCATTGGGTACATACACAACTTCGTTTGTGTCTCCGTCAACAGCAGGAAATCGTTCAAAAGAACATCCTATTCTTTCAAATTCTCGTGTTACCCGTTCCAATCTGTCTTTTCGGGAATCAAGATTGATTACATATATATTATCAAACCATTTCATCATAAAATCACAGCATCTCTAATTTGAACTATTGTATCAATGTCACTCACTCTCCATTACTTTCATTCTCGAATGTCTGGTTATTCAAATTATGAGCAACAACAACATCTTGTATATTTACATTATCTTCAAACACGATTGTGTCATTATTGCCTTCTAATTTTGAGTAACTAAAAGAACTTCCAATCCCAAAGGTGATATTTGTACACGACGCTCCGAAATGCGAATCTGTGATTCGAGTTCCGGATTGTAATATGATGTTTTGGCAATCGGCACCGATTATTGTTTGTCTGATAAAAGCGCCTGACCCTATAGTCAATGTATCTAAATTTGCTCCAACTATGGTATTCTTAATCTGAGCACCCGAGTCCAAATGGATGCTCTCACATGATGCGCCAAACGAACATTCTTCTATTTTTGCACCTTGACCGATCCTAATATCTGAACAGGAATGTCCAAAGACTGAATTGCTTATTTCTCCGCCTGAATATATAGAGACATTATTTGTCCCTGCCTTAAATGTTGAATATCGTATACTTGTACCAACTTCACCTTCGATTTTAACACAACCATCTTCAATTAGAATATGTTTCCATTCATCATAATTATTTCCAACTGTCTTTAAACCACAATTAGAAACATTATTTCCTATTGTGCTATTTTGTATCCCTTGTATAAGATTTGAACACAATTTGTTTTTTATTTCACAATGTTGAACACCTCGAAAATAATTTTCATTGGCTTTGTTTCCTATAGTGGTATTATTCACGTAGGTATAGGAATTATTGGTAGAACCATGCAATACAGACAAGTTGCTACAGACATCAAAATTATCACCCGATGAGTTTTCCCCTAATACCAAACATTCTGTATCCGTAAAACTGTCACATGATGGATTTCGTAATGTCAAACTTTGGCAACGCAAAAAAGTGCTGTTGATTATTGTGATTGCCGACAATGTGTTTACGGAATCAAAAATTGAAGTCTCAACCGCATTTTTCACTTGTATGTTATTGCATGAAATAAAATGGGCGTTATAACTGCCGTCTCCAATTTGAATATTATTGCAATTTGAAAATACAATGTTGTTCAAACCATTATTATTCAATATCTTACCAATGCTAATATTTTGGGAATTGATAAAACATAGTGTGTCTATGCAGTTTGTATCTCGAGGGATGTACGCCCCCGCTACTGATGTAATGTCATTCCACAACCATTGTGAAGAATTGGTGTTAACCATACGTTGCCAGTTTTGCCAATAATCAGGGTTTACAGATTCTTCGCTTGTATGAGTACGCTTTGCACGTTGAATCATACTTGAAGCTACTACAATGGAGTCACGAGTCCATTCTTGTTGTGTGTAAGTTGGTAAATTGCTTGTGTCGGCATACCCACGTCTAAAATATGTCGCCCTAAAATCAAAATATGCGCTCAACTTATGTTCTATGTCACATCTATATACAACCTTGCCCGAACGAGCCGTAGTGGAATCCTCTGCGGTATTTGACTGAATATCCCAGATGATTTCATCAGTCGGATGTTGCAATGAAACAACATGTGGATTTATTGTGCTATCCGAAATGGCTTGTACAATAAATGTTTCTATCGTTTCAACATATTGTGGAGAATCTATGTTGAGAACCGTCGTACCTGGTATTACATGCACACATTGATACGGAACGGCGTACAATTGACCTGCAACCAGTGATGAATTTTGAACTAATTGGGAGAATGCCTGATACGATGCTATTTGAACAATAGAATGTATCATACCTTCGCCCAAAAAGGTTTTAAGTCCTTGTAATGTGAGTTTTTTGGTATCACCGCCGTTTACTATCGCCAAATAATCTTGTAACGTAAGATTTTGTGCCAACTCTAATTCGCTGATTTTCTTGTCGTTTGCCATGATTAAAAGATTTTATTGTTTTTATTCCATTATTTTTTCTATTACTACTGTATTGTCGTTTTGGCTGAACAATCCGCTTGCATTTTCTACTTCCACTTTATAGCGGGGATAGAGCGGATTGTCGTCTTCATCAACTATTGTCAACGGTTCGGCTATCGCATAACTGATTTCTGAATCGTTCGAGATAATTGTTTCCACTAATTCCCAGTTGCCTGCGTCGTTCATCTTATACACATAATACGTCGCTCCGTGTACGGCTTTGTCCCACGACAATACCACGCCGTTCAACTCGCTGTCGCTGCTTGCGTCCTCGTCGTAGGTATATCGCAGTTCAGGGGCGGTAGGATTTTCCGTGTCAACCATCGTCGCCATTGCCACTCGGCTCGCTTTCGATGGCACATACTCCGTCACTGGATTACCCGACGCATCGGCGTAGGTTATCTTGCGCAAACCAACCACCTTGTAATACAACGGCTCTCCGAACGGCACGTAGCCCTCTGCCGAAAAATCATCTGTCAATTCAACATCGTCTCCCTCGTTCACAAAATCGGCCACATGTCGCATTGTCTGTATCGACAGTGTTTTGGTCGCATCGGTTGTGGAGTAGAGGGCATATTTTTCAATTGCTTCGTCCGATTGTATTGTTATAACCACCGATGGTTCCGTTTCCTCATATTCGTCATAAACGTTTATTTTTAGACCTACTATTTGCGGTGCTTCCGATGGTGTGGTGTCAACCAACTGAATAGGCCCCGTTATAGGACTTGCATCGCTTATCACCATTGTGTTGTTCAGTTCCTTGGCATAGTAGAAGTAAAAATTACGTGCCGCACCGTCAAGCGTGAAATCCGTAAACTGAATTTCGGGAGTCTCGCCGTCGTGTATGACTTTCGCCATCGGTGCCTGACAAAATTCGGGGTCGCTCGGTTTCAGCATATCGCCGTGTACATCACGAACTTTCTGTTTTCTGTTTGTCGGCACATAATTGTTATCCTTCGATATAAATTCATAGATTAACGGCTGCTCCGTCAATGGTAGGAAACAACTTATTATGGCTTCCCTCATTTTGTCCTTTATTACACCTGGCTCTTTCTCTCCATCGAATAAATCTCTGCCGAATATGTCTTTTTCTCTGTCCGGCTTCGGGAAACGATAACCGTCCTCGGCTGGAAATTTGCGGAAAGTACCGTCGGGATTAGAGCCTGTCGCATCGTAGTATTTTCCTCCTTCCGTAGAATAGTCATAATCAAAATCTATCAGATTCTGCCATCTCGATGTAAAAAACTCGTCATCGCCCAATGCTTTCAAGTCCGCTTTGATTTGCTGAACGGTTTCGGGTTTGTACAACGCTTCCAAAATCATTCGTTCGCTTGCCCTGTAAAATGCTATCGAGTATGGGCGATGGTGGCATTTCACACGGAACGTATATGTCGATTTGCAGAAGAAATCTGGACGGGTGGCGTACATTCCACCTATCGGAACTTCGGGCGGAATTGCAGGAATGAGTTCCATCGCATACAATGGCGTTGGCTTGGTCAACAACGACACATATCCCATACTGCTGTCCTTGGAACGTGCGGCGAAATAAGTTGTCCTGTCGCCTTCGCCTGTTTTTGGAAGAATGTTCGCAGTATTGAAATCAGCATTGTTGTCGGCATACAGATACACTCTGTAGCCAGGATAGAACTGCACCGAAATATTGCTGCCTGTCTGTATGTTTCTTGTAGTGTTTGAATTTGAATCGGCATCAAAATCCGAATCTTGTACTATTAATTTTATCAACCCGTTTCCATGCGACTGTATCGACACAACATCAAGCTGTTTTCGTTCTCCGTTCAAGTCATTTGCCGTATGGATGTAGAGGTAGCCCTTATCCCAAAATACTGGATTGGCGGAATTTTGCTGTGGGTGTTCGTGCAACACTTTCGTATTCATTTCAACTGAATACATACCGGGTATCACCTTGTTGTCCACAATATATTGGTTTACTGTCGCCAAGTCCCATATTCCTCGGGAACATTCCTCCACGGAGCTTGTCCCGCTTGTCACCGTTTCCGTGCATTCTTCCCAATCTGCACTTGCAATTTGAACTGTTGTGCCAAGCACGTTTTCAGCTTCCAAATCGTCCATCTTCCAGTTTGCGGCGTTAGCCATGTTTTCTATTATGACGAACGCTTCTTCCACATACTCTGTCGGTATCAACCACGTTTTTTGTGCCTCATTGTTGCTACTTTGCGTTTCAACATCCTGAACTTCTCCTGCATCATCAGCAACTCCAACATCTATTGATGCAATCGACGAGTTGTTTTTGAGATGTATCAACAATCCGTTTCCGTTGTCGGAAAAAGAATCCACTATGAAAATGGCATTTTTTATCGTACAAGTTCCGCCTATGAACCTGTCAAAATCTTTTGGCTTAACATCTGGCGAATAAACGATTTTATGTCCATCTATATCAAGGAACGAATAGTCCGCTGCATGAGCAATGAATGTTTCGGGATGTTGCTCGTCATAGTCCACTTGTGCAACCTTGCCGGTAACTGAACGGGGTGCTTCCAACCTGAACAGAAATTCTATCTGGTTGCCAAATTGATATTGCTTGTCGTGTGCCTTCTCATAGTTGAATTGTACACGCACCAATGTCTTGTCATTATTCTCCCCAAGTGCCGCCAACATTGCCTGTTCGGCAGTCGTGGTCAGCAACAACGGGTCTTCTTTTTGTATCAGTTGTACATGAAGATTTGACGGTGGTATCAGTTTGTTTTGCTTGACAAACAATGTTTCATCCGTTTCCACTATGTTGCTGTACGGCGAGAAACGTGAAAACCAGTTCCGTCCGAAAATCCTGTATTGATTAACACCGCTGTCGTTTTGAGTCTGTACATGAACATACAATCGTGTTTCCCCTTCATTCGGCGACGGACAAAACATCGGTTCCTCATCGCTATTGTTGGTGTTGTCTATATTGTTTTTAAGCAGATACTCCCAATTCCCCTCGTTTGCTTTTTTTCGTTCTATACCGTATAATACAGAATCGGTCGTTCCTTCAAGACAAAATTCATCGGTCTCCTCAAAAAACGGTCCCGCTTCCTTGTATGGGAATTCATCTTTTATGTGGAGATTCACATACCGACAAGTTCCGTCGTATGTGTAACCGCCCTGTCTCGTTATTTCTATCTCATTGTTTTCACCCTTGTTCCGCCACATACCATAATCAACAGGCAGTTGTGTCGGTGCATGGGGCAGTTTCTCTTGATTGCGTGAAATTGGTTCCGTTGCATAGATGTGGGCAACGTTGTTTCCATCAACACTTGTATCATACAAAGCCAAGTAAACATATTCCGCTTCTGGCTCATTGGGTATGTCTATATGTCCCAAACCGAGCATTCGCGCTATATGATAGTCGTATGCCGCTATCTTCAACATCACATCGTATGATATGTCTATTGTAGATGCTTCATGCGGTATTTCTGAATCATTTGTTACCGGCTCGTTCGTCTCAGAATCATTCGTTTCTGACAATTGTTTTGTAATGCCGCTTCTATATTGATTAACAATTGTACACAAACCATCTTCATGATGGGTTTCTATACCAGTCCAACTATCTTTGTAATACTGTATATCAACCTTCGTTTTTATGGTTTTCGGCCAATGTCCGTCTATTGTCCCTGCTTGGGACTCGAGTCTTCCATACACTATACCAGTTGATTCAGACAAACCGAAATTACCTAACAATTCCCATCCGTTCTGAGCATTCACACCTTTTATATACTGTTCGTATGTTTCCAGTTCAATCTTCGAAAGCAGACATCCTTCTGTCGTAAAACGGACACTGCCTATTTGTTCGCCCTTAATTGAACAAGACCCATATACAGGACAACCTGGCACAAGTTCCAAAACTGGGCGTTCCAATATTATCTGTCCAAGATTCTCTTGCTGGAGAGCCGCTCCAGATTCCTGCAAAAGAATTTTATTGACAGAAATCACATCTGGTATCGTTTGTCCCGGAATGGTTGCCGTTTGTTCCTCTTCAAGATAAATCTGCGACATATCTTCCTGAAGGACATCATCGCCGTCTTCTTGTACGAGTATTGTATTTTCCTCAACTATTTGAGGCACCGATGTAAATTCAGAAAATGTTTTACGGCTGCTTACTATTGTCATCTCATTTTGTTCCTTATCACTAACATTTGTCAGTGTTTCCACCCGAAGACAAGGAGATGGGCTTACTTCATCCACATAGATTTTCGCCGCGAAACAAGTTTTCCCTTCAACCCATATTTCAATAAGCCCGTCGCCGTATGCACGAAGAAAATTCAATGGCGATTCTTGCGGATTAACAGTTATCGCATCGTATCGCGCATGGTCGTGGAAACGCATATATACGACGGGGTTGCCATCCATTTGCAGATGGTATATCCACAGACGCTCGTCATTTTCAAAAGGCGTTCCAAGATTAAGACAATTCGACGAATCAACAATTTCCGATGGAATTTGGCTTGCAAAATCAACCGTTACAGGAAAACGATGCTCATATTTACTGCGGAATATCTCAACCGTATCAGATGGTATATTTGGATCTTCAAATGTACCTTTGGGAATCCGATTCTCCAATTCACCCATCAAGTCCCAACGAAGATGTATTCCCGGAACAGAACCGTCATCTCCTGTAGAACCCGCCGCCTGTAGATACAAACAATCCGACTGTATCAACGCTCGGGATAGAATGTCATTATTCATCAGCTGAAAATTTTTATGTAACAAACTTGTATTGTTTTTTATAAAATGATTTTCATCATTTCATAAAGTTGCTAAATGTACTCCATAACAAAACGAAATACAATTAAAAAGAAGAAAAGTTATTAACAATGTCAAAAAAATGATTAGTGTTTTATTATTATGAAACATACAAAAATTCCCTACATTTGCCCAACAAATCATTAGCATGCAAAGGATAAAAATATTCATATCAAGCGTACAAAAAGAGTTTTCGGAAGAACGAAAATTGATAAGCAACTACATTCGAGAAGACGCATTATTAGGAAAATTCTTCGAACCATTTGTTTTTGAAGAAATGCCTGCAATTGGTTTTTCGGCACAAGAGGCATATATTTCCGAAGTAGGACGTTCCGACATTTATTTGGGAATTTTCGGACAAGAATATGGATTCGAAAATGCCGAAGGTATTTCACCCACGGAATTAGAATACAACGAAGCGGTTGCTAAAAGCAAATACAGACTTATTTTTATAAAACGGACAGAGCACAGAAATCCAAAGGAAGAAATGCTCATAAAAAGAATAGAACAACATGTTGTTAGAAAGTCGTTCTCCGATTATGAGGAACTACGGACAGCTGTTTATATTTCGCTTGTGCGCTACATGGAGGAAAAGGAATTTCTTCGGTTGTTACCTTGGGACGCAACGTTTCATAAAACTGCCTCGCTACAAGATATAGCTCCAGAAAAAGTTTCAAACTTTGTTCAGTTGGCACGTGAACGAAGGCATTTTAAGTTGCAGTTTTCCGAAGAAAACATTCTTGACATATTGATTCACCTGCACGTCGCTTCCTCTGAAGGGCGTATCACAAATGCCGCTTTAATGCTGTTTGCAAAGAATCCTCAACAATTCTTTATCACAAGTGAGGTCAAATGTATGATTTTCCCCACAGAAGTGAAGAAAAAACCTATGCTTTCTTATCAAGTGTATCACGGAACGGTGTTTGAGCTTGTTGACTCCGCTGTCGGTTTTGTTATGCAACACATTGATGCTTACGTAGGGACACATACAACAACATCGGTAAATGTGAAATATGAAATTCCTATTGAAGCCGTCACGGAACTTATAGTGAATGCCGTCACTCATCGTTCATACGAAAGCAATGGCAGTGTTGAAGTCATGTTGTTCAAAGATAGACTTGAAGTTTGGAACCCCGGACAATTACCATCAGGTTTAACCCCTGCTAAATTAAAGGAAGCACACAATTCTTTGCCAACAAACCCGACACTCGCCAACTCCATTTATCTGGCAGGATACATTGAACGTGTTGGTACGGGAACGACCGATGTTGTTGAACTTTGCCAAAACGCTGGTCTTAAAACGCCTGAATTTATTCAAGACGAAGATTTTCGTGCCATCATTTGGAGAAAAAATGTCCCCCAAAATGATACGCAATTTTCAATTGAAAATCAGTCGTTTACAAATAACAATGTGCGAAATGTCCCTCAAAATGTCCCTCAAAATGTCCCTCAAAACGAACGTTTGTTAAGAGTACGAAAAGTATTAGAACTCATTATTGGCAACAAACGGATTTCCACAGAAGAGATAGGACAACGACTTGGCGTTTCTTATAAAACAGTCCGTCGTGATATAGATAGTCTTCGTTCTTCATACAGAATTAAATGGAAAGGACCATCAAAAACAGGATATTGGGAAATTGAGAAACTTAAATAACCCCACCCACAAATCCCCGCAGGTAAAGCGGTATTCGGCACGAACGCACACAACTAAGAAAAAAATGCTCGCAAGGGTATATAAACGGCTTCAGAAAATTTTCCTTTCGCAAGTCCAGGCATTCTCTTTCTGTAAGCAAGGGCGCGCCTTTTTCCCCACGCTCCGTTGCTAAAGCCGTATTTCGGCGGAAGGTGCGCTGTCGCTTACGTTCCGCCTTCATACCGCTTGTAATCGCAACAGAAAACGCTTTCATTCCGTTTCGCTCAGGTGTCGTTCACGTCTCGTTCCTCGCCGTGACGCCACTTTCGCTTCACTGCATTTCAAGCATTTTCCCCACCCACAAAAAAGGCACTGCCCATCGTTCTGTAAACATCGTTGTATAAGTGATGAGGAAAATTTTGTTCGCCGCCCTTGCGCGCACCGCAACCTTCACGCACGCAGTAACCTTGTTGTTGAGGTAAACGCATTAGTACGCACATTCTCCATCGTTCAGTGGCTTTTTTTTCTTGTTGTAGTGCTATTAGCGTGCCTCATTCGCAGCTACCACAGCCCCCCCGAACCCCCTCTAAGGTATAAATGAATATTCGGGGGGGCTGTCGCTGCTTATTGAGGCGAGCCTGCGAGGTCGCCCGGGCGTAACCGCTGTCACAGTTTTTGTACCCACGCACAAAACCGACGCACAAACAAAAACTCCGCCAGCGCGCCCCAAGGGGTAGCGAGCCCCCGTGCTCTTCGCTCTCCGTTACGTGAACACTTTTACCCAAACACCCTAACTCTTAATTTTTACCTCTTAATTCTTAATTTACCTCGCTCATCGCACTCTCGGTCTCGCACCCGGGCTCCCGCTCGCAACGGCTCGCCCATAAAGCACGCACGCAAGTGGGTACATCATCGATATTTGACCATTATTCTACTAACAAACTCTGCCGTTACCTGACGGCGTGCAGGGCTTCCGTAGTTTACCGCCCACGCACACCGACCCACTTCCGTCGTGACCCGTATCGTGTCCACTATGAAGACTATCGTAAGTTGAAACAATTAAATATGAACCCTATCGCAAGTTCCAACAGCCACCCACACGTTGCTAAAGCCGTATTCCGTCAAAGGCTCACTCCGTTCGCACTTTGACTCCATACCGCTTCTTAACGCAACTGCAAGAGCTTTCGTCCGCTTCGCTACCTCAAGCACTTGCCCCGACACACTTCAAATTTTACAACCCATTTATATCAATGAAAAAAAATCTTTGGGGTTAATTATCATTAGGATATAGTAAATCAGTGTATTTGACATTTTCGTTTATTGTCCATACAGTATCAGAGAATATTGCTTGAATAAAGCCTTTGTCTTTTGCGAGATTGAATGTAGAGTATTTTTCACCATGTAATTCCATAACTTCATAATAAGCAATAGTATATGTATTACGGTATGGATATTTATTATCTTATGACTCTAGCATTCTGTCAATAATAGTTTTATTATTTTCGATTTTGATAAACTAATGATATTCGCAATTTTTTCATCATACATTTGTGAAACATTTAGATTTATACCTGGATCAAAGAGAGATTCACTTATCTTACCCGTTAGGTCATCTATTTGATTCTTAAGTTCTTTGTGTAAATCACGATTAACAGATAAAAACAAGTCGATAAATTTTTGTTCCAATATTTTTGCCTGCTCTTGAATTTTCTTATCAGTGTCTTCTTTTAGTTCCTGCGTAATTGCGGTAGCTTTTTTTATCTCTTCCGTATTTGATAAAACATTTTCATAAAATTCATACAAATATTTGATATTGTAATCAAGTACTAAGGATTTTAATTTATCACGTTGTGAATTTTTTCTAAAGACATATATAACCCAAAATATATTTACAACCGCTATTATTATTGTTGCAATATCACATGTTGGTTCTAACCAAGTGTTTATTTCCAAAAGAATCATTTTTCTAATGCGTTTTGAGTTTTTAATATCCTATCAACAGCCTGATATAATGGCAATTCATATTCATAATCACCTAAAGATTCAAAGTGAAATTTCTTTAGGAAATCTTCTTTTCCCAATTTAGTTACAACATTTACAAGAAATTCCTCAAAAAACGAAGGATTAATTGAATAAATGTCTTGTGGAATAATTATGTTGATTTTATCATAATTATCTACAACTTCATCAATCTTTGACTGTTCCCTTACTAATTTACCTTTATCCCTTCCTGTAAAGACCTTTGAAACCCTGTTTGTTTTGGGGTCTTTAGCTCGATAACTTTCCAGCTCTATATTATATACTTTTTCCATAATTTTTTTAGTTTATTAATTTAACATCATCATCATTTAATAATAATTTCACACTAATCATCGTACCAGGGAAGTAGTATTTTGATTTTCTCACATAATTAGTATCAGGTTTATCCTCAATGTTGCCTGAATCATTAAACGTCATTACTTTATTTGTTTCCCCTTTGGTATTAGTTTTTTCTTGTATTTTGTACTTGCCATCAAACGTAATTTGCGTACTTCCCGATAATATTGTCAATTTAGATTTAGAGTCGCTTTCATTATTACCTTTTATATTAAAAAACCTTTCGATAAATCTAATAGATCCATTACCTCGTTTATTATATTCTATTGGAGAAACAGACGATACTCCTTCTTGAAGTGCATATAATGTCCATAAATTTTCTTCCTCAAATTCACCTGAGAAAAACAAAAGTCTTTTTGTATATCTTTGTGATAAGGCGTTCATCCTTGCTACTATATTTTTATTTGGACAATCATCAGATTTGAATTTTTGATATATTGTCTTCCCAAGATTCAGTATTACAAGTCTAAATATTCCATAGTGCTTGCCGTCTTCTGTTTTTTCTCTAAAATAACCTATTGAAAAACGGTTGTGTGGATAAGAATGTTCTTCAGCATTTATCAGGATTTCTCCAATTATTGTACATAAATCATCTAATTTTTGAGGAGTTAATTTTTTATTTATACGCTTTAAACTATCTACGACATAATCTGTTAATTCAGTTACATCAAATTCTTTTTGGTCTACAGAATAACCTTCTTCAGACTTGTTTTTATCGTAGGAACGTAATGGACATTTTTCGATGTCTGTAAATTTTATATCCCTATTATCGAGAATAGCTGGGGTACCAACAGACCAAAACATCTTTTTTATATCCTCATTGTTAATATTAATACAGCGGAAATTAGGAAATCTTAATTGGAAGTGATTCGAACAGAGTTTCCTAAAGTATTTAAATTCCTTCAATATAATATCAAAGAATACTTGTGTACTAAGCTCAATGTTATTACAAATCTTGTAATCTATCACGATTTCATATTGGTCTTCCATCAGTAAAGCATAGACGATTTTTTTTAGAACTTTATAGCTTGCATCTGGATTATCTATAATCGAAAAATTTTCAGGAATTTCTATAAATCCATTAGATGCTAAATCTTTTTTCTCACTTTTCAAAGATTTTATATTGAATAGGCTTTCTTTGGATTCCAACAAATATTTCAAATGTTTTGGTAAATACTTCAGAGCATCGTTTTTCTTAATCTTAGTTCTTTGAACTTTGGTCACTCTTTGATTCTGACACTTTGGCTTAGTTTCAATCTTATTTAAAGAATAACGAATTTCTTTAGGGATTTTTCTTCTGATTTTGTCCTTTTCAAGATTTTTTTCCCTTGCATATTTCTCAGCGGCACGCATCCTCATTCGTTGCCATAGAATATATTTATGTCTTCTCTTATTACTCACCTTACTCTAATTCAACTTTAATACGTAATCTTAGTCCAAGTTGACAGACACCTTTGTATTTGTAAATCTATACAACTTTTTTGAAAAAACAAAACGATTGTCACATTTTTACAGATTTCATAACAAAATATGCACCAAAGTCTGGATTACACACTATTGCAAAATAAAACATCCTTCTTTCACGTTACAAAAGCCGTATGGAGAAAAATAGATGAGCAATAAAGACAACGAAATCTACAGAGCTGACCTGTGCCGTACAAACGATAAAAAAGTATGCGATATTGCAAAGTAAACAACGTGCCTTAGCCACAATAAATCAAGAGCAGTTGGTTCTTTATTATGGCATTGGACGATTCGTTTCAATTAATACTCGAAATAAGAACTGGGGCAAAGGTTTCATTGAGGCTATCAGTGAACAACTACGTAAAGAATTGCCAATTCAACGGATTTATGATATTTTGTTTGTGACCGACAAGCCATATAACTAAGGATTATTGCTGATTCTCTTTGTCGTTTCCTCAATTTTTCGTAAATTAGAGTATAATTTTAACTACATATTCAAAATGAAAAAGATTTTAATTTCAGCAATGTTGCTCGCAACCTCTCTTGTCGGCTGCGGACGTTCCGAAGCGGAACACCATTGCGACACAATCAGACAAGATTCCATCCCGACCAACCCAAACGTGCAACTTTCCGAACAGGAATACCTGGCACTCATCGAAAAAGCCATCGACTCGGGAAAGTTCGTCGACGCGAAAAACTACATCGACTTACTCGTGACCTGTTTTCCGCGTTCAGAAAAGAAATCCTTCTACCTAAACTTGTTGCCGTATGTTACTACAAAGGCAGAAGAATTATCGCTCGCCGCCGATTCCGCAAAAAAGGACAGCGTCCTTCGGGCAAACGCCGATAATCTCGGAATCTGGGAAATCCAATACTTTACCGACATCTTTGGCGAACCCACGAGCGAAAAGTACATCACAACCAAGGCTCCCATCTACGGCACGTTTTCAAGCCCTGCTACCCTCAAATCCGACCTTCGTGTGAAGATTGTCGTTGCCAGTGCGAACTCCGTAGCAATCAAGCTATTTGAATACAAAGGTTCAAATCCCGTCACTGGCTACAACGACCGTTACAATGTGATTGTTCAGGACAGCAAGGGCGAATGGCACGAACTAAGGGCTTCCATCAACCATTCCGACAGGTTGAGGTTCGACGATTTCTCATACAAGGGCGAACGCACCGATGCCGAAATCTTTCATCAAATCCTTATGCAAGGTGGACGCATCAGAGTAAAAATCCAAGATGCCGACTGTTCGGCCACGGCATACAACTTCACAATCCCCACCGCCGACTGGTATCCCAACGCCTACCGAAAACTCATCGGCTATCGCTAACGCTCCAATTGTACAATTTCTATATATCGAGGCAACCCCTCAAAACAGAAAAGGCAACCAATCACGGTTGCCTTTTCTGTTTTATAACATTACTATATTATTGTACCTTACATTTCATCTGTTTCAATCATTACTGAATCGTTGCCGTATCAGGTATTTCCCTGTTATCAAAATATCCTTCTGGATATTGATAAATTCGTTCAATTGCCAGTGAATCGCCATACCATACTTCTTTCTCGATGTATGGTATATTGTCATTAAACGTCCAGCGTTCACATACTATAACTAACGAATCATGAGTTGTTCCATCTTCTGCCGTGACCGTAACATAGTAGTATTCGAGTTCCGAAGCTTTTTCTCGTGCAACACCAAGTTCCTGTTCCGTTTGTTCCTGTGGAGAAACTAGTTCGTCTTCTTCTTTGCTGCACGCACACACTAAGCCTATCGACAATAGTGCAAGTAAAAAAATGTTCTTTTTCATTAATACATACCTCCCTTTTATTGATGAAATACGTTTAAATTTCTGTAACTATTGTATTTTTAAAGTTGACCCTAGTTCTACTTTAAAACCTTGCGTTATGGTTGTTTCTGAAGCTGTAATCACTCGAAAAGAAGCCCCATTTGAAACAGAGGAGTTTGATATTCTGACTTTACATGCCAGAACACCAGTATTTGTCGTTATATTCCAATTCTGCACATTAAAAGTATTACAAGGTTGCATACCCAACAGCGTGGTAAACTGTCCTAAAAACGATTTGTTTGAGACAAAATCAGGGTGTTCCGGCATTACATCATGTATCGTCGCATAATTGTATGCTTCTGCCATTGTAACATACCCGTCATTGTTGCTATCCGCATTTACTGGATTTCCATAAGGATCCTCTCCATATACCGCTGCTGTCCAATGATATACGAATTCATCATATATTGCACCCGCATGAGCATAAGACACCTCATTTGCCCCACACGCTGTTGTAATAACACGCCCAACATTGTTGAGTGGAGTAACAAACCCTCCGCTATAACATTGCCCCATGACAATATTTATATCGTCAGAATGAATTTTGTTAATTTCAGTATTGAACTCAGTAGTTGTCATATACTCACCCCACAAACACAACAAAACTTGCCCCGTTTCCGATAATGTTCCATGATCTATCGTGTAAACAAATAAATAGTCATCGTTGCTTATAATTGTAGATAGTGTATTAAACACCTGCGATATTGCCGACTTAGTTGCTGGATACTGCACATCATCATCTCCATCTCCATGCAAATCAAGCGGAGATGAATCATACGTATTGCCACT
>JAEEGG010011652.1_pt1 | contig 19107 bp, 13 predicted proteins | sample 9134161 | NCBI WGS metagenome assembly JAEEGG01 (sample SAMN16246543, study PRJNA631951) | gut metagenome | biome: gut microbiome; feature: rumen; material: CR-attached | host: Bos | place: Iran: Karaj | collected 2018-10 | reverse complement strand
CCAACAAAAAAAGCTGCTGAGAAATCAGCAGCTTTTTTGTTGGGTGCCAGGTGGGACTCGAACCCACGACATTCAGAACCACAATCTGACGCTCTAACCAACTGAACTACGGGCACCATATATGGAGGCCTAATCGGCTTCCGGCGGCAAAGGTAATAATCTTTTCCATTTTGGAAAAACAATTTTTATATTTGTCCGAATTTCCCGAAGAATCCAACAAAACAACAAATAATACAATATGGCAAGAGAAATAAAGTTCTCTCTGGTTTACAGAGATATGTGGCAATCATCCGGCAAATACACCGCACGTGCCGACCAGCTAGCTGAAATAGCTCCGGTAATCATCGATATGGGCTGTTTCGACCGCGTCGAGACGAACGGCGGCGCATTCGAGCAGGTGCAGTTGCTCTACGGACAGAACCCCAACAAGGCCGTGCGTGCCTTCACGGCTCCCCTCCACAAGGCCGGCATCCAGACTCATATGCTTGACCGCGGCCTGAACGCCCTGCGTATGTATCCCTGCCCGGTGGATGTGCGCAAACTTATGTACAAGGTGAAGCACGCCCAGGGTGTCGACATCACCCGTATCTTCGACGGTCTGAATGACGCCAACAACATCATCCCCTCGATCAAATATGCCATCGAAGGCGGTATGATCCCCCAGGCTTCGCTCTGCATCACTTACTCACCCATCCATACAGTTGAGTATTACACCAACCTGGCTGAGAAACTCATCGAGGCCGGTGCACAGGAAATCGCACTCAAGGATATGGCAGGTATCGGCCGTCCCTGGTCTCTCGGACAGATTGTCGCCAACATCAAGAAGCGCCATCCCGAGACTGTCATCCAGTACCACGGACACAGCGGTCCCGGTTTCTCGGTAGCTTCGATGCTCGAAGTCGCCAAAGCCGGCTGCGACGTGCTTGACGTTGCCATCGAGCCCCTGTCCTGGGGTAAGATCCATCCCGACGTAATCACCATCAGCGCTATGCTCAAAGACGCCGGTTTCCTTGTCAAGGACATCAATATGAAGGCATATATGGAGGCTCGCGCCCTCACCCAGAAGTTCATCGACGACTTCCTGGGCTACTTCATCGAGCCGACCAACCATCATCTCACATCACTGCTCGTGGGCTGCGGTCTGCCTGGCGGTATGATGGGTTCGATGATGGCCGACCTCAAGGGCGTCCATCCTGCAGTCAATATGTATCTGCGCAACAACGGCAAGCCTGAGGTCGCCCTCGACGACCTGGTAGTAAAACTTTTCGAAGAAGTAGAGTACGTATGGCCGAAGGTCGGTTATCCGCCCCTCGTAACTCCGTTCAGCCAGTATGTGAAGAACATCGCCCTGATGAACATTATGGCCGAGGCACAGGGCAAACCCCGCTACAGCCTGCTCACCGACAAGAGCATCTGGGGTATGATCCTGGGCCGCAGCGGTGTCCTGCCCGGTCCCGTCGCTCCCGAAATCAAGGAACTCGCCGAGAAACAGGGTATGGAGTTCTTCGAAGGAGACGTACAGGCTCTCTATCCCGACGATATGGACCAGTACCGCAAGGAGATGCAGGATAACGGCTGGGAGTTCGGACAAGACGACGAAGAGCTCTTCGAGCTGGCTATGCACCCCACCCAGTACCGCGACTACAAGAGCGGCGCTGCCGCCGAGCGTTTCAACAGGGACCTCGAGGCTGCCAAGGCAAAGGCCGGCGCTCCGATCATCGTAAAACGTCCGGTTGTGGAAGTTCCCAAGAACGACGCCCCGAAATTCCAGGAAGAGCACCCGAAGGCCCACGCAGTCCAGGCCGAGGCCGACGGACAGGTTATCTGGGAGTATGACGTTGTCGACAAGTCGATGGCTCCGCGCGTAGGCAAGGCTGTGAAGGCCGGCGACGTAATCTGCCGCATCCAGACCAACTACGCTCTCGAAGACGTGAAAGCCGCTTATTCAGGCAAGATAGTAGCCGTATATCCCGCCCAGGGCGACAAAGTTCAAAAGAACGAGATCATCGCCTTCGTAGAGTAGCTCCGTCTTTCAAGTCTACAAAAACTCTTAGCCCCTCAGGACACTTTTCCCACGTTTTAGTGTCCAGAGGGGCTAAGAGTTTTTGTAGACTTTATCGCAGAATTTATTTAACGGCCGTTACCTTATATGTCTTGCCAGCCTTCGTCTCGAGGTCGTACTCATAGACCTTCTGAAGTTCAGGCATCGGAGCGTCAAAACCTTCAGCTATGAGCGGAGTAGCGATGTCGGCACTTTCCATCAGCTTGTTGGGGTTGCTGCCGGAAGCTTCTACCAGGCCTGCACCCTGGAGCGGAACGTATGAGCGTATGCGCACTTTTCCACCGATGAGAGACTTGATAGTAGCCTCTGCAAGCTTGGCATTGTCCCAATTGATGGCCACTTCGAAGCCGCCGCGGGCCTTGAGGCCAGAAACGCTGCCCTTCGCCCATGCGTCAGGAAGAGCCGGAAGCAGATGGAGCGCACCGTCGTGGCTCTGCAACAACATCTCAGCCACACCTGCAGTCAGACCGAAGTTACCGTCGATCTGGAACGGGGGATGAGCGTCGAACAGGTTGGGATAGGTCCTGCCGCTGGCACGGCCCCAGCCGTCACGCGGCTGCAGGGTGAGCATATTGTTGATAATCTTGAGGGCGTGGTTGCCGTCGAGGAGCCTTGCCCAGAGATTGACTTTCCAGCCGATTGACCAGCCTGTGGCCATATCGCCGCGGTAGATGAGGCTCTGCTTGGCAGCCTGGAACAGCTGAGGGTTCTTGTAGGGAGAAACCTGGTTGCCGGGGTAGAGGCCGTAGAGGTGAGACACGTGGCGATGCTCGTTCTTCGGGTCGTCAACGTCTTCGAGCCATTCCTGAAGCTGGCCGAGATGACCGATCTGCATAGGAGGGAGCTGAGCCATAGTCTTCTTCAGCAGGGCGATGTACTCAGTGTCCTCGGGATGGACCATTTCGGTGGCGGCGATGGAATTCGTGAATACGTCGTGGAGCAGCTGTATGTCCATCGTACAGCCGGCAACTATCATACTGCCCCAGCCGGGAGGCCCCTGCTCCGGAGAGGTTGAAGGCGCTGTGACGAGCCATCCGTACTTGGGATGCGGGATGAGGTAGTCGATATAGAAATCAGAGAGGCCCTTGAACAGGTCGTAGTTCTCAGCGATGAAGCTCTCGTCGCCGCTATAGAGATAATGCTGCCAGAGCTGCTGGCTGAGCCAGGCTCCGCCCATCGGCCATACATAGTCTCCGAAGTCCACGGGACCGGTGATGCGCCAGATGTCGGTGTTGTGGTGCACTACCCATCCGTCGCAGTCATACAGGGTGCGGGCAGTTCCGCGGCCGGTGACTGAGAGGTCCTTGACCATCTGGATCATAGGCTCGGAAGTCTCCACAAGGTTGGTGACTTCTGAAGGCCAGTAGTTCATCTCGGCATTGATGTTCACGGTGTACTTGCCGTCCCAGGGGGCGAGCAGGCTCTGGTTCCAGATGCCCTGCAGGCCGGCAGCCTGACCGCCGGGCTGTGAAGAACAGATGAGCAGGTACCTTCCGTACTGGAACATCAGGGCCACGAGCGCCTGGTCTCCGCCTTCATTGAACTTGCTCACGCGGATATGCGTCTGCTCGTCGGAGCCTTTGCCAAGGTCGAGTTTCACGCGGTCGAACTGTTTTGCGAACAGCTTGTAGCTGGCCTTGTACTCGCGTTTGAAATTCTGCCTTGAGGCTTTGTTCATCAAGGCAGCGCTGCGGGCCATCTCGTCGGCGCTGATGTCATTGTAGTTGACGAAGTTGGTGGCTGCGGTTATGTAGATGGTGACGCTGTTGGCACCCTTGACCTCGATGCTGTCATTGTTGACAGTGACCTTTCCGCCCTTGGCTTTCACCCTGGTGCGGTTGGCGAAACGTACCTTGCCGGGCACGCCTTCGTGGTCGGAAGTTTTCGCGGTCAGAAGCAGGTCCTTGCCCTCGGCGAATACCTTATATTCCTTGAAAGGAGTCTCATATCTTGCCTTGAAGTTCAGGGCTCCGCGCTTGCTGGCGGTAAGCTTCACATAGACTCCGTTGTTGCGGAAGGATGTGAAATACTCCCTCGTGTAGGTCACGTCCCCGACTTTGTAGCGCACCGTAGCCTTGGCTTTCTCGATGTCAAGGTCGCGGTAGTAGTCGCTGGCCTGGTCGTGGCCCTCGAAGTCGAGCATCAGGCTGCCGATGGTCTGGTAGGGCATTCCGTTGATGCCGGACATAAAGTTTTCCTCAAGGAGCTGCGATGCAAGACGGCCTTCGCCTGCGAAGATGGCTTCACGGACGGCCGGCAGAGCCGCCAGGGCCTTGGGACTGTCATTGCGGTGGGGACTGCCTCCCCAGATGGTTTCTTCGTTGAGCTGGATCTGCTCGGTGGCTGTGCCTCCGAAAATCATCGCACCCATCTTGGAGTTGCCTAACGGCAGGGCTTCAACCCAGATCTCAGCTGGCTGGGCGTACCACAGCTTGAGATTGTCGTCTGCCTGGCAAACGATGCTTCCGAGGCAGAACAGGCACAATACGGCCGATAAAAATCGTTTCATAGTTTTAGTAGAGATAATATTTAGAGGATGCGGCCCTGAACGAGGCTTCATCCTTTCGCCAAAAATCTTTTATGTCGTTGAAACTGTAGTTCTTACGGAAGGCTTCGCGGATGCGGTTGCTGCCGAGCACCTTGTCGAACATAGAGTATTTCGAGGCGTCGCTGTCTGACAGCGGCTTGTGGGAAGGGTAGAGGCCGGCAACCACCTGCATCACGTAGAACTGTATCTCGGTGAGCCTTGCGGCAGCATAGTCAGTGAAGAACAGCTGCACTCCGCCGACGGTCTTGCCTGCGGACGAGCCGGAGGTGGGCTGGTAATATGTGGGGCGGAAGCTCACGCCGGGGAGCTCCAGCGCGTTCAGCGCCGCGGCGAACTTGTCGGCATCAGTGATCCAGGTGGCTGCGAAGCACTCGAAGGGCAGGGTGTATCCGACGCCTATGTTGAGGTAGCCTCCCAGCTCGCCGGCAATGCCGGAGGCCGGATAGCAGAAGGCTGTCTTGGGATGGGGGATGTTGGGGGAGGTGGGAACCCAGGGCAGGCCAGTGTCTTCGAAGGTCATTCCGCGGCTCCAGCCCTCCATCGGCACGACGGTCAGCTTGCATTTTTTAGCCGTTTCCCTGCCGTTCTGGCCGCGTACCATCCCTTCTTCATTCAGCATACAGGCCAGCTCGCCGACGGTCAGCCCGTAGACATACGGAATCTCGTACATTCCTACGAACGAAAAATAGCCGTTCTCGACGACGCTGCCTTCGACCTTGAGGCCTCCGAGAGGGTTGGGCCTGTCAAGCACTATCACCTCTATTCCGAGGTCTGCACAGGCCTGCATCACGAGGCCCAGCGTGCTGATGAAGGTGTATGAGCGGCAGCCGTTGTCCTGTATGTCGTATACCACAGCGTCAAGGCCCTTGAGCATAGCCGCGGTGGGCTTGCGGGTGCTGCCGTAGAGAGAGTATATGGGCAGTCCGGTCTTCTTGTCGGTGGCCTGGGCCACATAGCCGCCGGCCTGGATGTCGCCGCGCACGCCGTGCTCAGGACCGAAGAGGGCTACCAGCGAGACTCCGGGTGCCGAATGGAGGATGTCCACGGTGGATTTCAGGTTGCGGTCGACGCCGGTAGGATTGGTGACCAGCCCCACTTTCTTGCCTTTGAGCACTGCGAAATCACTCTCGACGAGCACTTCGAGGCCGGTCTTGACCGTCGCGGAAGCGCTGAGGACAGCCGTCAGGCATATCAATATGGTCAGTATCTTTCTCATTTTGCGGTCAATCTTGCTTGCGGCCGAACTCAGCCGGCAGTTTCTTCTTCACCATAAACGACGCAACAATGCCGGGGATGGTGCATATACATACCCAGACGAAGAACAGGGTGTAGCCGATGCTGTCGGCAATCCATCCGGCAACCATACCGGGCAGCATCATTCCCAGGGCCATAAAACCGGTGCCGATGGCGTAGTGGGCTGTCTTGTGCTCACCTCTGGCTATGTATATCAGGAACATCGTGTAGGCGGTAAAGCCAAAACCGTACCCGAATTGCTCGAGGAACACGAATGATGAGATGAGGACGACGCTCCTGGTGCCGAAGAGGGACATTATGATATATACGAGGTCGGGCAGATTGATGGCCAGGGCCATAGGGATCAGCCACCTGCGGAAGCCGCCGCGGCTTATGACCATCCCGCTCAGCATTCCGCCCAACAACAGCGCGATGACGCCCAGCGTGCCGTAGATGCCGCCGACGGTGGCGGTGGCCAGCTCCAGGCCTCCGGCCTGCGTGCTGTCAAGCATAAAAGGCTGTGCTATCTTCACAAGCTGGCTTTCTCCGAGGCGGTATGTCAGCAGGAAGAAAAAGATAAGCCCCATATTGTCTTTCTTGAAGAAGGTGACGAAGGTGGTCGCAAACTCCTTCCAGATGGTCTTTGCGGATATGTCGCTGCGGGGACTGTCGCTCTCGGGCCTGGGCAGCACGAAGCGGTGCCAGAGGGTCAGCGCGATGAAGATGGCCGCCAGCAGGTAGAAACTCAGGCTCCAGGACAGCGCGATGTTGCCGTTCATACTTGGGAACAGCTTGCCCTGCTCTATCCAGCCGGCAAACATCACCAGCACACCCTGGCCGAAAATCATCGCCACGCGGTAGAAGATGTTGCGGATGCCGGCGAAGAAACTCTGCCCTCCTTCGTCCAGGCCGTGCATATAGAAGCCGTCGGCGGCTATGTCGTGGGTGGCCGAGGCAAAGGCCAGCAGCCAGAAGAACGCCAGCGTTATCTGTACGTAATGGTCGGCGGGGATGAAGAATGCGACTCCGGCGAATGCGGCCGCCATCAGGGTCTGCATAGTGTTTATCCACCAGCGCTTCGTCTTGATGAGGTCGACGAAGGGGCTCCACAGAGGCTTGATGACCCAGGGCAGATACAACCAGGATGTATATAGAGCTATTTCAGTATTGGACAGTCCCAGCTTTTTGTACATCACTACGGCGACGGTCATTACTGCAACGTAGGGGAGACCTTCGGCGAAGTAGAGGGTGGGAATCCATTTCCAACCTTTTGAAAGTTTCATAAGGGAATTCTAAAAATCAGCCCGTAAGTTAGTAAAAAAACGCTAGACCACAATCTCCATCAGCTCGTCCCAGCGGGTGGTGTATCTCCTGGATACGCGGGAACGGGTGGAGAACTGGTCCATTTCGCCGTTGGAAGCTATCCTCACAGTAGATTTGCCGTTCGTGTTGTTGATGTTGTCGATGACCTTCATCAGGCGGTCCTGCTTTTCGTGGTCCACAGTGTCGAAGAAGACTCCCTGCACCCTGTTGCTGGCCACCAGGTCGGTGACCATCACTCCGGCCCGCTTGTATCCGAATCCCTTCTTGTAGATGGCTTTCAGCGCGGTGGCGGCGGCCTGGGTCATTTCTATGGTGCTGTTGGTCGCTACTTCGAAGCCGGTGGTACGGATGCTGTAGTCCTGCGGAAGCTCGTCCCTGTGGCGGTTGGTGAGGATGAAGACGTGCAGCAGTGATGCCTTCAGGCTCTGTGCACGCAGTTTCTCGGCCACTTTGCCGGTGAAGGTGGCGACGGCGGCGTCAAGATCCCCGAGGTCGTACATATCGTGGGCGAAGGAGCGCGACACACATATCGTCTGTCTTTCCTGGGGGACTTCTTCGAAGCCGATGCACGGTTCGCCGTGGAGTTCCAGCCAGGTCTTGACGCCGGTGACGCTCATCATCCGGCTCACTTCGCTGCGCGGCATCGCGCTGAAATCCCAGGCAGTATGGACCCCCATCAGCACCAGCTTCTTGCGGTACTTGCGTCCGATGCCCCATACATCGCCCACTGGAAACTTGCGGAGCACCTTCTCGATGTCCTGCGGACGGTGCATAAGGCAGCATCCCTGCAACTTGGGATATTGCTTGCAGAGCTTGCTGGCGATCTTGGCAAGGGTCTTTGTCGGTGCGATGCCTATGCTGACCGGGATGCCGGTGCACCTGCGGATCCTGGCGGACAGTTCGCGCCCTTTCTGCTGCAGGCCCTCCAGGGGCAGGCCCTCAAGGTCGAGGAAGGCTTCGTCGATGGAGTATACTTCAATCGCCGGCACAGTTTCCTTGAGGATGGAGATGACGCGGTTGCTCATATCTCCGTAAAGCTGGTAGTTCGACGAAAAGACGGCGACGTCGTTGCGCTCGATGACTTCCCTGGCCTGGAACAGGGGAGTCCCCATCTTTATGCCCAGGGCCTTGGCCTCGTTGCTGCGGGCGATGATGCATCCGTCGTTGTTGGACAGAACGACCACCGGCTTCCCCTCCAGGTCGGGGCGGAAGACCCTCTCGCAGCTTGCGAAGAAGTTGTTGCAGTCGCAAAGGCCTACCATAGCGTCAGCAGACAGTTACATTTTCTTGATGAGATATCTGACTACGCCCCAGATTGCGAACTGGTTGTCCGCATCGACTCTGATGGGCTGGAAGTCCTTGTTGGCCGGCATCAGGAGGGCATAGTCGCCCATACTTTTGTATTTCTTGAGGGTGAACTCACCGTCCACGAAACAGACGGCCAGACAGCCGTCGTAGGGCTCTGCACTCTTGTCGATTATCAGCAGGTCGCCGTCGTCGACTCCGTCGTCAATCATCGAAAGCCCCCTTACCCGTGCGAAGAAAGTAGATGCCGGATTGTGAACCAGGACTTTGTTGAGGTCGAGGGCGACATCCATAAAATCTTCGGCAGGAGAGGGGAATCCTGCATTTATGAGAGCTATTTTGTCTTCTTCCATTTAGAAATGTAATTTTTACAAAGTTATAAATTTCTATTTGTTAAATAATTGCTTAAATTTGCGCCCATTCTAAAGAAGTATCACAAAAATTATTTCACTGACCTGTTATGACAACTAAACGAGTTTATTTGTTCGGTGGCAAAAAAGCCGAAGGCAACGGCTCAATGCGAAATCTGTTAGGTGGTAAGGGTGCCAACCTTGCCGAGATGTGTACACTTGGAATGCCTGTTCCCGCAGGTTTCACTATCACTACCGAGTGCTGCACCGAGTATTTCAATCTGGGTGGTCAGTTTCCCGCAGGGCTTGAGGCCGATGTGAAGGCAGCCCTTGCAGCCACTGAAAAAACTATGGGCAAGAAATTCGGAGACACAAAGGATCCCCTCCTCGTATCTTGCCGTTCCGGCGCCAGAAGCTCAATGCCGGGTATGATGGACACCGTCCTCAACATCGGCCTGTGCACCGCCACAATCCCCGGTCTTATTGCCAAGACCAAGAATCCGAGGTTCGTATATGACGCATACCGCCGTCTGATTATGATGTACTCAGACGTCGTTATGGAGAAAGCAGAAGGCATCGAGCCTGCAGACGGACAAGGAATTCGCGAACAGCTTGAGAAAATGCTGGCCGACCTCAAGGCCAAAAAAGGATACAAGAGCGATACCGACCTCAAAGAGAAAGACCTCATCGACCTTTGCGAGGAATTCAAGAAGAAAATCAAAGAAGTTCTTCACGTTGAGTTCCCTGACAATGCACACGACCAGCTCTGGGGTGGAATCGGAGCCGTTTTCAAATCTTGGAACGGAAAACGTGCCGTAGCATACCGCCGCATCGAAGGTATTCCCGACAACTGGGGTACTGCAGTGAACGTGCAGTCAATGGTGTTCGGAAATATGGGCGAAACTTCCGCAACAGGCGTTGCATTCAGCCGCAACCCTGCTACCGGTGACAACAACTTCTACGGTGAATGGCTCATCAACGCTCAGGGTGAAGACGTGGTTGCAGGTATCCGCACCCCCAACCCCCTGAACGAGGCTACCAAGAATGCTCACAACAAGCACCTGAAATCTCTGGAAGTTGCAATGCCTGATGTCTACAAGGAACTTGACGACATCCGCCAGAGGCTTGAGAACCACTTCAAGGATATGCAGGACATCGAGTTCACCATCCAGGAAGGCAAGCTCTGGATGCTCCAGTGCCGCGTCGGCAAACGCACCGGTCTGGCTGCCCTGAATATGGCTATGGATATGATCGAGGAAGGTCTCATCAACGACAAGACTGCCGTGCTGCGCGTCAGCCCGAGCCAGCTCGAAGAGTTGCTTCACCCGATCCTGAATCCCAACTCGGAAAAGAACGCCGCAGTGATTGCACACGGTCTTCCCGCAGGCCCCGGCGGCGCTGTCGGCAAGATAGTCTTCACTCCGGCCGAAGCTGTGGCTGCTGCCGCACGCAAGGAAGACGTTATCCTCGTCCGTGAAGATACGTCACCTGAGGATGTTGAAGGTATGAGGGTAGCAGTTGGTCTGCTTACCGCCCGCGGAGGTATGACTTCACACGCCGCACTGGTGGCACGCGGATGGGGCAAATGCTGCATCGTAGGTTGCGAGGCCATCACTTTCACTTCCGGTGCAAAAGGCGAGAAGATCCTCAACATCAACGGCAAGCAGTATCACGAAGGCGACATATTCTCTCTGAACGGTACCAAAGGTCTCGTATACGACTCTGCAGTCAGCACGATCGATGCTACCGAGAACGTCCGTTATATGAAGTTTATGCAGATTGTCGACAAGTACCGCCGTCTGAGCGTACGCACGAATGCCGACAACCCTGAGGATGCCCAGAAGGCCATCGACTTCGGCGCCGAGGGTATCGGTCTGTTCCGCATCGAGCATATGTTCTACGGAAAGAACTCAGAGGAACCTCTTGCAAAACTCCGCAAGGTCATCTTCACCGCTACCGAAGCAGAACGTAACGCTGCAGTAAACGAGCTTGAGCCTTACGTGAAGGCAGCCGCAAAGAACACTATGCGCGTGATGAGCGCCAAGTCAGTAACCTTCCGTCTGCTCGATCCGCCGTTGCACGAGTTCGTTCCGCAGACCCGCAACAAACAGGAAGAGCTGGCCAAGGAACTCGGAGTAAGCGTAGCTGAAATCAAGAAACGCGGCAAGGCTCTCCACGAAATCAACCCTATGATGGGACACCGCGGAGTACGTCTGGGCATCACCTTCCCGACCCTCAGCGAAATGCAGTTCAGGGCTATCTTCGAAGCTGCCGCAGAGCTTATCCTCGAAGGCTTCGATCCTCATCCCGAGATTATGATCCCCGTTACCATTTCAGTAAACGAGCTGAACTTCGAGAAACGTATCTGCGAAAGGGTACACAAGGAAGTTGAGGAAAAATTCGATATGGATATCCCGTATATGTTCGGAACTATGATCGAGATTCCGCGTGCAGCTCTGCTCGCCGACCGTATGGCCCGCACCGCACAGTTCTTCTCATTCGGTACCAACGACCTTACCCAGATGACCTACGGCTTCAGCCGTGACGACATCGGTTCGTTTATGAACGATTATCTCAACAACAAGATTATGTCGTTCGACCCGTTCCAGAGCATCGACCAGGAGTCTGTCGGCCGTCTCATCCAGATGGGTATCGAAGGTGGCCGCTCAACCCGCAAGAACCTGAAAGTCGGTATCTGCGGCGAGCACGGCGGTGACGCAGCTTCTGTAGAGTTCTGCCACAAGATCGGTATGAACTACGTATCTTGCTCTCCTTTCAGGGTGCCTATCGCACGCCTTGCAGCAGCTCAGGCTGCCATCAAGGAAGAGATTGAGAAGAAGCAGGAGAAGAAATAAAAGAAGTCCGGAAATTCCGGATTCAGAGACTGTCCTCCTTTACGATATCCGCTCCGCGGTAGTAGTAGAGGAGGATATCTTTGTATAGATACCCCAGATGTCCCATAACCGCTGCGCCGATCTGGCACAGGCCGACGCCGTGGCCCCAGCCCTTGCCGTGGAGCACGAAGCCTTCGGGAGTCTTCTCGACTTCGAACGCTGAGCTGTAAAGGTGGCTGCGGGAGAGCGTACGGCGGATTTCCAGCTCCTTGCCGATGATGCGCGACTTGCGGCTGCCGACAATCTTGAGTTTCTTGATCCTGCCAGAAGGGCCTCGCTCGATGGGCCTGAGGTCCACTATCTTGCCGAAGTAGAGGCCGGTGCGTTCCTTCACAATCTGAGACAGCTCGGCGTAGGTATACTTCACTTCCCACTCATAGAAATCTTTGGTCTCCTGGTCGAAATTCGGGAGAATGCGGGCAAGCAGTGCGGCATCCTCTGTATGGCAGAATTTGTCCTTGAAAGATTTCAGATAGGGGACTTCGACATCCTCCCAGCAGGTGGAGAAAACCTCGGTCCGTCCGCCGCAGCATTTGCTGAAGCGGGCGTCGCAGATCTCTCCTTCGTAGGCCAGCACTTCGCCCCAGGTGGCTTCGATGGCTTCCCTCGCCTTCGCGGTGCTGACTTTGGTGATGCCCTGGTAGCGCTGGCAGTGGTCGTCGGCGCACACGTCGAAAAACTCGTGGTCTTCGTGGTCCTGCCACGTGACAAGTTCCTTCGGGGTGTCGATCTTGCCCTCGCCGCAGGCTTTGACTTTGCCGTCGATCTGGGCCAGCAGCCAGGAACGTGAGATGACCGCGTGGGCCTTGAGGAACTCTAGAGGGGCTTCGGCGCTCATCTCGGACGATATCACGCAGGTCAGGTAGTCCTCGATTCCCACATCGTTTATGACTATTATGCCGTCGTTTTCGGCCAGCAGGACGAGGTTGCCCTTGAAGCATTGGTTTTCCCTGCGCTCCCAATGGAAATTGACTCCGATAGTCACATCCTTGAGCGTGAAGAAGCAATCTTCGCTGAGCGCTTCGAATACAAGCCTTTTGGCGGAGCGGCCGCCGCATTCCACCTTGCCGTCGGCAAGGACTGCGGACATACTGCCTTCGGCCGTGCTGCCTTCGCAGCTGTAGCTTCCGTTCAGGATGAATTCAACTTTTTCGGCTGTGAGAATGCCTACAGAAATGTGTCTCTGAGGCTTGGCTATCTTTTGTTCGCTGCTATCCTCGCGGCAAGTTCCCATGTGCGTATGCGGTCTTTGTAGGTATTGTTGATATTGACTTTTTCGATGTCGAGGTCGGCGTCGCTGTTGCCTTCCCAGCGTCTGCAGCAGTACATTACTTCGTAGATGCGGCCTATGCGGTATTCCCTGCATATACGCAGAGCGACGGCATAGTCTTCGCCGTATTTTGTGGTGGGGAAGTTGAGCTTTCGCACCAGCGGGGTCCAGAATCCGCGCGGAGCTCCCAGACCGTTGATGCGCAGGGCGTTGTTGCGACCGTTGTCGTCAGTCCACTCGCGGTGGTCGATGATTCCCGGAGGCAGGGGATTGCCGTCGAAGTCGGTCATACGGTAGGTGCCGATGACCATCGCGCAGCGGAACTTGCGGAATGCGTCGACGAACCTCTGGACGGTATTCTCGTCGCTATAAAGGTCGTCGCTGTCGAGCTGCAACGCGAAGCGGCCGCAGTCAGGATGGTGAAGGGCAGCATTCCAGTTGCCGCCGATGGCGTGCCAAGTGGGGTCCTGGGCGATATATCTTAGCCTGTCGTCGGCTGCGGCGTATCTGCGGATTATGTCGACGGTGCCGTCTGTGGAGTTGTCGTCGACCACGAACACGTTGTATTTGAAATCGGTCTTCTGGCCGAGGGCGGACTTTATGGCGTCTTCTATCGTGCGGACCCTGTTGCGGCAGGGTATGATGACCGATGCTTCGTATTCGAAGTCTCCTTCGTCAATGTCTATGTCCTTGAACTTGGGCTCGAGATAGCCTCCGACGGCTTTCAGGTGCTCAGTGCAGGCCTTCTCCATCTCGATCTGGACATCGCGGTTCTTGGGATCGACATAGTCAAACTGTTTTTCCCCGCTCTTGCGCGAATCGGTCTCCACTTCGTAATAGAGGTATTCGTTGATATGCTCCAGCTTGCCCAGGCGTGAGACTTTGAGACGCAGGTCGTACAGGCCGGCGAAGCGGTAGTTCTCGGTCATAGTTGCGGCTGCGGCCCGGAGTGCGTCAGTGCGGAAAAGCAGCACGCTGCCGAAGTCGAAGTCATCGCGCAGCGACCCGCTCTGGCAGTCGATGACGGGGGCGTTGCGCACCGCTCCGTCGATCTTTATGAAGTGGTCGCTGTAGAGCATTGCGGCGCCGGTGTCCCTGGCGACCTGCACCATCCTTTCGAGGGACCAGTGGACCCAGTCGAGACGGAAGGTTTTTGTGTACAGAAGGGTGAATTCCGTGGCGGTCTGCTCGGCCGCCCTGCGGATGTCGGTGGATGACTTAAGGCTTTCGGTAAGGATTACTTCGCCCACGAGGGGGCATTGCAGAAGGTTTTCTTTCGTAGCGGCGGCATCTGCGCCATTGAGAATGAAGCAGGTTATGTTTTTCATCTGTTGGATTTGCTAGCAAGGGGAGCTACCATTTCTGCGAATTTGGCTACGCCTTTGGTGGCTACGTCCTGGATTTGGGTGTAATGGGCATAATGTAGATTCATCGCAGTAGGATCGACCAGATAGATGGGGGTGCCGGGGGTGATGTACTGGATGAGCCCGGCGGCGGGGTAGACATTCAGCGACGTCCCCACTACCAGCAGTATGTCGGCTTTCTCAACTATCCTGATCGCTGGCTCGATCATCGGCACGGCCTCTCCGAACCATACGATGTGCGGTCTCAGCTGGTCTCCGGTGGGGGCCAGGTCGCCCAGATGGATGTCCTTGTAGCCTATGTCGTATATCTTGTTGTCGTGGTTCTCGCCGCGTGCCTGTGTGATGAGGCCGTGAAGGTGAATCACCCTGGTGCTTCCTGCGCGCTCGTGGAGGTTGTCGATATTCTGGGTGATGATGTCGACGTCCCAGTCTTTCTCCATCTGCGCCAGAATCCTGTGAGCCTCGTTCGGCTCGGTGTGCTCTATCTGGCGCCGGCGCTCGTTGTAGAATTTGAGCATCAGCTGCTTGTTCCGATACCATCCTTCGATGGATGCGACTTCCTGCGCGGAATAGTTCTCCCACCGCCCGTCGCTGTCCCTGAAAGTGCTCAGGCCGCTCTCTTTGCTGATTCCGGCTCCTGAAAGTACTGCCAGCTTTTTCATACTGTCTCGTTTTAGATTTTTACCCTCAACAAAATTAACTTTTTTGTGCTATATTTGGAACCCTTACACTAAATATTGAACTATGAAATTCTCTAGTTTATTCCATCCTACATACGGTATCATCCGCAGTATCATAGCTCTGCTCCTCGGCCTGTCCCTCGTTATCTGGCCCGGCGTGGCAGTGGATGCCTTCGTTCGTATCCTCGGAGCGGTGATGATCCTGGTGGGCGGCGTCGCCCTCGGCATCAATTTCCTCGGCAAGGAAAGGCTCGGCTTCCTCTTTGCCTCCACGGGAATCATAGCCGTCGTTTTCGGCATAGTCCTGCTGGCGTTCCCCGATTTCTTCGTGAACCTGCTGTCATACCTGTTCGGCATCCTGATGCTGTTCTTCAGCATAGGGGAGATCGCCACTCTGCTGTCAGCAGGCAAGTATACCAAAGTCAAATTCGGATTCTACATTATTCCCATACTCATCTTCCTCGCCGGCATCTTCCTGATCGTCAGACCTATGGATGCCGCCAAGGCTGTGTTCATCTTCTTCGGCATCTCGATGATTTTCTATGCCGTCTTTGAATTTGTCCTTGCTGTCAAGTTCAGCAAGGTGTTCAAGATGGCGGAGCAGGAAGCTGCCGTCGAGGCGGCGAAGGCTGAGGCCACCGATGTCGAAGTCATTGAGAGCAAGCCTCTCATCGAGGAAGCTGCTGAAGAGCCCGGACAAGATTATTAGTTTCTGTTATGGAAGATAAAGAAATGCAACCCAAGGGCTTGCCGGAGAATGCCTACCGGAAGCTCAAGGAAGGGGAGAGCTATGAGCCTGTCCTTTCACCCAAGAAGAAATACCCCGAGGCCAATGCTTGGAGCGTGACCATAGGAGTCCTGATGACCATCATTTTCTCCGCAGCTGCGGCGTACCTCGGCCTCAAGGTGGGGCAGGTGTTCGAGGCGGCTATCCCCATCGCCATCATCGCCGTCGGCCTGTCAAGCGCCTGCAAGCGCAAGAACGCCTTGTCTGAGAACGTCATCATCCAGTCGATTGGAGCCTGCAGTGGCTCTATCGTCGCCGGCGCCATATTCACCCTGCCTGCGTTGTATATCCTGCAGGCCAAGTTCCCGGAGCTGACCGTCGATTTCGGCAAGGTGTTCTTCAGCTCCCTGCTCGGAGGCGTGCTCGGCATATTGTTCCTCATCCCGTTCAGGAAATACTTCGTCAAGGATATGCACGGCGAATATCCCTTCCCAGAGGCCACAGCCACCACACAGGTGCTGGTTAGCGGGCAGAACGGCGGCAAGGATGCCAAGCTGCTGCTGGTCAGCGGTCTGATCGGCGGACTCTACGATTTCATAGTTTCCACCTTCGGCTGGTGGGCAGAGACCATTTCGACCAAAGTGCTGCCCTGGGGCGCTGCGGTGGCTGACAAAGCCAAGCTGGTGCTCAAGCTCAACGTCGGCGCTGCAGTCGCCGGTCTCGGCTATATCGTCGGTTTGAAGTATGCCTTCATAATCTGCTGCGGCTCATTCCTGGTGTGGCTTGTAATCATCCCTCTGATGAACCTTATCTGGGGCCCCGACGTGCTTAACATCGTCAGCAACGTGAGCCAGACTGTAGGCTCGATGGCTCCTGAGACCATATTTACAACGTATGCCAGACATATCGGCATCGGCGGCATCGCCACCGCCGGCATCATCGGCATCATCAAGTCGGCCGGCGTCATCAAAAGCGCAGTCGGTCTGGCAGCGAAAGAAATCAAGAGCAAGAAAAGCAGCGCCGACGAGGAAGTGCTCCGCACGCAGAGGGATCTTTCAATGAAGGTCGTGGTTATCGGAATCCTCCTGGCTCTCCTTGTGACCTTCCTTTTCTTCGCCCTCGGAGTTGTCAATAACATCTGGCACGCTGTCATCGCCCTGCTGGTGGTAGGGGTCATCGCATTCCTCTTCACTACGGTCGCCGCCCAGGCCATAGCCCTGGTGGGCACAAACCCTGTCAGCGGTATGACGCTGATGACCCTCATCCTTACTTCCGTCATCCTTGTTGCGGCCGGTCTCAACGGCACTGCCGGAATGACTGCGGCCCTCATCATCGGCGGCGTTGTCTGCACAGCGCTCTCGGTGGCCGGCGCCTTCATCACCGACCTCAAGATTGGTTACTGGATCGGCACGACTCCGAAAGTCCAGGAAACCTGGAAGTTCTTGGGTACGCTGGTGGCAGCTGCCACAGTGGGCGGCGTCATCATCGTGCTCAACAAGACATACGGATTCACGGGTGAAAACGCCCTGGTGGCTCCCCAGGCCAATGCAATGGCTGCCGTCATCGAGCCTCTGATGTCTGGTGGCGGCGCTCCCTGGCTGCTTTACGGCATTGGCGCGGTGATCGCTGTCATCCTGACAATTTTCAAAGTGCCTGCGCTGGCCTTCTCGCTGGGTATGTTCATCCCTATGGAGCTCAACCTTCCGCTGCTTGTCGGCGGCGCCGTAGCGTGGTTCGTCAGCACTCGCAGCAAAGATGAGAAGCTCAACAACGCCCGCAAGGAGCGCGGAACCCTGCTGGCCAGCGGCTTCATCGCCGGCGGCGCCCTGATGGGTGTCGTAAGCGCCGTTTTGCGCTTCGCCGGAGTGAATGTGCTCAACCTCGAGTGGCAGAATTCTTCGGCAGCCCAGGGCATAGCTCTGGTGGCCTACATCGCCATCATCGCCTATATGATTTTCAAATGTCTCCAGATAAAAAAAGTTGAGGAGTAATAATATGGAAAAGATAACTGACAAGTTTTTGAGATATGTATCATACGACACCCAGTCGGATGAAAACAGCAGCAGCCAGCCGTCGACTGCCAAGCAGCTGGTGCTGCTGCGTCAGCTGGTGGATGAGCTCCACGCTATGGGCATAGCAAATGCCTCGCTTGACAAGGACGGCTACGTGATGGCTTCGATAGAGTCCAATGTCCCCGGCAAGGTTCCGGCCATCGGTTTCATCGCCCACGTCGACACCAGCCCCGACGCTCCCGGCAACGACATCCATCCTCAGTTCGTTAATAATTATGACGGCAGCGACATCGTCCTGGGAGAGGGACGCGTGCTGACTGTCGCCGAGTTCCCGGAGCTTCTGCGCTACAAGGGACAGACTCTGATCACCACCGACGGCACCACTCTGCTCGGCGCTGACGATAAGGCTGGCGTGGCTGAGATAATGTGCGCCGCCGAGTACATAATGACCCATCCCGAGTTCAAGCACGGTCCTGTCAAGATAGCTTTCACCCCCGACGAGGAGATAGGACGCGGCGTAGTGGCTTTCGACGTCAAGAAGTTCGGGGCGGATTTCGCCTATACGATGGACGGCGGGATGGTCGGCGAGCTGGAGTACGAGAACTTCAATGCCGCCTCTGCCAAGATCCATATCCAGGGACGCAACATACACCCGGGCTATGCCAAGAACAAGATGATCAATTCGATGCTGGTGGCAATGGAGCTGAATGCAATGCTTCCCGTGGAGCAGCGTCCTGAATTCACTGAAGGATACGAGGGCTTCATTCACCTTATTTCATTTAAAGGAACGGTGGAGGAGTCGGACATCGCCTATATCATCCGCGACCACGACGCGCAGCTTTTCGAGCGCAAGAAGGAAATGGTTCAGCAGTGTGTGGATTTCATCAATTGCAAATACGGAAATGTAGCAGTTGCTGAAATTAAAAACCAATATCGCAATATGAGGGAAATGGTCGAGCCGCATTTCGAAGTCGTCGACATTGCCATCGAGGCTCTGAAGATGGCCTCAGTGGAGCCGAAGGTCCAGCCCATCCGCGGTGGCACCGACGGTGCCAACCTGTCTTTTATGGGATTGCCTTGCCCCAACATCTTCGCCGGAGGCCACAATTTCCACGGCAGGCTGGAGTTTGTTCCGGTCGAGAGTATGGAGAAGGCCTCGCAGGTAATTTTAAATATTTTGACGATTTTTTCAAAAAAATACGAATATAATTTGTCGAAATAAAAAAGATTAATATCTTTGCGGTCCCTTTACGGAAGCAGCGATGCCAGGGTAAAGGAAAAGTTCATTGACTTATTGAGAGAGATAACGAGGTAAAGAAAATTTACTGTAAAGAAATCA
>JAEEGG010011647.1_pt1 | contig 19111 bp, 11 predicted proteins | sample 9134161 | NCBI WGS metagenome assembly JAEEGG01 (sample SAMN16246543, study PRJNA631951) | gut metagenome | biome: gut microbiome; feature: rumen; material: CR-attached | host: Bos | place: Iran: Karaj | collected 2018-10 | reverse complement strand
TGCCAGATTTAATTCTAGCAAATTTTCCCTTTAAGGGTAAAATGATCATCATAAAGAAGAGGTGCGCCTTTCATGGCGCACCTCTTGCATATAAGAGAATTTAGAGAATGCTTAGTTTCTGTAAGCAGGGTTCTGATAGTTAGCCTTCTCCTCTGCAGTCATCTCCATACCGTCGAGCTGACCCTGTGGGATAGGACGGATGTAGTAACCAGCGGGGATATCACGCTTAACCTCCTGCAACTCAGTATCAATAAAATCATTACCTGCAATATGATAAACGCTTGCACGCTCTGCCCACTTCTGGGTACGAACGAGGTCGAACCAACGATAGCCCTCACCCCAGAACTCACGGCTGCGCTCGTCGAGGATAAAGTCGATGTCGATAACGTCAGGTGTAGCAGCCAGCATCTCAGCACTCTTGTCAACAGATACAGCCACGTTGTCGTTCTGGTTGAAAGTCTGCTTACCAGCACGGGCACGGAGCACATTCACATATTGCTTAGCTTCTGCGTTCTTACCAAGTTTTACAGCAGCCTCAGCAGCAATAAGATAGAACTCAGAGAACTTAGCAACATTCCAAGGACGTGGGCTACCACCATTTACCATATTATTATAGCTATTGTCTGTGTCAGTACGTGAAATGCTAATCTTCCAGTTGATTGGGTAACACTTACGACTGATGTTCTTAACACTGCGTACGAAATCGGCACGTCCGGGCAGTTTACCAAAGTCGAAACGAGTTACCTCCTGTTCCACCAGTTTATCACCATCTTTGATCATTGCCTTAGTAGGAGTCCAGTCGATGTCGTCTTCAGTAGCTTCATCAACAAAGCTGAAATAGACCTCACCAGAATTGATCTTCATGCCATTAGCACCATATACCCAAGCACCAGCATTTGCACCAGGTTTACCTGTGTTTGAGTGATAACGAAGGGTGAAGGTTGCATCATAACGGGAGTCAATAGCCTTGACATCATCCTCCCATACACCGCCCTCAAGGAAGGCATCAGCAACAGGAGCCATACGAGTCCAAGGACGTCCAAGTCCCTGAATAGTCTCACGCTGAACTGGGTTAACCTTCATGTCGCCAGATGTACCAACAGCAGTCATTTCTGTATAATTCCAAGTTTCCATCCAGTAAGCAAAATTCTCAGGAGAACCACCGTTACCCCAACCGTAGCCAGCACCACCGTTACCAAATTTCTCGTTCTCGCTATGATCTGCATAAAGCATAATTTCCTTGTTACGATCATTCTTTGCTACATTCACGTCATAGAATGTTGGCATCAGTCCATAAGGGCCAGGATTGTCGATAGCGGCTTTAGCCATATCAAAAGCCTTCTGGAAATAGCTCTGAGCCTGACCGGCATCACGAGTAGTCTCTGGATAGGTAGGAATATTGTTTGGATTCTCCAGCCACCATGCATAAGTCAAGTAAGCCTTTGAGAGATACAAACGAGCCAAGTTCTTGGTAGCAGTACCAGTCATACGAGGATTGTCAGGCAGATCGTTAACAGCCTTCTCCAGGTCTGGGAAGATACACTTGGTATAAACCTCAGGAACTGTATTACGTACAGAAGTACGAATAGTTGTGGTATTGAACTTCAGTTCGCCAGCACCGAGATCCAGGGCCACACCACCATAGGTCTGCACCAAGATAAAGTAGTCGAACGCACGGAAGAAATAGGCCTCTGCCAACAGAGCATCAGATAAATTGGCAGCAGTACCATTCTCAATAATACCATTACTAGTGTTGATGTTGTAAAAAAGTTCATTCCAAGCACCACCCGCAACTGTACTATTAGGAGTAACAGAACCTACACCAGAAAGATCGGCATCTTTGAAGTTACCATCTGCAGACTGTGCATAGGTATATTCGTCTGTACCAGTCTCTAAAGTATTCAAATAATAACCATTACCATAAAAATAGCGTAGGTGAGCGTAAAGCGCTGTCAGACCGCCCTCAATACCTGTCGGCGTATTGAAGAATGAGGGGTCGTATGTGCTACGTGGTTGTTCGTCAAGCACACTGCTACAAGAGATCATGGTTGTGGAAATACCACAGCATACAAGACCTGCAGCAAGAATATATTTAATACTTTTTGCTTTCATAATTTTAACTTTTTTTCTTTAATACCTTTTGTACCCTTAGAACGTTACGTTAAGACCGAAAATGAAGTTACGGGTAACAGGAGTGTTGTAACCTACGATAGGCATCTTGTGCTTACCTGTGTAACCATCAACAGCCACAGCAGTATTTTCGTTAGCCCACGAGTTGGTTTCGGGATCGAGTCCACTCTCGTTGTTGAACGGAGAGAAGATCACGAACGGGTTCTGGACACTTGCATAGAGACGCAGACGGTCGATACCCACACTCTTAATAGCCTTCAGGTTCTCGAAGTTGTAACCGAGCGTAATGGTACGAATCTTCAGGTAACCAGCGTTGAAGTAACCGAGGGTAGAACCATACTTGGGGTTATCACCGCTCAGGACACCACCGGGTTTCGGATAGTGTGCACCAGTATTCTCTGGAGTCCAGTAATCCACATCAATATTATTACGACGACCAGTCAGCATATTCAGGTAACCGCTTGAAGAGTGGATGGCAGAAATCAGCTTACCACCAATCTGGAAGGCGCCAATCACAGTCAGATCGAAGCCCTTATAGCCAACCGTTGTATTGAAACCACCAAGAAGGTCTGGCTCCATACTCATGATCTGACGATCTTCAGGACCAATCTGACGGGTAGGCAGACCATCAGCACCATAGTCACCAGTGTATTTTACCTTAATCATACCAATATTACCACCAGGCTCGAGGATTTTCAGCGCAGCCTCTTCACCAGCCTGGTACAGACCCTGATACTCATAATCATAAATCACGTCGATTGGATAACCAACGAACCAACGGTTACCTTCATCACGTGTAGCACCAGAAGCCAACTCAGTCAGTTCATTGCGGTTCTGATAGAGGTTGATACCTGCTGACCAGTTCCAACCTTTCTTGTTGTCGATAATAATACCGTTCAAAGTGAACTCCCATCCCTTGTTCTGAGTCTTACCGATGTTACCAGTATAGCTACCTACACCAGATGTAGGAGGCATGGTGACATCAAGCAGGATGTCACTGGTCTTTTGGATATAATACTCGAATGATCCTGAAAGACGACCATTGAACAGTGAGAAGTCAAGACCAAAGTTCCAAGTCTTTGAATACTCCCAACCTAATGCGTCATTAGGCAGTGCGTTTACATAGTAACCAGCTTTTCTGCCAGCATCAGCTAAACCGAAGTTGTAGTTACGAGTAGCCAGTCCACCGAGTGTAGAGTAAGGATTGATGGCCTGGTTAGAGGTCTCACCATAACCTACACGGAACTTCAGGTTGTCGAGCCAACTCTTGGTGCTCTCCATAAAGTTCTCACGGGCAATATTCCAACCAGCGCTGATGGCGGGATAGGCATGCCACTTATGGCCAGGAGCCAGACGAGAAGAAGCATCAGCACGGAAAGCGACTGAGAGCATGTACTTATTATCATAAGAATACATCACACGACCCATCCAAGACATCAGACCACTTTGCCAATAGTTAAAGTTATTAAGGTTGACTTCACCTACAGCAGAAGCAAGGTTATAGTACTGCATGTAATTGGCAGGAATATCGAGTGCGGAGCCACCTGATGACTCATAGCGAGTCTGCTCAGCAGAGTACATAGCAACAACATTCACGTTATGCTTCTCAGCGAAAACACGATCATAAGTCAGCAGGTTCTCAACAGCCCAGTTACGAGTCTGGTTGTTGGTTACCCAACCGCTATTGACTTGACTCGGGTTTGTGCTATTGATACCAGTTCCTGTGAAACCGCCACCTTTAGAGGTGCGATAGTTCAGACCGACGTTGATACGGTAGCTTAATCCCTCAACCCATGGGCACTTCACCTCAGCGAAGAAGGTGTTGTAGGTACCGATACCACGGTTCTCGTTCAACCATTGATCCTTATCGCGCTCAACGACATCCTTTGTGATAACAATTTGGTCATCTGCAGGCAACTTATTGTAACGCTTTAAATTTCCATTTTCATCGTATGGAGTAGAAAGTGGAGAAGAAGCCAGAACAGCGTAGATATTGTTGACACCCTGTGACTTACGATAGCTGGTATTGGTACTCAAACCGAAACGGAACCACTCACCAACCTTTTGATCGAAGTTACCACGAACAGAGATACGGTCGTAACCCTCAGTAGGAACAACAGACTCATCATGATAATAGCCTACACCAAAACTGTAGCTACCACCGTTGGTACCACCAGCAACAGAAATATCGTGACTGTGACCAACACCTGTCTGATAATATTGATCCTGCCAATCGAAGTTGTTATCATCACTTTCATCAAGAGAATTCTTATACTTACCTGCCAACTCACGCATCTTTGAGAAAGCAGGACCATCCATCATAGGATACTTCTTAAAAATCTTCTTGAAGCTCACATAACCATTATAAGATACTTTGGCAGGTGTACCCTGACTACCCTTTACAGTGGTAATGATAATCACACCGTTCGCACCACGAGAACCGTAGATAGCAGTTGCAGAAGCATCCTTCAAGATATCCATTGACTTGATGTCTGCGGGGTTGATATCAGAGAGCTGTCCCATGAAAGGAATACCATCGAGCACGATCAGCGGGTCGTTAGTTGCACTCAATGAGCGCTGACCACGGATACGGATCTGCATCTCGGCACCAGGCTTTGAAGAGGTCTGTGTCATGAGCACACCAGCTACACGACCCTGCAGAGCCTGAGCTGCGTTAGAAGCAGCAATCTGATTCAGTTTCTCACCGCCGATATTGGCAACAGAACCCGTCACAGCCTCACGACGCTGGGTACCATAACCAATTACGACAACTTCATTGACTACGTGACCATCTTCTTTAAGGTTCACGCGTACATTATCACCGGCTTTCACTTCTTGTGACTCATAGCCGACATAAGAGATGACGAGCGTTGCGCCCGGCTTAACATTCAGCGAGAAGTTACCATCGAAGTCTGTTACTGTACCGTTGTTGGTACCCTTCTCCATGACCGTGGCACCGATCAGCGGACCCTGAGAGTCTGTTACATGACCAGTTGCCTGTCTCGTTTGCTGAACAGCAGCTACCTGCTCGGAAGCTGCATACACCTGCTGTGCGCTGATCATGCCCATTAAGCATAATCCAGCACACACGGTTGTTTTCATTGCTTTGAAACTCATACGTTTTGGTTTTGTTAGTTAATAAAAAGAAAAAATCTGCCGCAAAGGTAGGCAGATTTCTCTAAATAGGCTTTTCTTTATGTCTCACTTCATTTATCATTTGTCTCATCCGGCGTTTTTTGCTCAATAAAATCAGTCGGTGAGACACCAAACTGCCTCCTAAACACGGTTGAAAAGTGGGCCAGATTGCTAAAACCAACCGTATATGCCACCTGTGTCACATTGACTTTTTGCTCTTTCAGGAGCCTCACAGCTTGTTCGAGACGAATATTTCTGATGAAATCGCTGATGGACAGACCTGTCATTTCCTTCATCTTTCTGTGCAACTGGGCACGACTGATGCCCACCTCCTTGGTTATCATGTCCACCGTGAAGTCACTATCAGACAGATTATCATTGATGACTTTCATGACACGATCCATCAGAAGTTCATCATTACCTTTCACGGCTGCTTTTTCGATGACTTTGACCTTTTGTTTTTGATGAGAACCAGAGAATTTGCCCTTCAATCGAATATTCTTGGTAATCAGGTTATTGATGACCACATGCAGCTCAGCCATATCAAATGGCTTAGCAAGGAAGGCATCAGCTCCCCGATCCAATCCTTCAAGACGATTGCCAACATCACTCTTTGAGGTCAGCATCACCACAGGAATATGATTGATATTCATGTTCGTCTTGATCATACGCAACATCGTAAAGCCATCCATTTCTGGCATCATCACGTCGCTGACTACAAGGTCGTACTGACAATCCCCATCAGCAGAGAGTAACTTTCGTAAGGCCTCACGACCATTAGTGACTGTTGTAATATGATAGTAAACGCCCAACTCTTGTGAGATATAGTTGCCAATCTCTACATCGTCATCCACTACCAGCACTCTATAATTTGATTTTGCTTTCTGCTTCTGTCCCTGCTCCTTTGTGGTTACCATAATCTCTTCGGCAGTAAGATGAGTCTTACCCAAGGGCAGATGAACAGTAAACACGCTGCCTTGCTCATTTTCACGATTAGCTGCCTCAATGGTACCATGATGCATCTCTACCACCATCTTGCAAAGATTCAGGCCAATACCCGTTCCTTCAATATGGAGTGAATGGGAATTACTGTAGAACCGGTCAAAGAGCTTATTGAGATCACCTTTGATACCCATGCCGTTATCTATAACCTGCAAAACAGCTGTTTCATGCTCTCCTTTAGACACGCGCACTTCTATGGCACCACCGTCGAAAGTGTATTTAAAGGCGTTCGATAGCAGATTATCCACCACTTTGTCGAGTGCATTGCGATCAACCCATACGTCTAGTTTATCGATGGTAGGCTGATAACGGAAGTCTATATGACGCTCCTTAGCCAAGTAATCATACGACTTCAGGATGTTGCCCAGGTATTGTACTATATCCGTTTCCTGACACTGAAGCTTCATCTGCTGTTTATCAATCTTACGGATGTCAAGGATCTGGTTCACCAGATTCTGGATACGCTGGGCATTGTGCTCAATGGTCTTCAACTCTGTCTTCGTCTCCTGATCGAAATCACGGCGCAGCAGTTTATTCAACGGACTCATGATCAGAGTCAACGGCGAACGGATATCGTGCGTGGCATTGATCAGGAACTTCATCTTTTCCTCATCCAGCTGCTGCCGGGTCTGGCGCCGCCAGCTGAATGCAAGGTAGCCTATGAATATCAGACCTCCTAATATATAAATAAGGTACGCCCACGCGGAACGATACCATGGTGCCCTGATAACCAGATAATAAATCTGTGATTCAGTATAGACACCATTATCATAGGCCCTGACTTCCAGCGTATAGGAGCCTGGTTGGATGTGGCTAAACGAGATGTTATTACTGCCAACTGCCGTCTGTGACCACTCTTTCGTGCCATTCATCCTGTATTCAAAGATGACATTCTCTGCATTTGAATAGTTGAAAAGCGAGAATTCCATCGAGAAGGTATTGTCGATATACGATAGTGAGAAATGGTGGTTCTCAGCCAATGGTTGCTTCATCACAGGGGCTCCATCCGATAATGTACCGCTATTAACAGGTGTCTCACCTATCAAGAGACCAGTCAGATGTACCTCTGACTGGGATTGATGGCTCTCACGCAAGGCTGCTGGATGAAAAGAGGTGAAACCATCACTGATACCGAAGTATATGTCGCCAGTAGCTTGCTGCATCGCCAAGCCACGCACATACTCACGCGTCATCAAACCATTACCATTCACATGGGTAACCCAACGCTGTTTGTCACGCTGGTATTGCCAAATACCCATTGACGTGCTACACCAAAGATCGCCAAACTGATCCTGCTCGATGCCGCTAATCACTTTATCTACCAGTCCTTCAGCACCAGGATAAGGGTCAACCGTGGCCTTCTGCTTATTATAAAGGTAAAGACCCATATCCGTTCCGATGATAATACGGTGATCCACATCCTCGTATAGTGATGTAACGGTCTTTCCTTCGAGCATAACTTCCCAGCCCAGGGACTTAAAACTATCCTTAATGGGATCATAGCAGCTCAAGTTCGACGAGGTGCCAATCCACAACAGACCTCTGCTGTCAAGCATCATGGCCATCACCCAGTTGTTATGAAGGCGTCCCCGCTTCGGATCATTATTGAACATGGAGTAATTCTTAAAGGCCTTAGTCTTCACATCATACGAACAGAAACCTTTGGAATAGGTAGAGAAATAGAGCTTCCCATTTCCATCATCAAGGATAGTGTTGATATAATCGCTTACAAAACCTACCACTTTCGTATAGGCTCCTGTCAATGGCTGATAACTATACAGACCGTCATCGACACCTATCCAGTAACTTCCCCCCTTATCACGGTAGATGGAGTAAGTCTTTGCCGGCGCCGCAGGATGAGCAACCATATTACCTTTACCGTCGAAGCCATAGATGCCATTGTTTTGCACAGCCAACCAGACCATTTCATTGTCACCCTGACAAAACGAAGTCACAGAACCGCCAATCTTCACATTCTGAGCAGACAGACTCCAAGTTGTGAACTGGGGTTCATGCTGAGGCAACAATAGCAGGCCACGCCTCAGACAACCTACCCAAAGATTGTCCTGATCGTCTTCAAACAAAGCCCAGACATTACTTGTATTCAGGTCGAACGAAGAACCAGGATACTCATAACGTCTCAGTTTATGCGATCCCTGCGGTATCCAACAAAGACCCTTGCCTAACGTGCCTATAAAGAGGTTGCCCTTCTTATCACAATGTGCCGGGCGGAACTGTACATCCTCATTGCCGAAGATGCTTAAGTCGATGAAATCGGAATAAACCTGTCCGTCACGATAGTACAACAAACCATGCTGACACACTATCAGCACACCACCTTGATAGTTGATGAAAGTGGTTACTGGCCCGTAAGGTGAGTTAAAATGATGAATGCTCTTATCAGGTTTTCTACAAGTGAAGTCTGAGCCAGAACCGCCTTTCCAGAAGTTTCCATCCATATCTATCAGGATATGATTGAAGTAATCAACGTCTCCACGCGAATAATTCTCCACCTTTTCCGACTTACGAGAAGCTATATCCACTCTGAAAAGTCCATAACCAGCAGTACCTATCAGCAGATGCCTGTCGTCTTCCTGTACGATATCATTGACACGCGGTGCTGCAGAAATAGGAAGTGCGATGCGCTCAAATCGTTCTGTTGCTGCGTTATAGCGCACCAGTCCGACACCCGTTCCCACCCAAAGACTGCCGTTTTTATCGACAAACAACGAAGTGATGTTATTGCTTAGGAGTGAAGTGTTGTCTTTGGCATCATGCAGATAGTTGGTGAAACGGTAGCCATCATACCTGTTCAGTCCATACTCGGTACCAATCCAGATATAGCCCGTTTGATCCTGATTGATACATGTAATCAGGTTACTTGACAGTTTCTCAGATGTATAGAAATGCCTCGTCTGCCCCAAAGTTGTGAGGCAAAGCACCAGACTATATAGTAAAAACAAAGTTTTCCTCATAGAGCTGTTAGTTATTGTGTTGCAAAGGTAAGGAGAATAAACGAAAAAACAGCATTTTATGGTGGAAATGTTTCAAAAATGTCTCATTCAGCGTCTCAAAGGTAGAAAATACTCTCAGGCCCCATATTAAAAAGCAGGTCAATGACAGAGAGGTTCTTAAGGAAGCCATGTTTCGATTGATAGACCTGATAATAGGGTTTTGTCTCAAACTCATCATCCTGTGACGGATGTTTCGGATTGATAGTGGTCCGGTAATCATCTGCAGCCATCGTCTTGCTATCAACAATAAATTCTGTGCTATACGACAGCTGAGGCTCAAAGTCGATTAAATCGCACATTTTCTGTCTGATGGCCTCGTTGAAATCGAGCAAATATGTCCAGCGTTCTTCATAAAAAGGCCGGATATCATCCTGATAGTACTCAAAAAACGGCGATTCGCCATAAGCCGACTGTAGGGCATTCCAATGCAGATGCCGCCAGTTGCCATGATCGCTGATACGCAGATCCTTGATACAATTCCCGCCATTTGCTGGTTTCTCAACGGGTACAGTCAAAGCCTGAACACCCTGAGTCGTCGCTATCAGGCAGCGATTGCGGTAAGTCTGTTTCTGGAAACTCTCCCACTGCTCTATCGTTACATGTTCAGCCCGATACAGTTTCTGATACCACTGCACCGGGCCGAAATATGTTGTACTGAGCAGAACCTTATTTGATGTCATCCACAATACGTCCTAAACGATTCCATCGAATACCTCCAAAACCATGATGGTCTGGATTGCTTGACCACCAGATGAATATCGGCTTACCCACGATATGGTCTTCCGGCACAAAACCCCAGTAACGGGAGTCTGCTGAGTTGTGACGGTTGTCACCCATCATCCAGTAGTAATCCATCTTGAAGGTATAGTCGCGCGCCTCCTTGCCATTGATATAGATGCGCCCATCGTCAATCGTCAGCGTATTACCTTCATAAACACGGATCGGTCGCTCATAAATGGCAATATTATCCAGTGTCAGGCGAATCTTCTCTCCTTTCTTCGGAATCCAGATAGGACCATAGTTGTCGCGCGTCCAGCCTTTATTGCCATTTAGGGGATAGATTTCCAGATCGTTAGCCTCCGTATTCAGCGTCACACTCTCCACGATGTCTTTTCTAGCCTGAAGCGAGGTTACGGCATATTTGGTAAGAGGCATATAGCCTGCGGTATTCAAACTCGTAAGATCCTCCATTGAGATACCCAGCTCATCCATCAGCTTCTCAGGAATGGCTTGCTTCAACTTTACGTGGTAGGTATATTGGACATTCTCAGGCTCCTTGTTCTTCTTTCCGTCGAGATAGATAATCCGGTTACGAATCTCCAATGTCTGACCAGGCAGGCCCACACAGCGCTTCACATAGTTCTCTCTGCGGTCGGTAGGGCGCGTGATAATCTCACCGTATGTGCCTTGGTTCTTCCACAGTTCGTTGCGCCCTGCCTCATAGATCGTCTCGAAGTATTTGATACGATCTTCTGGCGACAACGAATCGGGATCCGGACGGTTCGGATATAACTGATATCCAATCCCATAGCACATCTGGTAATAGTCGTATGCCTGATACTGTGGTGCAGAGCAAAGTGTATCGCCGGCAGGGAAGTTAAACACCACGATATCATTCAACTCCACTTTACCCAGTCCTTTCACACGACGATAATCCCAGTGCGGCCAGTCGATATAACTCTTACTCTCTATGACTGGTAGTGTATGCTGCGTCAACGGCATCGTCAAGGGTGTCTGTGGGATACGGGGACCATAACTCACTTTCGACACAAACAGATAATCACCTGTCAGCAGCGACTTTTCCAACGAACTTGAGGGGATCACATAGTTCTGGAAGAAGAACTGGTTGATGAAATAGACAGCTACTAAGGCGAAGACCAGCGCATCAACCCATGACATAACGAACTTCACGGGACGCTCAGCCTCTTTCCACCACTGCCATTTGATCTTCTTGGTGATATAGACATCGTAGATAAAAGGTATCACGAGCAAGCCCCACCAGCTCTCTACCCAGTAAAGGAAGAGCAGATACAGCACCAGTACGCCAATAAACTTAGCCCACTGCACTTTAGGATTGAATTCTTTCTTTTTCTCCATGATTATAAAAACTTCACTCACAGGTTTGACGCAATGCCTATCCAGAATAGTTGCGCCTTTAACCTATGTTTCAAAATTTAAACATGTCTGAAATGGTCAGCAGACCTTGATGATCCTTCGTATATTCCGCAGCCAGCACAGCACCCAAGGCAAAGCCCTTACGGCTATGAGCATCGTGGGTGATGGTAATCAAATCGGCATCTGAGTCATAACGGATGGTATGGATGCCTGGCACCTCACCACGACGGATATGATCTACACGCAAATACTTCTTGTCGGTCGTATCTTCCTTCCAAGCCTCCTTGCGGTCGATATTCTCTACAATCTCTTCTGCCAGGGTGATAGCAGTACCAGAAGGATGGTCGAGCTTATGCACATGATGCGTCTCCTCCATCTCTACATCATACTGTGGGAACTGGTTCATAATCTTTGCCAGATAACGGTTCACGGCAGAGAAGATAGCCACACCGATAGAGAAGTTGGAAGCCCAGAAAAGTGTCTTACCCTCTTCCGAACAAGCCTGACGCACCTCATCGCCATGATCTTTCATCCAACCCGTAGAGCCACTGACCACCTTAACACCTTTTGACCAGGCTTTCAGGTAGTTGCCATAAGCCGCCTGAGGCGCTGTGAACTCAATGGCCACATCAGCCGACGCAAACGCAGGACTGTCAAAGTCCTGTTGATTGTCAATATCAATGATACTCACAATCTCATGTCCACGGTCACGGGCAATCTGCTCTATCATCTTGCCCATCTTTCCATAACCGATTAATGCTATTTTCATATCTTAAATGAATTAGTTTAATTTCTTATAATACTTGAGCGGACTCTTTAAGTTGACATCCGGATGAAGAATGTGGATAAAGTCGTTGAGCAACCAGTCTGGATGGAAAGGCGACTCCTCATAGAAACGGGAAGTACGCACATTACAGCCATAGACCTCTTTTGTCTGAAAAGCACGGAACTGCTTATAGCCATCCCTTTCGGCACCAAACTGTTCGAGGGTCATCGCCTTGTCGCCTTCATAACGGAACATCCACACTTCCGTATCAAAGGCATCTTCAAGAACAGACTCAAACGACAGAGGGAGTGAGCCACTCTGTTCATCATCAGCCCACGGATAACGACCTCCGGCATCTTTGATCATCTGACCAATGGTGCTACGCCCACCAGGTACATACCAGACAGAACCTAACTGCTTATCCATCATGATAGAACGACCCTCACCGGCCTCTTTGGCTTTCTGTTTCAGATCATTATAGTTCTTATCCACTTCCTCAAAGAGCTTGTCGGCCTTCTTCTGTTTGCCAAACAACAGACCATAGAAACGCATCCACTCAGCACGAGCCAACGGCGATACCTCCATATATTCGGCACACTCCACAAGCGGAATATCAAGATCCTCTAACTTGCCATAGCCACCACTGTTCTCAAAAGGCGACAACAGGATAGCGTCAGGATGCAAATCAATAATCTTCTCTATCACTGGACTCATCCCATCACCACAATCACTGATACGTCCCTTTCTTACTTGCTTTTGTATCCAGGGTATCTTGATATATTTCAAATCAGCCACACCAGCAATCTTGTCTCTACACCCCAGGTTCATCAGCAGTGAGCAATGAACAGTGGTGAAGACAACGGCCTTCTGCAACGGGGTACGAATCACTGTACCCTTGGGCAGATGGACAGGCAACTGCTTATCGCGGGGCACCAGCACATAAGTGTGGAGCGCCTTGCCATCCTCCCAGGGATTGCCAATGGTTGCCACCGTATAGCCGTCGTACTCTACAATAGAGATCAGTGAGGCGTATTTGAAATCAACCTTGTCACCGCCTCCCTGCTGGGCAGACGGACCGCCACAGGAAAGCAGTGACAAAGCGAGGATGAGTCCAAAGAGAATTCTCATTGAAACTGTATTTTTGCAGTACCGTGAACAAACTCAATCTTATGAGGTTCTACACCTGTCTGGAAAGACTCTACAAACTGACCGGGATTAGCATTAGGGCCATATCCCTGATAAACATTCACAAAGCCAGGCAAATTGGCGGGGTAACCTGTATCGGGATCCTTCTGACGGGAAGCAATAAAGATATTGCCTGTATTCGGATCAACAGCAATAGCTGCCGGAGAAACTATTGGATGATCAGAGTCACCACTCAGATTCAGCTTTACCGTAGAATTTGAAAGGATATCGTAAACACTATAGCTTGATCCTGTAGTACCACCATAAGGATCATTGAAAGTATAGATAAAAAAGCCGGCAGCTGCCATACCTGTAGCATTAGGAACAACCAGCGATACACTATTGCCACTAATTTTATACACCCCTGCATCATGTTGAGTATAATCACTATCATAGTGACCATAGTCGAGTACATAAAGTACATCACCTGCTACAGCGATCTCCATCGGGTTCTTTACTTTCTCAAACTCGGTATTGGTGACGTTGCCACTCGTTATATCAATTTTTGAAATAGAACCGTTGCCTTTGCTATAATCACTGTTAGCCACATAAAGTGTCACGGTATTCTTATCGTCAATGCCGAAAGTCAATCCCTCCGGATAAGAGCCAACCTGATACTGCTTCTGCAGAGCAAAGCTCGTGGTGTCGATAGCAGCTACAGAGCCTTTGTCACCATCACCGTAAGTGGTGAAATAGATCTTGCCGTCAAAAGCAGCTAGACGGCGGGGACCCTTGCCAGCTGCTTCACCCAGCAGGCCAGTGGTACTGACCTTTTTCAGCTCCTTTGAATTTCTGGCATCCAATACAAAGATGGTGTTCTCGTCAGAACCTGCAATATACACCTTCTGTCCATATACCAGCACATCGTTAGGAGTACCGCCAAGGCTCTCTCCATTAACCATCTGATACACATTCTGCTGGGCTGAAGGTGTCATGGTTGCATAATTGATATAGGTAAGACTACCATCGATGCTCTGGTAAGAACTACCATTGTTGATGATAAACACACCTTTGGTCACAGGAATCTCAGTTGGCGTGTTACTATTTGAATCATCTCCCAAACAGCCTGTGAGGAGGGTTGTACCCATTGCCATCACAGCTAAACTTAACAGATACTTTTTCATTGTTGCGTTATTTTATTTTAAAGTTGATATTTCAGTGATACTTGCCAGCTGCGTCCCGGCATAGGATAGAGACGTACGATCTCATACTGCTGGTCGAAGAGGTTTTTCAGATCGAAACGGGCCTCCAGTGACTGTCCCTTCCAAGAGAATGTGCGCCAAGCCGTCAGTCCTGTATCCCAATAGCCGTCGATTTCTGTTCCCTCGTAATGCTGGTTGTTTGCCCAACGGCTGCTGATGCCAGAACCATGCAGCGAGAGATTCACCCAAGGATTCTCCCACCCAACAGCCAAGCTACCGATATGTTTTGGTATGTAGGCTATCTGATAGCCATAGAAGGGGGAACTAGAGTTCGTCTTATTCTCTGCTTGCTGATAGCAATAGCTGCCCGAGATCTTCAGACTGTTTTCCGCATTGAGACACCAGGTGGTATTGGCTGTCAGTTCTCCTCCCAGCACACCGACTTTCCCCACATTCACACAAGTCCATATAAACATATTATAAGGTACAGCCACAATCATATCCTTGACATGATTATAATAGCCGTCAAAGGTAATCTGGAAATCACAGCTTTCCGACTTTGTATTATAGGTCATACCTATATTATATTGGTCTGTGCTCTCAGGCAACAGATCAGTACTGCCCATATGATAGTAATAGCTCTCATTGAAGGTTGGAGAACGGAAGATATTCTTATAGGATGCTCTCAGGTAGAGATCCTGATCCTCAACCAGCCGATAGGACAATGAGACAGAAGGCGACAGGCGACGCATGTTTCGGGCGCTCTCCCCATATTGGGAATCATTCAGGTAGAGCGAATACAGCAAACGAGCCAAAGCGGTCAGCCTTCCTTTTCGGTACTTGGCTGTTGCCGACTGAAGAATCGTGTGGCGATAGGGCTTGTTGTTGATGGTTCGCTCAGCCGAACTGGTCAGATTGTTATAACCATAGTCCAGCGAATAGTCGAAAGCCCACACCTCTGATAGCGCATAGAGCACGGCTGCTGAGGTATAGAACTCGCGCTGCCAATAGCTGGCATCATTCTGGTTCTTCGCCGTTAAAGGATCTTTGTAGATGGAGGCGCTCCAGTTATATTTGGCACTCCACTTCAACGACCAGCCCGAACGGTTATGCGTCAGATACTGTAATTGTCCGAATGCATTGCGATCACGAAGGGTCTCTTTACACACATCCGTATAATAATGCACCTGTCCGGGCAGCTGACGATCGTTATCGTAATAATACACCTTACCACTCAGACGGTTAAAGGCATCAGGCGACCACACAAAATTGAACTCCCCATGCCCAGTGTTCATCCGACTGTTCTTGCGGGTGTCCTTCACCACCTTTGTCACATTCTTCACCTCATAGGGATAGTCATTCTCTGCGTAAGTATATTCTCCAACCAACGAAATGGCAAAAGTCTCGCTGGTATTCTGTTCATAGCGTAGGAACGGACTCACATAGCCAAAGGAGCCTGCTTTCAACTGAGCCGTCAGATGCGGACGCAGGTCTTCTGTCGGCATACCGATCGTCTGGATATTCAGTACGGCAGAGGCTGAGGCATTACGGGCTGGGATAAAAATGTCGTCATTATCGCCTATCACCAAAGAGAGATGATCCACATTGTCGAGCGAATAACGGGAGAGGTCTATCTCACCACTCTGACAGTCGCTCAGCATGATTCCGTCATAACTCACACCCGTATGCTTGGCACTGAAACCACGAACAGATACTGTCTTCAATCCCCCTGCCCCACCATAGTCGCGCAAGGTGATACCAGGGATACGATGCAAGGCATCGGCCACATCTATCACACCCAGACTCAGCATCTGTTCACGATCAAGAATACGGAGAGGTGCTGTACTCTTTACCTCGTGCTGCCTGCGGCTCTCTGTCACCGTCACCTCACGGAGCTGATGTGTCCTGTCCGTAATAGTATCATTACGAACAGCCTGCCCATGAACGATATTCATCGTTAGGCAGGCTATCAGTAGTATGTGTCTGGTTCGCCTCATTGCGCTGCAAAGTTACATAAAAAAAGCGAAACACACACATTTTTCACAAAAATTACCTATGTGAGCAGGCAATGGCCTAAATCTTCCCGCTGGCAGATGCCTACCATCGTATTGACCACCTCGTCCATCTTCGGCACTTGCGCCACATAATATGAGGGATAGTCTGCACATAGCACCACCAGATTCATGGCTCTCACCCGGATGCCATAATGCGTCTCCAGCATATAGCGGTAGAGGTTCTGCTGCAGACAGTAGTGATAGAACGAGGTATCAGGCAGGTTGATGCCATTCAGACTCATCTTTCCGTTAAAGCCTTCGGTGATAGGTTGCCCAAAGGCGTTCACCACCTTCGAGCTGCGCTTCCAGTCATAGATCGTAAAGGTGCCGTCATCTTCCTGACAGATCAGGTCGATCGTACCAGCCACATTCAGCTTCAGATCATAGACGGGCCACTCCTGACGATAGGGTTTGATGGCGTAGTCATTGACGAACTGCAGGAAATACTGTTTCTCTTTCTCCAATGAGATTGCTTCCGTCTCGCCATTGTAACAGAAGGGATAGATGGTCTCAAACGTGCCGTCACGGAAATAGTTCTCCGTCTGGGCATGCATAAATGTTCCCACTTCGCTTGCCATCGTGCCGATTCTGTCCCATTGGTTGAGTGACTCCTCAACAGGGATGCTATAGTTCTGACACCTTCGCTCTGCTGCTGCCAAAGCGTTAAAACTCTCGAAGAAATAGCCTACCAACGAACTGACAGGCAATAGCCGCTGTCTGCCGTTATAGATATAGATATGTTCGTAAGGCTCAAAATCGATGTAGACATCCTGCTCATAGCGGCCTGCGTCCCTGAAGGTAGCCATCTTCTCCTGCATATCAGCAGTTCGGGGGAAAGGTTTCACCTGCGTCATATACTGACATTCCTCAGATGTCATCGCATAGCATGGCACTTGATTCGGAGTCTGAACAGGCATCTTCGCCTGCACCCTCGCAGCCATCTTCTGTGCTTCCGCCTTTGTCCAACGCTTCACTGGTGGTAAAGGCTTATCAGACAACTGCGGACATTCCAGACTTGTCACAAGTGTCTTCAACAGCGCTGTCAGATAGTCGGCACAAGCCTGATGGTGGTTCCATACCTGTCGTTCGGCAAACCTCACAACAGTCCACCCCAGACGAGTCATCAGACCATCAAGATATTCATCACCACACGTCAGATAATGCTGGGGCTTTCGCGTGCAAGAGTCGAAAGGCTCGTCTATCTGCACAGCTATCCGCACCTCTGGACGACCTTCCATGAGGATCACCAGATCAGGACAGATCAGCGGCAACTGATCTGACACACAGATGCCCACATCGTTTCGGAACGTCACCTCTTCAGGCATCTGCTCACCCAACCACTGACAGAAACGGGCTTTCAGCCTGCTCACCTCATGGCGGCAGTCCTCACGAAAGGGATAGAGCACAGTTCCTGGAGCTGGACTCTTTAATATAGGATAGGTTTCTTGCAACACAGCTGAAGGGTATCAAGCCTCTCCTTGAGGGAGGTCAAAGGGACTGATGGGCTCTTGCTGACTGGGAATACGGATTGGTCCATACTCCTTCTCGTAACGTATGATGTTCTCCTGAAGCGCAGCAAGCAGTCGCTTGGCATGCTCTGGTGCAAGGATAACACGACTTTTTATTGGCGCCTTCGGCACCCCAGGCAACACCCGTGCAAAGTCGATGATAAAGTCACTGCTCGAATGCACGATGATGGCAAAATTTGCATACTCACCCTGTGCCACATCCTGTGGCAACTCCAGTTGCAGACTCTGCTGCTCTTTGTTATTATCGTTCATATTGACAATTATTTATGCTTACATGATCTTGAAGCCGCGGAATGAATGCGGCGGAATGGTGACTGTCACCACATTGGTGTCAAACGATTCGCGCCCGTTGATCTTCTGACTGGGCTTTGTCTCGCCCTTGAACACCTCGCCTGACACCAGATCCGTCAGACCGTTCTTGCTGCGTGTCACCAGGTTGACGGTTACTGGCTCATGATGGAACGAATGCACGACAAAGGTGCCGTTGTCGTAAGTCATCAAAGCCACCTGCGAGGGGCCCTCAATATAGACATCTGCCGAGCGGGAGATGACGGCACGGAGGCGGTTCAGGGCATTGGCGGGCAGAGCATACAGATGACTGAAGTTGTCGGGAATCACCCACACATAGATGTTGCCCTGTGAATAGACGCTATGCTGGAGCAGAGGCCAGCCGTTGCCATACGACAGCGTGGTGATGTCCTCCCACGAGTCGTTGGTGAAGTACATAAACACGGGTATCTTCACACTGACGGCTGTACGTCCGATATTCTGTCCGCGTCCGTATCCGCCACTCACAATCACGGTGTCGATATCGGCTTTCCGCTCTGTGGCCACCATCTCGAAGATATCCTTGATACCTTTGTCCTGCATGGCGCGATAGAAGCCCGAAGTGACGATCACGTCGCCGCCTTTCCCCATCAGCCGCTTCATCTTCGACAGGATCTCAGGGTCGTTCTTGGCACACTCCGTCAGAATCACCAGTTGCTCATCCTCAGGGAACTCGGGCACTATCTCCACGGCGATTCCCACCATACCCATA
>JAEEGG010011645.1_pt1 | contig 19115 bp, 3 predicted proteins | sample 9134161 | NCBI WGS metagenome assembly JAEEGG01 (sample SAMN16246543, study PRJNA631951) | gut metagenome | biome: gut microbiome; feature: rumen; material: CR-attached | host: Bos | place: Iran: Karaj | collected 2018-10 | reverse complement strand
TTTCTTCCATCTTTTCGATTTGTTCAATTCTGTTAATTCTTCTCTTGATAGTTCTAAAGTTAGTTAAAGTTCCACCTAACCATCTTTCTACCATATAATAGCTTTCTGATCTTAAAGCTTCTTCTTTTGCAGCTTCTTGTGCTTGTTTCTTTGTACCAACAAAGATAACTTTTCCACCATCTTCTGCGATTTTCTTTAAAGCATCATATGCTTCTTCAATCTTCTTAACTGTTTTTTGAAGATCGATAATATAAATGTCATCTCTTGATGTATAGATGTATTCCTTCATCTTAGGATTCCATCTTTTAGTTTGATGTCCAAAATGAACACCTGCTTCTAATAAATAGCTCATTGAAACTACTGTCATAAATAAATTCCTCCTTTTGTTTCATCTTCCAAATATCTCTTCTTTGCTCCACACCATAAATGGCACATGTTTCACAAATCAATATTTGTGCATTTTTTTCTAAAAGCAAGGATATTATAGCACATTTTTTCTTTATTTGACAAGGGTATTTTACATAAAAAAAGAAGGTTTATTAACCTTCTTATCTTTCACACATATACATGTTATAAGAACTTGTAAACATGATTAATGCTTTATCATAATCGTATTGACCAAATAATTCCATTTCTAATTCTATTCTATTTTCAGAAGTAGTATCTTTTTTAACACCATCAATCATAGCATCAGTAATAGGTCCCTTAATCATAATAAATTTATAATCATTAGATTTATTATAAGCTTCATTATTTTTATCTGTTTCTATATCATATGTAAATGTTCCTTTATAGTAATTCTTATATGAATCAGTATATGGTCCATATTTATAAGTATTATCTGTATAAAGATGTAATACTGTTTGATCTTCTCTACTATTTCCACTAGCTATATTTTCATAATCATATTGTTGTAAGTTAGTACTACTATATGGTACACAAGTCCATGTTCCATATGGATAACCACTTTTAACTGTAGTTCTAACAGTATTTAATCCATTTTCAAGTTCTTTACTAGCTTCTCTACCAAATGAAGCAGCATATACAATTATCATAATGAAAGCTAAAATAATTGATACAGCGCCTAGGATTAATCCAATTAAAGCCATAGCACCTTGTTTTTTAACTAATCCTATAATACCTAATACAATAGCTGCGCAAGCTAAAATAAATGGTAAAAATACATTAACAACAGGAATAAATGCAGTTACAGCAGCACAAATACTTAATATTAATGAAGCTATTCCTAAACCTTTTCCTCTTTTTGCAGTAGTAGCTGCAGCTTCTACCTTTACTTCTTTCTTAACTACTTTCTTTTCTTCTTTCACTTCTGTTCCACAACCTGGACAAAACTTAGTACCAGATTCTATTTCTTTTCCACAATTATTACAAATCATAATAAATACCTCCTATTTGTATAAATCTATAATAACATACATAATATAAAAAAGCATTAGGATTAATATCAAATTGTACGTTAATTTTACTATTATTCCCTATTAATAACTATATATGGTTAACTTAATGTACTATAAAAGGATGAGATTAAATCTCATCCTTTTTGTTAGTTAAACTTTTAAATAGAATTCTTTTTTGTTTTTGTTGTTTAATTCTTATCATTAATAACAATATAATTATAACTAATAATATAAAGAATAATATTTTTAATGTATTTAATGGGTTTTTGATAATCAATTTAGCTATGCTAGTCTTAACTCCATTAGAATTATCTTCTTTAGTATATTCTCTAACATTACCAAATATCTTACCACTATAATTAATACCAAATTCTAATTCTTTATTATCCGAACTAACTAACTTATAATTACCTACTCCTAAACCATTTAAGTATAATCTTCCTTTTATAGGTCTTAATGTAGCATTATCGCCACCATAATTATAAGAACCAAGTTCATTTTCATCAAATTTAACTAATTCATTATTCTTATATAGTTTATATGTCTTAGTTGTATCTAGTTCTGTATTATCTTCCATCTCATAAACTAATATATTCTTTTCTTTAATATTAACATCTAAAGAATCTGCAAGAAGTTTATATAATGATCCACCAACGGATGGTTCATTATTTTGACTACTTGTGTCTAAATCAGATGAAATAATAGTAAATGGATTATCAGCAGTTCCAGTACCACCATTAATATAAACATCATCATTTAAGAATATAACAGGTCTAACACTAAGTGGCATCGCAGCATATGTAGACCACATAAATTTTAATGCATTTACACGATTAACCCCCGCACTATAATATCCTTTTGGAGAAATTGTCCAATAAGCTGTATTATTATACAACCAGTTATAGTCAAAGCAATCATCATAATCGGCCCAAGCCTGCATTTTCATACTTAAACAACTACTTCTAGATGTTGTAGAACCACCAGCTGTTGAAAAACCATAATCAGACATATACAATAATCCAACTTTTCCTTTCCAAGTTGATGTTCTTCTAACAATATCACCTGGATATGCTGTGTCACCATCAAAATAGAAAGTATATCGATGAGCCCAAGAAACATTATCCCATTGATCTGTTCCTCTTTCAGAGTTATAGAATGTGATTGCAGTAGAATCAGCTTCATCAGGATACATAATTGATCCCGTATTCCAAATAGCATCACTAATCAGACTTTGAGAATCTAAATTAAGTACATTTGATATATCAAATTCTGTAGTCTTACTATCACCAACTTCATCATACCAATATGGGTTAGATGTTAATGTAGTGTCTAAATAATCTCCATTTAATTCTTGCATTATATCAGCACCTGGATATGGATTATTACTAGTATCAGTTGATGGACCCCATTCATTAATACCATATCCACCAGCAATAGATGTATCACTTGAATCCCATGAATATTCACCAAGTGACTCATCTCTAATTAATTTATATCTAAATACTCCACTACCACTTGTATTAGCAGTCGTAGAACCTTGCATAATTCCAATTATTCTCCATTTTTCACATGTAGTATCTGATGGATTATTATAATCTTGACAATTGAAATATACATAGTTATTAGGATTAGCACCAATATATCTTAAATTATTGCCACTTGTTCCATCACAAGCAAATTCTGTTCCTGAAATTTGATTAGTACTATTACATGTATACTCATTCTTAAATTCAGATGCAGTTCTACTCCAATTAGCTCTATATGTTCTATTTCCATAAGAGCCTGTTGGAATAATTACATTCATAGATAAACCATCTATTCCTGTTCCACTCCATCCAAGGAATGTTTGACCAGGTTTAGTAGGATTATTTAATGTTATTGAATTTGAATCTACTTGATATGTTGATTCATTAGTTTCAGATACTGTACCACCTGCTAAATCATATGAAATAGTATATGTATCTTTAGACCAAGTAGCAGTTAATGATGTATCATTTGTAGAATTATAAACTGTATTTTCATTTATAGGATTACCTTCCTCATCTACCCAACCAGTAAATGTATAACCATTTCTTTTTGGTAATGGAAGTTCACCAATAACTTCATTTTTGGAAGCTGTTTTATATAAATAACTAATTCTTGCATAACCATTTCCATCTTTAGCGTACTTACTAACTGGATCAGTTGAGTAATTAGTTGTAGAAATAGTCTTAGTATTAATATCATTAGATTCTTCACAATTATAACAGTACATTGTCTTGTTTGTAAGATTACTGTTTTCAATGTATCCAGAACCTCCACCGGCACTATAAGCAGATGCATATCCTCCATAGAATCCGCCTCCGCCGCCAGAGACATAAGAATTTTGTCCAACACCGAATGAAGCATTATTTTCACTAGATCCACCTAAACCAGTAGCAGACCAAGAACCTTCTCTATAAGTTCCACCATTATTACCTTTATATCCGCCTCCGGATCCACCATTGACATACATGATAGCTGCATTTCCAGCTCCTCCACCGCCACCTCCGGCAACGATTAAGATATCATCTACATCATTTGAAAGTGATGATAATTGACCAGATTTTAAAGCAATATGTGTAGCTCCTCCTCCAGAGCCTTGTCTTGTATTTCCATCATCATTTGATGTGGCATTTCCACCACCATTATATCCTCCGGCTCTATATTGATGAGTACCATCGCCTAATCCTTGGCCACCAACATTAATATAAAGTTTTGTGTTTTTATCTAATGTGATTTCTCCTTCTGAATATCCACCTAATCCTTTTCTCATTGTACTAGATGTAATATCATTTCCTCCTCCAGATGCTCCCCATACTTCAAACTTATATGTTCCTTTATATGGAGTAGTTAATAATTTTTCTTTTCTAGAATCAGTATATTCAAAATCATATGTATAGTAATTACCATCTTCAACATAACCACCATTTAAGTCATAAGTAATAATGTAATAAGTTCTTTCCCAAGTTGCTGTTAAAGTAATATCATCTGTGTATGTATAAATTGTTTCAGCATCAACTGGATTACCTTCTTCATCAACCCAACCAGTAAATACATAATTATCTCTAGTTGGAACAGGAAGATCACCAACTTGTTCTAGATAATAAACATTTTTATAATATCCTAAATTAATTATTCTTGCATATCCATTTCCGATTTTTGCACATTGCTCTTTTGGATCAGTAGAACGACAAGTAGTTGTTGTAGTTCTAATATTTTCTGATGTAGTTTCAGAGCAGTTATAACAGTACATTTCTTTATTTGTAAGATTACTATTTCCAATGTAGCTAGAGCCACCAGCTCCTCCTCCAGAACTATTATTAGTTGCAAAACCACCATAGTAACCTCCACCAGCTCCACCAGTATCAGATCTTAAAGTAGGTGTTTGTCCTTGTCCAAATGCATAACCATTTGATTGAGTTGCTTGCGTTGATAATGTTTCATTTCCATTTATGAATCCACCTTGTGATATATAACCACCAGCAGATCCTCCTGAACCATCATCACCAGAATTATCATCAGAACCACCGCCGCCTCCGGCAACTATAATAAGAGAATTTAAGTCGTTTTCAAAAGTAGATAATTCACCAAGTTTTGTAGCAATATGTGTAGCTCCTCCTCCGGAACCGGAATTGTTAGAACCACTATTACCTCCACCATTATATCCACCTGGAGCACTATTTCCATAGGAACCTTCGCCTCCAATATTGATATATAAATTATCACCTTTATTTAAAGTAATTTCTCCTTCTGAATATCCACCTAATCCTTTTCTACTTGAACTAGAAGTAATATCAGCTCCTCCTCCAGATGCACCCCATACTTCTAATTTATAAGTTGAATTTGTTGGAGCAGTGAATTTATAAGATAATCCAGTGTATTTTGCATTGATAAAGTCTTCTTTTAATTCTTTTGCTGTCTTTGTACTAAATGCCACAAAGTAAACATCACCATAATTATCTGAACCATATTGACTAATAAAGAATTTAGTATCTTTTCTAGATTCAGTAGAAAGATCTCCAATGAAAATATTACTATCTACTTTAGTAATAGATTGTACTCTTCCAGATTTTCCTTCTCCATTAACCACACTAGGATATTGGATAAAACCAACCCTTGTATTATTATAATTTGTCTTATAGAAGATAAATGAATAATATTTTGTTAAATCAATATTTGATCTTGTATAGAATATATGATATGAATCTGATGGTAAATTAATATGATCATTATATATATTTACATGTGTATTATATGAATTAGCATCCGTCATACCATTATTATATCCAAACGAATATGCTATATAACCTTCATTACCAATAATTGATTCTAAAGTTTGTTTCTTATCATAATCACTAATGAAATCAAAATCAGTAGTTTCATATGTTGAATTTGTAAAACTACCACCTGCTAAATCATATGTTATTCTCATTCCTTCAACATGCCAGTTAGCAGTATACTCTCTATTTCCAATACTTCCAATTGGAAGAACTAAATCTTTAGTTGGTTCTAATAAACCAGTACCTGTCCAACCAATGAATTCGTATCCTTCCTTTGTAGGATTATTTATAACTACTTTTTCAACTGATGTATATATAATTGGATTATCAGCAGTTCCACCATCTAAATCATAAGTTATTATATAAGAAATTGGTTCCCATACAGCATAATATGTTGAATCTCTACCAATATTGTATATTGTTTCAGAATCTACAGAATTACCACTTTCATCAACCCATCCCATAAATGTATAACCATCTGCGGTTGGAGTTGGAAGTGTTCCTATAGCATTACCATAAGTAACTTCTTTAACTGCCTCAGATAAAGATATTCTTGCATAACCATCTCCACGTTTAGCATAATTACTTGTTGCATTATCAGTTACAATACTTGTTAATTCAGTATATGTAGATTCAACGTTTGATTCATATGTAGGATCTACGGAATATGTTACCATCTTCTTATTAATTAAATTTGGATAAGCAATATAGCCTGATCCACCTGCACCAGAATATGCACAGAAACTTGCACTTCCTCCTGATGCACCACCATAATATCCACCGCCACCGGCAGCACCATAAGTGGCGAAGAATGATGCACCTGCACCAAATGAGCCATCAGATGAATAACCATTATAGTGTATTCCACCAGCAGTTTGTGTTCCACCAGTTGGAGCAGTACAATTCTCATATCTTTGATAGATTTTTATTGGACTTTGTCCAATATATCCTCCACCATTTCCTCCGGAACTTATACCATTAGAGTGATAATGAACTCCACCACCACCACCTGAAACCATTACAATTGATTCAGTATTATTTTCTAGAGTTGATAGAAGTCCAGATGAAGTAGCAATTGAAGTTGCTCCTCCTCCAGAGCATGCATGAATAGAGTCATTATTAATGTATGTAGAAGATCCACCACCATTATATCCTCCTGGTGAAGGTTCAGCATAATTACAAATACCTTGTCCACCAACATTAATATATAGTGTATCTCCTTCATTTAATGTAATATCACCTACAGAGTATCCTCCATATCCACCATGATAATTAACTTCATCAAAAGTACCACCAGATGCTCCCCAAGTTTCTAGTTTATATGTAGTAGTTTTAGGAACTACAAATACTTGTTCAGAGCCTTCATCATTGAATTTTCCATTATGATCAAATTCTGTTTTTGTTTGAATATCTTTATATAAATCTTCAAGATAAATATTAAACTTAATATCACCAAAATTAGCTTTATATATTCTATTTCCAACACTTCCAGTTGGAATAACTACATTTGTAGATGGAGCATCTAAATCTGTACCTGTCCATCCTGTAAATGTATATCCTGTTTTAGTTGGATTAATTAATGTTATAGTATCTGTTTCAGCATCATATGTAGTTGGATTTCTTCCACTAACCGTACCACCAGATAAATCATATTGAATAGTGTATGTTTCTTTAGACCAATTAGCTGTATATTCTTTAGGTCCATAACTACCTTTTTCAATAATTACAGTTTTAGTTATATTAACAATATCTGTACCTGTCCATCCAAGGAATGTATATCCTGGTCTTTCTGGTTCAGATAATGTAAATGTATCTGTTTCAAATGTATATGTTAAAGGATTAGTAGTAGTACCACCATTTCCTAAATTATATGTAATATCATATTCTATTGGTTCCCAAATTGCAGTTATTGTTGAATCAGCTTCAAGGGAATAAATTGTATCAGCTGTTACTGGGTTATTATTTTCATCTAACCAATATAAGAAAATATATCTATTTGATGTTGGAGTTGGTAAATCTCCAATTACTTCATTATATCTAACTGATTTTGTTCCAGATATTAATGTTATTCTTGCATAACCATTACCTTCTTTAGCATAATCAGCGGTTGGAACACTTGAAACATCGTTATAAAGATTTTTATCATAAATATGAGTAGATGTATTAATAGTTCTAATATTTTCATCATCAATTACATTACAATTATAACAAGCCATATGCTTATTAGTAAGTAATGAACTACCAATATATCCAGTACCACCATTTGCAGCATGTCCATAGTATCCACCAAAGAAACCTCCACCGCCTCCGGCATTACCATCGTCTGATGTAGATACTGTAGCATCTTCACCTCTACCAAATCTATAACCTGCATTTTGATTTACAGAATTAGTAATCTTATATCCACCACCAGATGTACCATAAGAAGTCCATGTACTACCACCGCCTCCACCTGAAGCGATTAATATAGTCTTTGAGTCATATGTCTTTATATCAACATTATTTTCTTCGAATATTGGATTACCTTTATAATCTTCTAGTGTAGATAATAATCCAGGTTTTAATGCAATGTGAGTTGCTCCTCCTCCAGAGCCTCCTCCATCATCATCACTTTGATCACCATAGCCATTACCACCACCATTATATCCACCAGCAGCAGAATTACGTCCATAAGTTTCTTCACCTTTTCCACCTACATGAATATAAAGATTTTGGCCTTTTAATAAATTAATTTCACCTACTGAATAACCACCATATCCTCCTGGTGTCCTTTTAACACCATCAGCATATGAATATCCACCTTGGGCTCCCCAAGTTTCTAGTTTATATGTTCCAGTTGCTTCTGTTAAATATGTATCTTCACTACCTTGATAATCAAAGTCATTAACTGAATTATAATTTAATGTTAGCTTATATGTTCCTGCCCAGTTAGCAATATAAGTTCTATTTCCTGTTGAACCAGTTTCAATAGTTACATTTTCAGTAATATCTGGTAAATCTGTTCCTGTCCATCCAGCAAATGTATATCCTTCTTTAGTTGGATTATTTAATGTTATATCACTACTTTCTATATTGTAAGTACTAGGATTATTAGCAGTACCTCCATCTAAATCATAATTAATAGTAAATTCTTCTTTTATCCAGTTAGCAGTATAAGTTCTATTTCCAATACTTCTAGCCGGAATAACTACATCATCAGCAGCATTTTCTAGGTCTGTTCCTGTCCATCCTGCAAATAAATATCCATCTCTTGTTGGATTTTGTAATTTAAATGTAGCATCTTCTACTGTATATGTTTCTTTATTAACAGCATATCCACCATTTAATTCATAAGTAATTGTATAAGTATTAATATTCCAATCTGCTGTATATGATCTATTACCAATAGATCCAGGGACTATATTTACATTAAAAGTATTAGTACTTAAATCTGTACCTCTCCATCCTAAGAATGTATATCCACTTCTTATTGGATTATTTAATGTAATACTATCCTCTACTGTATAAGTTGTTGGATTTGAAGCAGTTCCACCATTTAGATTATAAGAAATACTATATGTATTAATATTATAATTTGCAGTAAATTCTTTATCGCCATGATTATCATGATTAATTATAGTATTCTTTTTAGGTTCAGGATATGCTTCATTACTCCAACCAATAAATGTATAACCTGTCTTAACGGCGTCAGTTAATACAAATTTTTCTGTTTCAGCTGTATATGTTGCTGGATTAGTTGTAGTACCACCATCTGTATTATAAGTTATAGTAAATTCTTTTGGTTCCCAAGTAGCTGTATATGTAGAATTATTTCTTACAAGATATCTTGCAGTTGAATCAACTGGATTACCTAATTCATCTACCCAACCTAAGAATGTATGAGTATTACTTGTTGGAATTGGTAAATCACCAATAACATCACCATAATTAATATGATTAACAGTATTTAATAATGTGATTCTTGCTCTACCATCACCTTCATTTCCGGTAGTACCACCAGAAGTCATAGTAGTATTATTAAATATCTTTCCTGAATAGTGATATGAACAACTAATGTCTGTAGCTTCCCCACATTTTTGCGTTCTATCAGTGGCTGATGTAATAGCTATAGAGCCATCATATCCTGAAATATAACATGATCCTCCAGATCCAGGTCCACCTAAACCAGTCGTATTAGCAACACCACCGTAGTAGCCTCCGCCACCGCCGCCGGCTCCATGTGTACTGTAATTTATAGTGTATTCACCACCGATACCAAAAGCATTACCTGCTGTTTGATTAACAACTGGTGCCCATATTCCACCTTCCCAATATCCTAAAGATCCTTCTGTCGAAAGACCGATAGACATATCAGGGAATATAGTTCTATTGTTTCCATAGTTACCTCCTTTGTAACTATGTCCACCACCGCCACCACCGGCAACCATAATTCTACTGTTTAAACTTTCTTCGTTATCCCAAGTACCATTAGTGACTCTTATATCAGTGGCTCCACCACCACCAGAAGCAATATCATCTGTTCCTCCAGCAGTTCCTCGTCCACCACCGTTATATCCGCCTGACACAAAACTGTATTGATTTTGCGCTACTGGAGAATATCCTTCTCCACCAACGCTAACATATAATTTTTCATTAGCTTCAAGGTCTATTTCACCAGATGTATATGAACCAAGTCCACCAAGTTCTGTACCAGCATTATAATTATATAATCCAGTACCTCCTGATGCACCCCAAGCCTCAATTCTATATGTTCCATCTACAGGCGCAGTAAATGCTTCAGTTGTTCTAGTTATATCAAATGAGTTTCTAGCATTATTTTGTAATATTATTCTATAACTTTCTGCAGACCAAGTTGCAGTATAAGTTTTATTACCTGTTGAACCAGTTACTATTGTTACATCAATTGTTGGTTCTGTTAAACCTGTTCCTGTCCATCCAGCAAATGAATAACCTTCTTTTACTGGATAATTTAATGTGAAATTAGGAGTATCTATATCATATGTAGTTGGATTTGTAACATTTTCTGACATAGATCCACCAGCTAAATCATATGTTATTGTATATGTATCTTTAGTCCAAGTAGCAGTATAACTTCTATTTCCATAAGAACCAGTTGGAATTGTTAAATTAGTTGAACCAATTTCTACATCAGTTCCAACCCATCCTGTAAATGTATATCCAAGTCTTGTTGGATTATTAAGTGTTATAGGATTACTTTCAATATTATATGTACTTGGATTATTTTCACTTAGTACACCACTAGCTAAATCATATGTTATTGAATAATTATGTGGATTATAATTAGCTGTATATTCTCTATCTCCTATGGCATTAACTAATCTAACATTATAAGCAAAACCAGATATACCAGTTCCACTCCATCCTACAAAATCATAATGTTCTTTAGTTGGATTAGTAAGTGTTATATCATCTTCTACTGTATATGTAGCAATATTATTTGCACTTCCACCATTATAATTATATGTTAATGTATAAGCAATTGTTTCATAATTTGCAGTATAAACTCTATCACCAATAGATCCAGTTGGAATAACCACATTTGTAGATAAACCATCTATTCCTGTTCCACTCCATCCTGTAAATGTATACCCACGTTTACTTGGATTATTTAATGTTATTTCGTCACTTGTAATACTGTATGCAAGTGGATTAGTTCCTTGAATAGAACCACCATCAAGATTATATGTAATACTATAATCGCTTTCTATCCAATTAGCTGTATATTCTCTATTTCCATAACTTCCTACTGGTACAGTAACATTCTTAGTTATTTCAGTTAAGCCTGTACCTGTCCATCCTAAGAATAAATATCCTACTCTTGATGGATTATATAATCTAAATGTATCTTCAATTGCATAAACAACTGGGTTTTCATTTGTAAATGTAGTATCTTGTAAACCTTTATAAGTAATAGAATATTCAATTAAACTCCAGTTAGCAGTATATTCTCTATCACCAAAACTTCCTGCTGGTATAGTAACATTTGTAGATAAACCGTCTATTCCAGTTCCACTCCATCCTGCAAATGTATAACCTGTTCTTGATGGATTATTAAGTGTAATTTCATTATCAGCGGTATAAGAAACTGGATTATTTATTGTTGCACCATTTAAATTATTATAAGTAATACTATATGTAATAGGAGACCAATTAGCTGTATATTCTCTATCACCTATATTACCTTGATTTATAGTAACATTTTTAGTCTTAGTAGTTAAACCTGTTCCAGTCCATCCTTCAAATATATAACCATCTCTTGTAGGTTGGTTTAATGTAAATGAAGGTGTTTCAACAGTATATGTTGTTTCATTTGAAGCATTACCACCAGCTAAATTATAAGTAATATTATATGTGTTTATTTCATAATTTGCTGTTAAAGTATCATCTGTATTATCAAAAGTATAACTATCACTTAAATAATCTTCATTATTTTGATCAGTCCATTTAGTAAATGTATATCCAGTTTTTACTGGAGTTGATAATAAAATAACAGTACCATAATCTGCTGATATGATAGTATTATCCATTGAATCATTATATTTACCATAATTAGGATCAATAGTAAGTGTTGAACTATTAATAGTATAATTTGCAGTAAATGATTTATCTCCTGTAGATCCGGAAGGTATAGATGCATTTAATGTTAACTCACTATAATCAGTACCTGTCCATCCTAGGAATGTATATCCTTCCTTTGTAGGATTTTCTAAAATGATATTATCAAGTATTGTATAAGAAGTTGGAATACTATCTAAAGTATTTCCACCATCTAAATCAATATTAATATTATAACGGATTATTTCAAAGTGAGCAGTATATCTTCTATTTAATCTACTACCTCTTCTAATAATTACATTTGAACTTAATTCTACTTGATTACCAGTAGTACCTGGATTACCATCTCCACCTATTACTGTTCCTGTCCATCCTGTAAATGTATATCCTGGTTTTGATGGATTAGCTAAAGTAATATCATTAGTTGTTTTCTTATAAGTTGATGGATTAGATTTATTGTTATCTAAAACTCCACCATTTAAATCATAAATTATTGTATATGTATCATATTCAACATTAATATAATTTGCCCTAAATGTTCTATCTCCAACATTACCTTTTTCAATAGTAACACTTGTTGATGGATTATCACCATTAGATCCTGTCCATCCTATAAATGCTTCTGTTACATCATTATCGCTATCTTTTATAGCCATTGGATTTGTTAATGTAAATGTATCTGTTTCAACTGTATATGTTAATGGATTTAATTCATTTAAATAATCAGTTGTAATACTAGATGTACTTGTTTCATATGTAATTGTATAAGTAATTATTTCATAAGAAGCAGTATATTCTCTATCTCCAGTAGATCCTGCAGGTATAGTAACATCCATAGTTAATTCTGATAAACCTGTTCCTGTCCATCCTAGGAATCTATATCCTGGTCTACTTGGATAAGATAAAACTATATCACCAGTTGTTACATCATATCTAGTTGGATTAGTTGTAGTACCACCACTAAGATTATATGTAATAATATATGCATCTTTTTCATAAATAGCAGTATAACTTCTATCACCTGTCATATGACTAATAGTTACATCTTTAGTAGTTTCAGTTAAATCTGTTCCACTCCATCCAAGGAATGTATATCCTTCTTTACTTGGATTATTTAATACGAATGAATCATTTATAGTATATGTTGATGGATTTACTAAACCTGTTCCTCCATCTAAATTATAAGTAATATTATATGTATCTAAAGAATAATTAGCTACTATAATTACATCCCTACTAACAAATGTATATTCAGTATTTACATATGGTTCATTATCAATTGTCCATCCAGTAAATGTATATCCTTCTCTTATTGGAGTTTCTAATGTATATGTATCATTATATGCCTTAGTTATTTCAGTATTAGAGGATGTGTTATTATATATTCCTCCATTTGGATTAATTGTTAATGTATAGTTATTTATAGAGTAATTTGCAGTATATGTTCTATCTCCCATCATATGAGATATAGTTACATTCATAGATAAACCATCTATATCTGTTCCACTCCATCCAATAAATGTATATCCTTCCTTTGTAGGATTTTCAAGAGTAATAACATCATCTATAGTATATGTATTACTATATTCTGTATTATCTATTCCACCATCTAAATAGATAGTCAAATTATATAAATCAACACCATAATTAGCAGTTAATGTTTCGTCTTCACCATTAAATGTATATTCATTGCTTAAATAATCTGTGTTATTTAAAGTAACCCATTTTTTAAATGTATATCCTTCTTTACTTGGTGAAGATAACTGAATAGTTTCACCATATTTTTTTGTAATAGTAATAACATCAGAACTATTATTATATAATCCTCCATTTGGATTAATAGTTAATGTAGAAGTCATAATTTTATAGTTAGCTACATAACTTCTATCACCAGTTGTATTAGATATAGTAACATTTGTAGATAAACCTTCTATATCTGTTCCACTCCATCCTGTAAATGTATATCCTTCTTTACTAGGATTGTGTAATGTAAATGAATCTTCTATAGTATATGTACTTGGATTAATACTAGCTGTTCCACCATCTAAATTATAAGTAATTGTATATGTAATTATTCTCCATGTAGCTTTTAAAGTTTTACTATCATTATCAAATGTATATGTATTTAGATTATATGGTTCATTATCTAATAACCAACCTGTAAATTCATATCCGCTCTTAACAGGTTCTTCAAGTATAATTGTTTCACCATAATTCTTTATAATAGTTTCGTTATCTTCTCCATTTTCTCTATCAATTGTTAATGAAGATGAATTTAGAGAATAATTTGCTTTATAGTTCTTATCACCAGTAGTATTAGTAATAGTTATATTTAGTTCTGGTATAGTTCCATTAGATCCTGTCCATCCAAGGAATGTATATCCTTCTTTTGTAGGATTTTCTAATGTAAATGTATCATTAACATTATAAGTTGTTTTATATTCATTCTCAGATGTTCCACCATCTAAATCAATATTGATATTATAAGTATTTAAAGACCATTTAGATACTAAAGTAGCATTTTCTGTTCCAAATGTATATGTATTAGACTCATATGGTTCATTATTTAATAACCAACTAACAAATGTATATCCTTCTCTTTCAGGATTACTTAAAATTATTACTGTACCAAATTCTTTAGTTATATTAGTAGTTCCACTTTGTCCTTCATAAGTTCCTGAAGATGGATCAATAGTTAATGTAGTACTATTTATAGAATAATTTGCAGTATAAGTTCTATTTCCAATTGAGCCTTTATTAATAATAACATTTGAAGATATTCCATCTATATCTGTTCCACTCCATCCAAGAAATGTATGGCCTGTTTTAGTAGGATTATTTATTGTTATATCATCAGTTTCAACTGTATATGAATTTGGATTACTACTAGCTACTCCTCCGTCCATATTATAATTAATTTCATAATTAATTATTTTCCAAGTAGCAGTTATTTCTTCATCTTTATCCTTAAACACATATATATTATTATCTAAAATAGTATTATTACTAGTCTTATAACCTTTAAATTCATAACCTCTTCTTATTGGAGTATCTAGAGTTATTACTTCACCATAATTTCTAATAATTTCTAATGGTTCAGTAGAATTATCATCATAATTAATTGTTAAAGTATGAGCATTTATCTCATAATTGGCTTTATATTGTCTATCACCAATCATATTTTCAATAGTTAAACTACTTACAGGTTCATCTATATCAGTACCTGTCCATCCAACAAATGTATATCCTTCTTTAGTTGGTGTTGGCAAATCATATATATCTTCTACTGTATATGTTTCTTCTAATAATTCATTAACACTACCACCATCTAAATCAATATTTAAATTATATGTAATTATATTATAGGTAGCTTTTAATGAAAAATTATTATTTCCAAATGTATATGTACTTTTATCATAAATAGCATTATTTTCATCATTCCATGCATTAAATGTATAACCTCTTTTTTCAGGAACACTTAAAATAATAACAGTTCCATAATCTTCAGTTATATTTACTGCACTAGTATGTTCTTCATATGTTCCACCATTTGGATCAATAGAAAGTGTTGATTTATTAGCAATATAATTAGCTTTATAATGTCTATTACCTGTTTGGTTAGAGAAACTAACATTTTTAGTAGATTCTGATAAACCTGTTCCACTCCATCCAATAAATGTATATCCTTCTTTAGTTGGATTATTTAAAGTAATAGTATCTTCTATTGTATAATTAGAAGCATTGCTAACTTCTCCACCGTCTAAATCATAAGTAATTAAATATGTATTAATTTCATAATTAGCAACTAAAGTTTCATCATCTTCAGTAAATGTATATGTATTATTATCATATACTGCATTATTTAATGTGAAATAAGTAAAAGTATAACATTCCCTTGTAGGAACAGATAAATCACTTGTTGTTCCCACAAATTATGTAAATGTGTTATTGTTTGAACTACCTTCATACTTTCCACCATTTGGATCAATTGTTAATGTAGGTTTTTTCAATTCATAATGAGCAGTATAATTTCTATTACCTATTTGATTAGAAAAACTAACATTTTTAGTAGGTTCTGATAAACCTGTTCCTGTCCATCCAATAAATGTATAACTAGCCTTAGTTGGGTTATTTAATGTAACAGTATCTTCTACTGTATATGTAGTTATATTATCTATTATTCCACCATCTAAATTATAATCAATCGAATAATTAATTATTTCCCAATTAGCAATCAAAATAGAATCATTTTTACTAAATGTATATGAATTTAAATTATATACCTCTCCATTAAGTGTCCAATTCTTAAAGGTATAACCCTTTCTTTCAGGGATAGATAAATTAATAATATCTCCTAGTTCTTTTTCAATATATATAGTTTTAGAATCACCATTATATTTTCCACCATTAGGATTAATTGTTAATGTAGATTTGTTTATTCTAATATTAGTATTTGTATTTGTGTTTGTATTTGTATTTAAGTTAGTATTTGGGTTTGGTAATATATCATTATTACCTTTTTTATTGTTTATTTTTCCATATAAAATAATATTTTTATCTAAGTCATTATTAAAATTATATTTATTAGTAAAATTCTTATCAGTATACCACTCAACAGATGAAGTACCTGCAATACTAATCTTATCTAATTTTTCTCCTTCTATAACAGATTGTGTCTTATATATTTGTCCATCTATCATAAAAATAGCATCTTTATAAACATCACTCTTTACTGTAGCTTCATTTATATAAGTTAATGCGTCTTTAGTCTTAACTATATCTAAAACTAATTTAATATTTATATTCTCATTTGCTTTTATAGATTGTCCTTCAATTTCCCTATAATACAAATTATTGTTTTTTTCTTCCCAACCTTCATTTTTATTTGCATCAAATGATAATCCTTCAGGTAACTTATCTTTTAATATAGAAATAACTCCAGCTTCTTCGCCATTATTTTTAATAGAAATATTATAAGTAATACTACCTTTAACTTCTTTAATATTTTCTAAAGCTTTCGCAATATCATCTTTCTTATCATAAGTATAATTTTCTTTTTTACCGTTAATAATTAATTCTAAATCAGATATAGTTTTATTAATACTTATTTTAAATGGATTTGTTTTAGAAACAATAATATTTATTCCTCTTTTTTCACCAACGGATGTTTCTTTTAAATTTATAATTTTATATGTTTCTTCACTTATACCTATTGTATATTCTTTATCATTATCTAAAGAAAATGAATAGTAACCATCGCTATTAGAATAAGTACTTTTTACCTTCTCATTATTGCTTAGTAATACTACTTCAATATTACTTAATCTTTTATCAGAATCATCTTTAACATAACCATCTATACTCTTAGTATTAACAGTTATCTTACTTATATCTAATATTTCTTCTTTTGTATTATCAATAGCAACTATCTTCGGATTAATAGTAACTCCATATGGTGCATTGTTTAAAATTACTGGAATAATAATAGTATTATTCTTTTTAGGAACAGCTTTAACAGTAACTTCTATTCTATTTCCTTCTTCATTAACTCTACTATTATCAATTTGTTTGAATCTAGCATATCGATTTTCATATTCAGATAAAGTTGCAACAATAACAACACGTTTTGATTTCTTATCATCTATTTGAAAATTAATCTTATAATTTAATGTATCAACGCCTGTAGAATAATTGCTACTATTAATACCTGTTACTGATGAAGATAAAGAGCTAGCACTGGTACTAATGCTCGAAATATGAGCAAATTTAATTTTTTTATAATTTCCAAGCAAGCAAAAAACACTTATTGTTAGAACTAACAATAAGATTAGAGTTATATATCTTTTAGTTTTAAGTTTTGATATCTTATTTCCCATATTATACTCTCTATTATCTTATATATATATTGTATAATTTTAAGCAAAAAAACACAATATTTTTCAAGAAAAAAATCCTAAAAACTATTAGGATTTAAATCAAATTCTACTTTTATTTTAGAATTGTTTACTGTAAGTAATTTAACTTCATTTAATAATTTAATTATGTTTCCTTTATCCCTATATTTAATTATTATTTCAAAATAATATATATTATTTATTTTAGATAGTGATCCAACTGATGGACCAAGTACTATTTCGTTATCTATATTACTTCTTAGATAATCACCTATTTTATTTGATTCCTTTAAAGTGTTATTAAAATCTTTACCACCTACTTTTACCAAAGCAATAAATGAATATGGTGGATAATATAATTTCTTTCTAATAGCTATTTCTTCATTATAAAAGTCTTCATAATTATTAGACGATGTTAATCTAATAGCATAATTATCTTTATTATATGTTTGAATAACTACTTTACCTTTTAAATCAGATCTACCTGCTCTTCCAGATACTTGTGAAATTAAATCATATGTTTTTTCAGATGATCTAAAATCAGGTAAATTTAGTATTGTATCCGCATTAATAACACCTACTAAAGTTACTAACGGAAAATCTAGTCCCTTAGCAATCATTTGAGTTCCAACAAGTATATCTGCTTCATGATTCATAAATTTTTCTATTATTTTATTATGAGAACCTTTATTACTTGTAGTATCTATGTCCATTCTAAGAACTTTAGCATTAGGAAATAACTTGTTTATTTCTTCTTCTATCTTTTCTGTTCCTATACCTACATTAGTAAGAGGTCCCCCGCATTTAGAACATACTTTTTTATTATTATCAGCATATCCACAATAATGACATCTATTCATATCACTAGTTTTATGATAAGTAAGAGTAATATCACAATTAGGACACTTAGTTACTTCTCCACAATT
>JAEEGG010011643.1_pt1 | contig 19115 bp, 11 predicted proteins | sample 9134161 | NCBI WGS metagenome assembly JAEEGG01 (sample SAMN16246543, study PRJNA631951) | gut metagenome | biome: gut microbiome; feature: rumen; material: CR-attached | host: Bos | place: Iran: Karaj | collected 2018-10 | reverse complement strand
GCCATGAAACACTTCCTGGGCTTGGGTCAGAAGATCCGCCTGGCAGGCATCGGCATCTTCAAGGTCGGCTTCTCCAGCATCGGCGTAGAGAAGGCGGAGGACTGCACGGCATCGACCATCACCTCGCGTCGCGTACTGTTCCAGCCTGAGACCGAGCGCATCGTGACCGGTTCTGGCGAGAAGAACGGTAAGGTGGTGCAGAAGTATGTCAACACCAAGACGCTGGTGAAGGACGTAACCATCGAGGAGCTGCATGAGAACCAGTACAGTGCAAGTAGCAACACTGGCGGTTCGAACACGAATACCTCGAACCCCTCGAATGGTGGTAACACCAACAATGGCGGTGGCACAGGCACCGTAACACCAAGCGGCGGTGGAAACAGCGGCAGCGGTGACAATGGCGGTGACGACGCAGGCGATACCAATTAATCATCAAGACAAAAACAATAAAAACCGATTTTAGCAATGCGCCATTTATTTTCTAAGGAATTTAGGAACTTAGGAATTTATTTCCTTGATTCCTTGGTTCCTTAGACCAAGAAAATACTCGCAGCTTTTTTAGTGGAGCGCAGCGAAACGGTGTTTTTGCTTTTGGATGTTTGTAATAACGACAGTTATGTGATAAGGGGTATGGCTTGGGCGTAAGAGCTCGCTCTTAAAGACAAGAGCATAGCACTTAGCAGATGAGCTCTGAAAGAGCTACAAACATCGAAAAGGGTTTTTAAGGTTTTTGTAAACAACCGAAACATAATTGATTATTAAGAATTAAGATGAAGAGAGAAACATTAAAACAGATTATTCAGATCGTGATAACGATACTGACAGCCATTAGCTCCACCATCCTCGTACAGAGTTGCATGGCGGCCTAAAGGCCTAACTGAAAAATGAAAACTGAGAAATGAGAATTATTTCATTAATTATCGTTCACTGCAGTGCGGTGACACCCGACCAGACATCGTCCGCTGCCCAGATAGACACGTGGCACAGAGACCGTGGTTTTAAGTTCGGCATCGGCTACCACTACGTTATCCGTCGTGACGGAGAGATAGAGCCAGGCAGACCGGAATGGATGGTCGGCGCCCACTGCGTGAACCACAACAGCCACTCCATTGGCGTGTGCTACGAGGGTGGTCTCGACATCCGCGGTCAACCCGCCGACACGCGTACGGCGGAGCAGAAGACATCCCTTCGCAGGCTCTTGGAGAACCTCCATCAGCGCTACCCCCACGCCCTGATTGTCGGTCACCACGACCTCAACCCCCACAAGGACTGTCCCTGCATCCCGAACGTCATCGGCGAGTTTAAGGATCTGCAGCCGTAAAGTAAGAGAGCGAACCACATTGATGGTTCGCTCCTTTTTGTCTGTTTTATGTATTATGAGCGCCCCCAGAAATGCGTTCTTATCAAAATTATGCTATCAAAATTATTCTCTTAGCATAATTTTATTTGCATAATTCAAATATTATGCTTATCTTTGCAGCGAAATACTGAATTAAATAACAGAAAAGGTCTATGAATATCAATCCATTTATACTCAGTCCTGCAATACCCGATGGGCTGTTTTGTGACCGTCAATCTGAGTCAGCTGCTTTGGTAAAGAGCATATTAAATCAGGAGAATGTCGTTCTGATTTCTCCACGACGCGTGGGTAAGACAGGATTGATTTATCATTGTTTCCATCAGCCAGAAATATGCGATAGCTACATTACCGTATCCATTGACATACTTCATACGACTTCTGTTCAAGAATTCATTAAAGAGTTAGGTACTGCCGTTTTCAACACGATAGCCAAACGGAGTGAGAAGCTGACAAAACTCTTTGTTACCACACTGCGCTCGTTAAGTGGCAGTTTTGGTCTTGACCCCGTAACGTATACACCCACTTTCGATTTGAAGTTAGGACAAATCAACATGCCAGAATATACACTTGATGAAATCTTCACCTATCTTGAGAAGGCTGACAAACCTTGCATTGTTGCCATAGATGAATTCCAGCAAATTACCAAATATCAAGATACCAATATCGAGGCTATGTTGAGGGGACGTATTCAGAAACTTATCAACACACACTTTATCTTTGCTGGTTCTGAACGTCGTCTGATGAATGAGATGTTCTTCTCTGACAAGCGTCCTTTTTTCCAAAGTGCCACATTATTGCAATTAGAGCCAATAGACTTGGATGTCTATACAGAGTTTGCCGTTCGGCAGTTCCAGACCGCAGGGAAAAATATTGAACCAGAAGCGATAGAGTGGGCTTATAAAACATATGATGGCGTGACGATGTACATTCATAAACTATTGCATGATACGTACGCAGACACGATGCCCGACAGCACGTGTACAATTAAAGAGATGCAATATGCGGCAGAACAGTTGCTTCAGCAAAATGCAAAGAGACTGCAAGAGTTGCTGGCCTATGTGACAGAGCAGCAGAAAGAAGTGTTATATGCCGTAGCTGCCGACCGTTATGTCCAGCGTATTACCTCCTCCGACTTTGTCAGACGTCACCATCTCAAGTCTGCCAGTGCTGTTCAGTCAGCTGTTAAACGTTTGTTGGATTTGGATCTTATTACTGAACAGCATAAGTCATTCTCCGTTTCCGACCCACTACTAAGAATTTGGATTAACCGATAAGAATTGCCCTGTCCCTGCATCCCCAACGTCATAGACGAGTTTAAGGATCTACAGCCCAGATAATAAGTAACAAACCTCTCCTGACATCGCGTCTGGAGAGGTTTTCTCATGCAGAAAACAATCTTATGCTTACTAACTAACTTATTAACCAATAACTAACTCATTAATCAAAATCTTATGATGAACCTTTATTTCACTAGAATTATCTTTCCATTGACGATATACAGACCCTTTCGAGGCTGAGCGATGCGCTGACCTGCAAGGTTGAAATATTGACTATTCACTTTTTCATAATCAATTTGTTTTAGTTTTATAACTATGTGAATGATTTCTGCTGCAAAAGTAGTGTGTTGGCTCCTTTATCGCTGTAACAAATGATAAAAACACTATAAAAATGCGTTCACTGAAACATTTTTTACAACAAATGAACGTTTTGTTTCAGAAAAAAATGCTATCTTTGCACTGTCAATTTCATAAAACTACTAACATACAACATGATGATTCGTAAACGATGGACAAAATATGTTTGCCTGGTTCTAATGACCTGGCTGATAGTCGGCTGCACTCAGAAACCTAAATATATAATAGGTGTATCGCAGTGTTCGGAGGACATCTGGCGTGAGAAACAGAATGCCGAGCTGCGTATGGGAGCCTATTGTCAGGAAAATGTAGAGCTGCGTTTTGCTGCAGCCTACGATAGCGACGAGCGTCAGGTGCAACAGATAGACTCCTTGGTGGACAGCGGCATCGACCTGCTGATTGTGGCACCCAACCAGGTGAAAACCATCTCGTCAGCCATCGACCGCGCCTACGATAAGGGTATTCCTGTTATTGTCTTTGAACGAAAGACCAATTCGCAGAAATATACGTCGTTCATCAGTGCCGACAACTACGAGATGGGGCGCATCATGGGTGAATACATCGCCAGTCGACTGCATGGCAAAGGGCGTGTCATGGAAATCATGGGACTCAAGGGCTCGTCACCAGCCATCGAGCGCCACAACGGTTTCGCTGATGCCCTGAAGAATTACCCTGACATCACTGTTGTTGCTACCCTGCAAGGCGACTGGACAGAGGAGAGTGCCGTCAAGGCCGTGAAAGCCTATCCTGGCAATCTGGACCATATCGACTTTGTCTTTGGGCAGAACGATCGCATGGCCATGGGTGCCCGTCGTGCCTTGCAAGAAAGCCATCAGCCACTCTACTGCGGCATTGACGGTCTGCCTGGTGAAGATGGCGGCATCCGTCTGGTACGCGACAGCATCCTGGATGCCTCCTATATCTATCCTACCCATGGCGACAAAATCATAGAGTTGGCTATCAACATCCTTGAAGGCAAACCCTACGAGAAGGAAACTCTTCTGCAGTCAGCACTGGTTACTCGCGACAATGCTAAGGTGCTGTTGATGCAAAACGAAGAGATGATGCGCCAGGCTGAGTATCTCGACCAGTTGCATAGCAGGGCAGACACCTATCTGAAAGAGTTAGCTACGCAGCATGTCGTCAACTGGATGTCGATGGGTGTCATTCTGCTGTTGGTGGTAACCATCGTGTTGTTCTATATGTATCATCTCCGTAAGGTGAAGTTGCAGCAAGAACGTGTTGTCAGTACCCTGTGGAATATGGAGATAGAACCAGCACCTGTTGCTGACGAAACAAAGGAGCATACAGCAGACAGCTCGGCAGACGAGAAACCGTCCGTCGTTGCCGAAAGTGCCTTCCTGGCACGGTTCCGTGAGGTCGTTGAGGCTCGCATGGAAGATAGCGAGGTCAGTGTCGACGACCTGGCAGCAGAGATGAGCCTCAGTCGTGTACAGCTCTATCGTAAGATAAAGACGATAACCGGTTCCTCACCCGTAGAACTGCTGCGCTCCACACGCTTGAAGCGCGCCTATCAGATGCTGCTCACCACCGACAAGAGTGTCAGCGAGGTGGCATACGCTGTCGGATTCACTGCCCCCAGCTACTTCTCCAAATGTTTCAAAGAGGAGTACGGCATGGTGCCTGGCGACATCCGGAAATAGCACGGAATTATTTGTAATACTAAGATTATTCGTTCATTCCATTGCAATTTTGTTACATTGCAACAAATTTTGAATGGGATGAACGATATTTTTCATACCAATAACTATATCATTACTACTTTTGCGGCAGAATCTGAAACAAGAGTATTAACTTTAAAACAAAAGCAAATGAAACAAACGAAACGATTGTTTTTAAGTTTCTTGACGCTGCTGCTCGCTACGATGACGTACGCACAGGAGGTGACAGGAACTGTGTCTGACTCTTTTGGGCCAGTGATTGGAGCTACAGTCATGGAGAAAGGAACCACCAATGGCACGGTGACTGACTTCGACGGAAACTTTACACTCAAAGTGAAAGCCGGCACTACGCTGGTGTTTAGCTATGTGGGTCTTCTGACCCAGGAGCTGCCTGCTCAGAATGGCATGCAGGTCATGCTGAAAGAAGACAGCAAACAACTGCAGGAAGTGGTAGTGACAGGTTACACTACCCAGCGCAAGGCCGACCTGACGGGTGCTATCTCTACCGTCAGCGTTGACGAGATGGCTAAGCAGAACGAGAACAACCCGATGAAGGCCCTGCAGGGTCGTGTGCCGGGCATGAACATCTCTGCCGACGGTAATCCTTCGGGTGCTGCTACCGTGCGCATCCGTGGTAATGGTTCACTGGATCATAACGATCCTCTTTATATTATTGATGGTGTACCCACCACTGCCGGTATGCACGAGTTGAACGGTAACGATATCGAGAGCATCCAGATTCTGAAGGATGCAGCCTCGGCATCTATCTATGGTTCGCGTGCAGCCAATGGTGTGATTATTATCACCACGAAGAAGGGTAAGGAGGGTAAGATTAAGGTCAACTTCGACGGTTCTGTCGCTGCCTCGTTCTATACCAACAAGATAGAGACCATGAATGCCTCGGAGTGGGGACGTGCCTTCTGGCAGGCTAACGTGAACGACGGCATCAACCCCTCGAACAACAACCTGGGTTACAACTACGACTGGAGCTACGATCAGAATGGCAACCCCGTGCTGAACAAGATGACCATGAACATGTACCTCGACGAGAATGGTACCGTACGTGCAGGTGACACGGACTGGTTTAAAGAGGTGACGCGTACGGGTGTCGTTCAGCAGTATAACCTCTCTGTCAGCAATGGCTCAGAGAAGGGCCACTCCTTCTTCTCATTAGGTTACTACGACAACCAGGGTACCATCAAGGACTCTTGGTTCAATCGTCTGTCTGCCCGTGCTAATGCAGACTATAAGCTCTTTGATGGCAAGCTGACCATCGGTGAGAACTTCACGCTGAACCGCAACAAGGGTGTCGATGCTCCTGGCGGTATCCTGCAGAATGCACTGCAATTCAACCCCAACTTCCCCATCTATGCAGAGAACGGCCAGTATGCTCAGGCTCTGGGTGCCTACTCAGAGCGTGAGAATCCGCTGAGCATGATTCGCAATGCTAAGGACAACGAGTATACCCTGTGGCGCATGTTCGGTGATGTTCACCTGAGCGTAACCCCGTTCAAGAACTTTACCTTGCGCACCACTTTAGGCTTGGACTACACCCAGAAGGAGCAGCGCTTCTTCATGTACCCTATTGCCAATGGTAAGGTAAAGCGCACCGACACAGCCGTAGAGAGCAAGCAGGAGCACTGGATGCGCTGGATGTGGAACGTCATTGCTACCTATAACCTGGAGATTGGCAAGCACCGTGGTGATGCTATGATAGGTATGGAGGTCAACCGCGAACAGACCAAGTGGAGCAGTGCCCAGCGCTATGAGCTGGCTATCTTGAATACAGACTATATGTGGCCGTCAGCCGGTTCTGGCAAGCAGTTGGCTTTAGGTTCTGGCGATGGCTATTCACTGGTGTCCTTCTTTGGTAAGGTCAACTATACCTATGATGACAAGTACCTGGCTTCGTTCACCATCCGTCGTGACGGTTCCAGCCGTTTCGGTAAGAACAACCAGTATGGTACCTTCCCCTCTGTCAGTGCCGGTTGGCGCCTTTCTGAGGAGTCGTTCATGAACTTCACCAAGAGCTGGCTGGACAACCTGAAGGTTCGCTACTCTTGGGGACAGACGGGTAACCAGGAAATCTCCAACATCGCACGCTATACCATCTATAAGTCTGTGGTATCTACTGGCTTGTGGGGCAGTGGTCAGGCAGGTTCTGCCTATGACATCACTGGCCGTAACGGCGGCTACGACCTGAGCAATGGCTACGTTCGTCAGCAGCGTGCCAATGAGGACATCAAGTGGGAGACCACCACGCAGCATAACATCGGTGTCGACTTCGCCTTCCTGCACAACAGCATCTATGGTAGCTTCGACTGGTTCGACAAGAAGACCACCGATATCCTGCTCTTCATGGACGGCATCGCCTCGATGGGCGAGGGTGCCTCACAGTGGATCAATGCCGGTGAGGTGAAGAATACCGGTTGGGAATTCAGCCTGGGCTACCGTCATAAGCTGGCCAATGGCTTCTCATGGGACATCAATGGTAACATCAGCCGTTATAAGAATGAGATTACGAAGTTGCCTGAGACGGTAGCTGCTAAAGGTACGTATGGTGGTAATGGCGTGAAGAGCGTCGTTGGTCGCCCCATGTATTCTGAGGTGGGCTATGTCGCTGACGGCATCTTCAAGAGTCAGGAGGAAATCGACAACCATGCACAGCAGGACGGTGCCGGACTTGGTCGCATCCGCTATAAGGACCTGAACGGTGATGGCAAGATTACCGAGGCCGACCAGGACTGGATCTACGACCCGACACCCGACTTCACATGGGGTCTGAACATCTACCTGCAGTACAAGGACTTCGACTTCACCATGTTCTGGCAGGGTGTGCAGGGTGTTGATGTCAACTGCATTGGTTATAAGTCGCAGACTGACTTCTGGGCCAACTCTAATGTCAACGTGCCTTACCTGAACAAGGGTACACGCGTGTTGGACGCCTGGAGTCCTGCCAATCCTAACAGCGACATCCCCGCACTGACCACATCAGACACCAACCGCGAGGGTCGTCTGTCAACCTACTACATCGAGAATGGCTCTTATGCCAAGCTGCGTACCGTACAGCTGGGCTATAACATGCCAAAGAGCATTACTGAGAAGCTGAAGATGGACCGCATCCGTCTGTACGTCTCTGCCCAGAACCTGCTGACCATCAAGAGCAGCAAGTTCACTGGCAACGATCCTGAGCGTCCTGGATTTGACTATCCTATTCCTCTCAACCTCACCTTCGGCGTGAATGTAGGATTCTAATGGCAGGCTAAAGCCCTAATTGATAATTGAAAAATAATAATTGATAATTATGAAAACGATATATATAAAATACATCTGTGCACTCTGCGCTATCTGCGGTCTGACGGCTTGTTCTGATTTCCTAGAGGAGCAGGTGCCACAGGCTACGCTGACTCAGGACGAGGTGAAGAAACCTGAGTATATCGATAATGTGCTGATTTCTGCCTATGCCGGATTGCTCAGCATTGAGGACATGAACTCCTCGTTCTCTCTATGGAACTACGACACTCGTTCCGACGATGCTTATGTAGGCGGTGCCGACTTCTCCGATGGTGAAGCTTTCCATATCCTGGAGCTGCACACCACCGTGATGACCAAAGACTGGCCATACAATGACATCTGGCAGCGCTTCTATAGATTCCTGTCACGTGTAAGCTTGTCACTCGACATGCTGGACGAGGCTGACCAAAGCAATGCTACCATCCAGCAGCGCACTGCCGAGATGAAGTTCCTGCGTGCCTATGGCCACTTCCAGCTGAAGCGCCTGTTCAAGAAGATTCCTTTTGTCAACAAACTGAACATGACAGAGGACGACTATAACAACATGTCGAACACGGAGTATACCAACGACGAGGGCTGGCAACAGATTATCAACGACCTGGAGGATGCCTATGCCGTACTGCCCGTGACACAGAGCGAGAAGGGCCGTCCCACCAAGGCCGCTGCAGCAGCCTTCCTAGCAAAGGTCTATCTCTATAAGGCTTACCATCAGGACAATGCCAACAGCAACCAGGTGACCAGCATCAACGAGGCTGACCTGCAGAAGGTCGTTGACTATACGAATCCTTCTATCTATGCCGCTGCCGGCTATGGCTTGGAGAGTGACATGCACAACAACTTCCGTCCGGAGGAGCAGTATGAGAATGGTAAGGAGAGCATCTGGGCCATCCAGTACTCTAAGAACGACGGTACCACTTGGGGCAACCTGAATTTCTCTAACCGTCTGATAGTACCCTGTATTCCTAAGGTACATGACTCTGGTTGCGACTTCTACAAGCCCTCTATCAACCTCGTCAATGCCTATCGCACCAATGCCGACGGACTGCCTCTCGTGGCTACAGCAGCCACCCAGGACTACGAGGTGGGCTCTGCACAGACTGTCGATCCACGTCTCTTCGTTACCGTTGGTCTGCCAGGTACTCCCTACATGTTCAACACCAGCTACATGATGAGCAAGACCAATACGTGGAGCCGCTCAGGTGGTAAGTATGGCTACTTCGTGTCGCTTAAGCAGAACGTAGACCCCGCAACCATCAACGAGTACATCTTCAATGCCGACAACCAGTGGGCCAGCTCTATGAACCGCGTCGTCTTCCGCTATGCTGACGTGCTGCTCATGCGTGCTGAGGCGCTGGCTCAGCAGAACAAACCTGCCGAGGCCATCGCACTGGTCAACCAGGTGCGTGAGCGTGCTAAGGCGATGGCTGCCAACAGCGTCGTGTCTAACTATCCTAATAAGTATGGTGTACACTTTGCCATCAATAGTTATAAAGGCACCTACGACAAGGATGCTGCTATGGAGATTGTGAAGACTGAGCGTCGTCTGGAACTGGCTATGGAGAGCGAGCGCTTCTTTGACCTCGTACGTTGGGGCGATGCTGCTACCGTCATCAACAAGTTCTATACTTCCGAGAGCGAGAAGATGAGCTTCCTGAAGGGTGCCTGGTTCACTGCCGACAAGAACGAGTATCTCCCTATTCCCTGGGAGCAGTTGTCTGCCTCTAACGGTCACTATACACAGAACTGTGGCGAGTGGTAATGGCGGGCAAAGCCCTAATTGATAATTGAAAAATGATAATTGAAAAATGAAGGTTATGAAGAAGAATATATTATATATCATCAGTGCCCTCTGGATGGTGTTTGGTTTTACCGCCTGCTCCAACAACGACGATCACGGAACGGGTAGCGTAAACGTCAGCGGCTCGTGTCTGGTAGAGTCTTTTGAACTCAACAACCAGTTCAAGGCTACCATCAGCCATGAGAAGCGTCTCATCAAAATCAAGGTCCCTGAGACCTTTGCACAGAAGGGCGATATGGAGATTACCAGTCTCACTCTTCCTGCAGGTGCCTCTGCTAACTTTAAGTTGGGCGACCACATCAATCTGAATGCTGACAAGACGCTGCGCGTCACCAATGGCGACCTGCAGCTGGAGTATCAGGTTAGCGTACGCAACGATGAGGCCCTGCTGAAACAGTTCCTGCTGGAAGGTGTCAAGGGTGCCATCAACCAGGATGACAAGACGGTTACCGTCAGTGTGATGGCCAGCAGCGGCATCGACCTCTCTAATGCAACCTTCGAGGCTGTGGTTAGCGAGGATGCCACCTGCAGTCCTGCCAGCGGTACGAAGGGCAACTTCACAGAGCCTTTCCTGCTGACCGTCAATGACAATACGGCAACCAATGTATATACCGTCAACGTGACGCTGATACAGGCTCCTGTCGCTATCTTCGTGGGCGACGCTGAAAATGTAGAGGCACTGAACGACGAGGAGAAGGCTGCTGCCAAGTGGCTGACAAGTAATGTCGCCGGTTCGGCATATCTCTCATGGAGTGACATTAACGCTGGCAGCGTGTCGCTTGACAAGGTTCGCCTGGTATTCTTCCATCGCCACTGCCCGGCTTATGGCAACTACAATGGCTTTGCCGATGCCGAGACAGGCGCTATGGCTGCATTGCCCAAGATGAAGGAACTCTATCAGAACGGAGTAGGCTTCGTGCTGCAGCGCTCAGCTGTCAACTATGCCATCGCACTGGGTGCACAGCCTGCGGACTCTTATCCTAACAACGTCTGGGGTGGCAACGGAGAAGGTTCCGACCTGATGGGCCCCGAGCCTTGGACCTATCGTGTGGCTGACATCAACCATCCATTGTGGAAAGACCTGAAGCGCTCAACAGGACTGGGCGACGACCGCATCATCACACTCGACGAGGGCTACACCATCTGTAACACCACATCACAGTACGGCTTCTGGGGTGACTATCCTGACGAGAATGCTGTGGCTGCCAAGACTGGCGGTCGTGTCCTCGGTGGCGACGGCAATGTCTCTTCATGGGAGTTGAAGAATGCCGCAGGCAACTACGGTAAGGGAGGCATCGTCTGCTTCGGTACTGGTGTCTTCGACTGGAACTCTCCGACTCCTTACACCTCTGTATACCACGACAACATGGGTCAGATTATGCTCAACGCACTGGAGTACCTTGGTAAGTGAATAGAGAAGGCTGCGATTGAGCGAGAGCAGTGCCATGCTTGCATGAGCAATGCCGAGCGTAAGCAGGCTCGACCGTAGGTCAATAGTGAAAAGTGAATAGTGATAAAATATAAGTAATAATATGAAGACAATGATATATTCAGCAATCGCACTCATCCTGTCAGCCTCTGCGCTGACAGCATGCAGCAGCGACGACGGTGTGACGGGCGATCCCGCTCGCAACTGGGCAGGTACAACAAATGCGTTCACCCCCACTGACGAACAAGGCTTTGGCACCTACTACATGCCAGCTATCGGACGCGTCGGCGACCCCATGCCTTTCTACGATAAGAAGGCTGGCGACTTCAAGGTGCTCTACCTGCAGGAGTTTGACAACAATATGAGTCACCGCTTCCATCCCATCTGGGGCGTCTCTACCAAGGACGGCGCCAGCTATCAGTCACTGGGCGAAGTGCTGCCCTACGGCAGCAACGACTATGTGCAGGATGCTGCGCTGGGTACCGGCTGTGCCTACTACGACGAGGCAAACGGCCTGTACTACATCTACTATACCGGTCACAATGGCAACTGCCAGTATCGTGAGGTTGTCATGCGTGCCACCTCTACCGATTTCAAGACGTGGACAAAGGATGAGCTGTGGGCACTCAATGGTCCCGACTACGGCTATTCTGCCAACGACTTCCGCGACCCGCAAATCTTCGTGGCTGACGATGGACTCTACCGCATGGTGATCTCTACCTATCCTAAGAATGGTGGCGACCCGCAGTTTGCTGAGTTCAAGTCCAGCGACCTGAAGAACTGGGAACATGTCGGTCCCTTCAAGATGATCTGGGACCGCATGCTGGAGTGTCCTGACATCTTCAAGATGGGCGACTACTGGTATCTGGTCTACAGTCAGAGCTTCCGCGCCTCTTGGAGCCGCAAGGTGAAGTATATGTTCGCCGACAGCTGGGAAGCACTGAAGGACTGCTTCAACAACGGTCCCAAGTGGCCTGCCGATGGTCCGCTGTGGCGCGAGGGTAATCTCGACACCCGTGCCTTCTATGCAGGCAAGACAGCCTCTAACGGCACCGACCGCTTCATCTGGGGCTGGACACCATACCGCTCTGGTGCCGATATCCACGAGAAGAACATCAACGTGGGTGCTGGCGACGGCAATGAACCTAACTGGAGTGGTGCACTGGTATGCCACAAACTCATCCAGCATGCCGATGGTACGCTGTCGATGGGTGCCGTGCCCGCTATGGCTGCCAAGTATGGCAAGCCCCAGGAAGCCAAGGTGATGGCATCCAATGGCTACGACAATGGCAAGCTCAGCGGCGACGATGCCTATGTGCTCTACAGTCGTCTGGGCACCTGCAACCACATCTCGTTCAAGGTGACCACCTCCAACAACTGGGATAAGTTCGGAGTCTCCTTTGTACGCAGCACTGACCCCGACTACTACTATACGCTCGTTGTCAATCCCGAGGAGGAGAATGCCCGTAAGGTGAACTTCGAACAGGAAGGCTATCGCATCGTAGAAGAGTGGAGCGAGAAAGAGCAGAAGATGGTGGAGAAGAAAATCTATGGCAAGGGCTTCATCGAAGGTGCCGACGGCTATGGATTCTATCGTCCCGAGAACAACGAGTACAACATCGACATCTATACCGACAATAGTGTCCTCGTCATGTACATCAACGACATTGTCTGCTGCACCCACCGCATCTATGGCATCCAGAAGAACTGCTGGAGCATCAACAACTATGGTGGTAACATCACCATTAGCGACTTGAAGATCAGTCAGCAGTAAGAGATTATTTGCGACAAATAAGAAAAAACGTTCAAGGTAGCGTAAAAATGTTACCCTGAACGTTTTTTTTTATTCTATGCAACATTATTGATAGTACTTATTGTATTTTAATACTAATTTTGCAGCAACAAAAAACAATATTAACTCTAAAACAACAACGCTTATGAAAAAAGTATTTTTACTCATGTGCCTGATGGCAACCACAGTTATCGCTTCAGCAACCGACGTTTGGGAAGGAGAGCACGCCGTTAGCTGGAGTAACACCCTGACAATCGAAAAGGGTAAGTTTACAGATATGAAGGTTGGCGACAAACTCGTCATTGAGTTTAAGGACGCTACAGGCGAGGTTATCGAGCTGCACAGCAACGCAGGAATGCTCCCCGGCACACGCTTTGAACATCACATTTTCCCCGACCAGAGCGGTGTTGAGGTCTTCGCTACCCCTGCCATGCTCGCATCCCTGAAGGAGTATGGCCTTGAGGTCTGCGGTGTCGGCTTCACCGCTACCAAGATATGGTATGGCGATGGCAAGGATAATATTGATGAGAACACCGCATGGAGCGGCTTCTTCTGGATGGACAGTTGGAGCACGCTGGAGATTACAAAGAACTGCTTCGCCGGCGTCGACTGGAGCAAGGTCAAGGCTATCCGCTTCTATTCTGAGGCCAACCGTACCGACTACGTCATCAATGTTCTGACCAAGTGGGGCGATGGTGGCAAACTGGGCGATCAGACCACGATGACTATGACCAACGAGTATGCAGAGCTCAATGTAGAGGATATCATTATGGAAGAGGCCCTTGCTGATGTTGACCGCCTTATGATTCAGTGCAACAAGGAGGCTGGCGATCCTTTCAACTTTACAGCCGTCGTGCTCGTCAAGGATGGTGGCACTGGCATTGCTGCCGTTGCCAAGAGCCAAGAGCAAACTGCCAACAGCCAATACTTCAACCTCGCTGGTCAGCGTGTAGCTCAGCCCACCCAGGGCCTGTATATCGTCAATGGAAAGAAAGTTATTATTAAATAGTTAGGTTTGGTTAGTAGTTTTTTTGATGAAAAGATTGTTAGTTAGTTAGTGTGTCGCCCGCGTCTATAGAGACTGCGGGCGGTTTTCTTATTGTCGCTGAAATACCTTCCCTTCACTGGCGTCAAGTGCTTTTTAATATTAGTCCCTGTGGCATCTGTCCCTATGGCATCTGTAGTTTCTGAACAACTTTTTTTTGAAAAAGTGTTGGTTGTGCGCAACGTTTTTATTATCTTTGCACCCAGAAACAGTTAAATCATATTGTTATGGACGCATTATTCAGAAAGAGTGACCGACTATTGGCCAACACCAGCATGGAGATTGTCCGCGAAAAGATGGGTGAAATCCATTGGAACGCCCAGCTTATCAGTATTATGGGTGCCAAGGGCGTAGGGAAATCCACGCTTATCAGGCAGTATCTGAAGCAGAACTACCAGCCCCTCGACCGTCGTATGTTGTATTGTTCAGCCGATACGGTGGACTTCTCTACGCGTACATTGGTGGAGTTAGCCGAGGAATTTTCGATTCGTGGTGGTGAACTGCTGGCGATTGATGAGATTCATAAATACAAATCGGGCACCTCTGACTGGAGTCGTGAGGTGAAGGAGATCTACGAGCTGTTCCCCGACTTAAAGCTGATAGTAAGCGGTTCGTCCCTGCTTCAATTACGCGAAGGCGACGCAGACCTCTCGCGTCGTGCCGTGAAATACACGATGTCGGGACTTTCTTTCCGCGAGGCCTTGCGTTTCTATCATGGTCTGGAGTTCGAAAAGTGGTCATTAGAGGACATTTTGTCGCATCCCTACGATTTGTGGCAGACGGTCACCTCGAAGTGTAAGCCCGTGGCCCTGTTCAAGGAGTATCTGGAGAAGGGCTACTATCCTTTCCTGCTGGAGGGTGAGGGCGAGTATTACACGAGGATAGAGCAGGTGGTCAATTACATCATCGAGACCGAACTGCCCCGCATTTGCAAGGTCGATGTGGCCAACGTCAGAAAGCTTCAGGCACTCATTGCCCTGATATGCAGCGAGGTACCTTTCGAACTGAACGCCAATAAGATAGCCGCTGCATTGGAGATTGGTCGTGATACGGTGGTGGAATACCTGAAATATCTGGGTGATGCCAAGGTGCTGAACCTGCTTTATTCCGACAAGAAGAAAATCGGTAAGTTGTCGAAACCCGACAAGGTGTATCTGGAGAATCCCAACATCCTCTATGCGCTGGCACCCACCAAGACCGACATAGGTACTCTGCGCGAGACCTTTGCCATCGGCAGCCTGTCCGAGTCGCACAACGTGGAATACGGTAAGGCTCAGGGCGACTTCAAGGTTGACGGCAAATACACCTTCGAAATTGGCGGTCGCAGCAAGGACTTTTCGCAAATTGCAGGTGTGAAGGATTCTTACGTCTTTGCCGATGACTGGGACATGCCCGACGGCGCCAAACTTCCTCTCTGGATGTTAGGGTTCCTATATTAGAATAATTGCAGATTAGTTTGTTATAACTTGAACAGAAAAAGCGTTCATTGTGGCATAAAAATGTTTCAATGAACGTTTTTTTCTAGTGTTTGTATCATAAGTTACAGAGAATATGGGGGGAATATGCTATCTTTGCAGCAGAAATTTTAATAACTAAAACAAAAATATGATGAAAAGATGCTTATTGACACTGCTGGCAGTGATGGCCCTGGGACTGATGCAGGCCCAGATAAAGCCCATCGTGCTGGGTGACAGTCACGCCATGGTGAAGGTGAAGGGGGGACAGCGGTATATCCTGTTGCCCGTGCAAGAGAGTGAGGACATTGCCGGCATAGCGGTGGTGGGTGAAGGAAACAACATGGTGCAACGTCTGAACGTGAAGCTGGCCATTGACCGCGTAGACTACTTTGTACCTTACGAGTTGAAGGGTGCCGACCTGCTGGATATCACGTTCCATGGAGACCGCAGACAGAAGGGTGCCGTGGGCGAGTTCGTATGCTGGCGCGAGATGAAGTACTCGGACACATTCGACACGACGAACCGCGAGCGCTTCCGTCCTATCTATCACCACACGCCCGTATACGGGTGGATGAACGATCCGAATGGTATGTTCTACAAGGACGGTGTGTGGCACCTCTACTACCAGTATAATCCTTACGGCAGTCAGTGGGAGAACATGACATGGGGTCACTCTACGTCGAAAGATCTCGTGCACTGGGAGGCACAGCCGATGGCTCTTGAGGCCGACTGGCTAGGTTCTATCTTCAGCGGCTCATGTGTGACGAATGGCAACGAAGTGGTGGCTTTCTACACTTCCGCAGGTCATCATCAGACACAATCCATGGCGGTATCAAAGGATGGCGGCCGCACCTTTAAGAAGTATAGCGGCAATCCCATACTGACAACCAGTGACATTGCCGACTTCCGCGACCCTAAAGCATTCTGGAACGAGGATGCCAAGATGTGGAACCTCATCCTGGCTGCTGGTCAGGAGATGCGCATCTACTCGTCGAAGGACCTGAAGGCATGGAAGTATGAGTCGTCATTTGGCAAGGAGTATGGCAACCACAGTGGTGTGTGGGAGTGCCCGGACTTGTTTAAAATGGAAGAATTGAAGAATGGAAAAGTTGAAGAGAAGTGGGTACTGATTTGCAATATCAACCCTGGTGGACTGTTTGGCGGCAGTGCTACACAATACTTCGTGGGACAGTTTGACGGAAAGAAGTTCACTTGCGAGTCGATGCCGAAGGTGACGAAGTGGCTGGACTACGGCAAGGACCACTATGCTACGGTATCGTTCTACAATGCACCCGACAACCGCCGCACGGTACTGGCATGGATGTCGAACTGGCAGTATGCCAACCAGGTGCCTACCAAGCAGTTCCGCTCAGCCAACTCCATACCCCGCGACCTGGGACTGTTCCGTCATGGTGAAGAGACTTACGTCAGCGTAATACCGTCCAAGGAGATGCTGGACGTGCGTGGTGCAAAGATAAAGAATCCTACCGAGGCCTGCGAGATTCTCATCGACACAAAGAGTCAGACGGAGATCGTGCTCAGCAACACCAAGGGCGAACAGGTGACGATGAAATACGACGGTCAACAACAGACGTTCACCATGGAGCGTGTGAAGAGTGGCGACGTAAGCTTCAGCGAAGCCTTCCCTGCCGTGACTGTAGCCCCAACGTTTGGAAGCGTCAAGCAACTACGCATCTTTATTGACCGTTGCAGCATAGAGGTGTTTGATGCGGAGGGCAAGATGGCGATGACCAACCTTGTGTTCCCGTCGGAGCCGTATAACACGCTGAAGGTGAAGGGCGGCAAAGCGACAATCTATGAGATTAAAGATTAAGAATGAAACATTAAACATTAAATATTATGGGTAATCAAAACAAGACTATTTACCTGATTCCCGTGATGCTCTGCTTCTTCTGCATGGGCTTCGTGGACTTGGTGGGCATTGCCTCCAACTATGTGAAGGAAGACTTAGGTCTGACAGACTCTGTAGCCAACATCTTCCCCTCGCTGGTATTCTTCTGGTTCCTCATCTTCAGCGTACCTACAGGCATGCTGATGAACAAAATCGGTCGTAAGAAAACAGTACTGCTATCTTTGGTTGTAACGGTCGTATCGCTGCTATTGCCTCTGTTTGGCGAGACATTTGCCATCATGCTCGTAGCATTCTCGCTGCTGGGCATTGGCAACGCACTGATGCAGACGTCGCTGAACCCGCTGGTATCGACTGTGATGGGTGGTGGTAACCTGGCATCGACTCTGACCTTCGGACAGTTCATCAAGGCCATTGCCTCGTTCTCTGCACCATATCTTGCCATGTGGGGAGCCACACAGGTCATTCCTGAGTTTGGACTGAACTGGCGCGTGCTGTTCGGCATCTTCTTTGTGGTGGGTATCTTGTCTACCGTATTGCTCTTCGTAACACCTATTGAGGAGCCACCCGTCGAGGGCAAACCATCGACATTTTTCGAGTGTTTCAAACTGTTGGGTACGCCCATCGTTTTGCTGTCTTTCCTCGGCATCATGTGCCATGTGGGTATCGATGTAGGTACCAACACAACTGCTCCGAAGATCTTGATGGAACGTCTAGGCATGACGCTCAACGAGGCTGCCTTTGCCACCAGCCTGTACTTCATCTTCCGTACCCTTGGCTGTCTGACGGGCTCGTTCTTCCTGCGCGTGCTGAAGATGCGCACGTTCTTCATAATCTCTGTCATCATGATGGTGCTGTCAATGTGCGGACTGTTCATAGGTACCGAGCAGTGGATGCTCTATATCGCCATTGCACTGGTGGGCTACGGCAACTCGAATGTGTTCTCGATGTGCTTCGCCACTGCGCTGGAGTCGATGCCTGAGAAGCAGAACGAGGTCAGCGGACTGATGATTATGGGACTCTTCGGTGGTACCATCTTCCCACTGTTCATGGGCTTTGCCAGCGATGCCATGGGACAGGCAGGTGCTGTACTGGTCATGGCTGTAGGCGTCATCTATCTATTCACTTATATCAAACAATTAAAAACCGCATAAAGAATTATGGAAAAACGTTATGTAGTAGGACTGGGTGAAGCGCTGTGGGACGTGCTTCCCGAAGGGAAAAAACTGGGTGGCGCCCCTGCCAACTTCGCTTATCATGCCGGGCAGTTTGGTCTGCAGACGCTGGCTATCAGTGCATTGGGTGAGGACGCCCTGGCTGAAGAAACCATTGAAGCGCTGAAGGAGCACAAGTTGAACTATCTTATGCCGCGTGTGCCTTATCCAACGGGTACGGTACAGGTGACACTCTCTGGCGACGGTATTCCCGCTTATGAGATTAAGGAGGGCGTGGCATGGGACAACATCCCCTATACCCCTGAGATTGCAACGATTGCCAAGAGTTGTCGTGCCGTCTGCTTTGGTTCGCTGGCTCAGCGCAACGTGGTGTCGTGGGCTACCATTCGTCAGTTCCTGGACGACACCCCAGCAGACTGCGTGAAGATTTTTGATATCAACCTGCGTCAGCAGTTCTATAGCAAGGATGTCATCGAGGAGTCGTTGAAACGTTGCAACATCCTGAAGATCAACGACGAGGAATTGGTAGTCATCAAACGCATGTATGGCTATGACGACCTCGACATGCGAGGTATTTGT
>JAEEGG010011641.1_pt1 | contig 19118 bp, 11 predicted proteins | sample 9134161 | NCBI WGS metagenome assembly JAEEGG01 (sample SAMN16246543, study PRJNA631951) | gut metagenome | biome: gut microbiome; feature: rumen; material: CR-attached | host: Bos | place: Iran: Karaj | collected 2018-10 | reverse complement strand
TGAAATTGCAAATGAATGTAGCGATATCACGCAAGTTTACAGGTTGAATTTACAGCTGTTTCCGCTGTCAAAGGAAATTGTGAAAAAAGAGGAGGCGTAAAATGGAGAATAAACTTTATGCGGCGTGCGGTGCTGTAGCGCTAGCGTTGTGGGCTGCCGCCTGTTCGGATGATAGTGTCTCTGGGACATCGGTGGAACCGAATACGATTGCGCTTAGCTCGTCAAGTTATTCGTCAAGTAGCGAATTTTTCCCGAACGATGGTCTGCCAAGACTGTGTCGCGTGTCTGAAATGGAAAATGCGCCTGCTGGTTGCGACTGGTTTGCAGAAATGTGGAATCCGGAATCTGGAAACCGCGTCCATACTGGTTTTGATAACGGAACGAATACGTCTGGCATTTGGTATTGGACGTTGGATACAAACGAAGTTCTGATTCCAAGTGTTTTATGGACGGGAACTGCTCGACAAGATTACGATTCTTTGGCCATGAGCGATGTGATTGAACTTTGCGGTGGTTCTATTTGTGGCAAGGCGCGTTTTAATGCGGTTGATGGCGTAAATGGTTTTGACTATGAATTTATGAGTGTGGAAAAGCCTGCGTCCGTTGATATCGCTTTTAGCATGGCAGGTAAAAACGCATCTGGGCGATTTGATGAAGTTGACGCTAGTGGGTTAGGCGGTTTTTGTGTGGGCTATGCGTCAAACGGCTTAATCACGATGTCTCTTGATTTTAGCGATTCTGTCGATGCTTTGTTGGGTGATGAAATTTATAGAGTAATACTGAATAGAACTACGGTCAATGAAAAATTGAACGACTTGGATTATCGTGAAGAATGCTTTGCGTGGGCCGATTTTGCGAATTATGCCAAGAACGTTGTGCGTGATGGTAAACCCGCCATGAACGTTGAAAATGCGGTAAAGCATTTAGTTGGAGTCCACTTTAAGATAAACGGCTATTACGATAAGTCGACTTTGTCTTTTAAGATTGTTCGATTCGGGCGCTTTGCTACTGCGAATGGTCGAAAAGCGCTGGATGGTGAAAGCCTCCCGGTAGTTGATGAATCCTGCCTTACTCCGACTGTTGTTGAACATTTCTGCGAGTGCAATTATGCGGATTCCAATGCCGCCTATGAAGGTACCCGTTTAGGGCATTTGAATGCGGTTGATGAGGCTAGGGGTATCTGGGGTCAAAGTGTGCTGGCGGAAAATACATGCGTCAATGCGATGTGGATGCGCTCTACATTGGAAATGCCTCTCATCACGACGGAAAATCTGCCTTGCGACAATGCGCAGCCCAAGATAATGCAATGTGCCGACGGCTCGTTCCGTTATTCTCCAGAATTTGCGTCTGTGAAATCGCGATATGATGATATTGTTGAAGAAAATGCACTTGCCAGAAAGCAGGTTCTTTTGGATCGTGTTGATAGCTGCATGAATTTGTCTTCATCATCGACTGGCGACTCAAGCAGTTCTTCGTTCTTTCCATGTTGCACGCTTCCTTCGGGCGATGGAGATTTGTGGAACGGGTATACTGTAGATGTTGATGTCGGAAGCTTTGTGGAATCGCGCAGGGATGACGTTAAATATGGGGTCTGGTTCTTGGCTACTGATACCATTGATGGAGGAAAGTCTGATGTGTATTGGCCGGTGAATTTTGGCGATGACTTTAATGAAGGTGCGATTGAACCGTTGATTGATCATTGCGGAGGTGTCTGCGGAACGGCAGTCTTGGATGAGGGAACGTTGTCTTACCAACCGTATGTGGTTATTGGATTTTCGTTAGCAATTGATGAATATGGAGCGGGCAAATCTATCCCTATTGATGTTTCGAATTGGGGTGGAATTTGCGTTAGCTATACGTCGACTATTCCGCTTAATGTTGAACTGGATGTAGGTGATTCGTTAAGCTTTTTGCTTGGCTTCGCTTTGCCGGCAGCGCCTCTTTCGAAGTCTGCAAGCTTTAACAAAAAATGCTTTGAATGGAGTGATTTTAAATTGCCTTCGTGGGCGAAATCTTCACCTAATGTAGACCAGGATTGGCTAAAAACTTCTGGATGGCTGGATAGCGCTGGTGTGTTGGCATCCAGGCAATTGGCGAAGGTGAATTTCAAGATGCAGTCTGCACCTGGGATGTATGAGTTCAATATTATGTCGATTGGAACGAATCGCAAATAGGGAGGGAATATGAATAAGAAACTTTATACGGCGTGCGGTGCGGCGGCAATTGCGCTTGTGGCATGTTCCGATGATAACGGCCGCCTTGTCGGAACTTCGGTCGAACCGAATACAATCGGGGAGCTTTCGTCAAGTTCAGTGGATACTCCTTCGTCCAGTTCTTTTGATGCTCGCGAAGGCGACTTGTGGAATCCGAGCGCAGGCGGCTTCTCGCTCAATGTCGCTCGCTATGCCGCAAAGCTTCCCGCGAATGCAAAAGCGGATGGCCATTGGACTTTGGAAACGGATGCTGAAAGGGGCGGAACGTCTTCTGTGGTTTGGCCTACTAATTTGGTTGGAGTACAGGATGAACGGACCGTTGTCGAATCGTGCGATGGCATTTGCGGAACGGTATCCTTGGCGAAGTATTCCTTGACCTATAATCCGTTTGCGGGTGTTGGCTTTACGCTTGCAAAGGACGACAATGGCAAGCCTGTTCCTGTTGATGTTACGGACTGGGAAGGCGTTTGCATGACGTATGAATCGGAGGCGGCGCCCGCTTTGGAATTGGATTTGGGCGATTCCGTGAATGCGTTGCTTGGAGAAGCGTTGCCTGCGGTTGCCTTGCCCAAGACGGTAACTACGGGGCCTGTGACAAAGTGCTTTAAGTGGAACGAATTTAAGTATCCTGCTTGGATTGCCGCTGTTGCGGGTGTTCCGGAATACTGGCTTGAAAATTCTGGAGAAAAGGCCGCTAAGCAACTGGTCGCATTCAAATTTGTGATCTCAGCCTCTCCTGGAGAGTACAAGTTCAATATCAAGAGCTTGGGAACGCTTGCGGATTTTCAGGCGAATCAAGGTGAAAGTTCGTCAAGTGCGGAGGCGGCTGTGGTAAATCCTGCGGACTTGTGGGACGGAGCTGCGGGCGATAAAACCGTCAAGACGGGGCTCTATGCGGATGATTCCTGGAAATCTCTAGCAAAGGGCAAATGGTATGACTATACGGACCAGAATTCGTCTTTTGGCTGGTGGAAGTACAAAGCGTATGATGACCATAAAGGTTTTTACTTTGAACAGGTGATTGATGAGTGTGGCGGCTTGTGCAGTAGCGTCAAGCTTGTTGGGACGGCTGAGGTGGATCCGGTGGCGCTCTTCGGTTTCCAACTGGCGAATAATGAATCGGGCGTGGTCAAGGCTGTCGATATCACAAACTGGAACGGCGTCTGCGTTACTTATAAGACAGATATTCCCATAGTGCTTGATTTGGATCCTGTTTCGCTGGAGGTGGATTTCGATACGGCATCGGCAGGATTTGTAGTTGAAGAAGATGACTATGAAATTTACAAGTGGCCATCTGTAACGTTACCGGTGACTTCTGGAGAATCGACCATGTGCTATGCGTGGGATGATTTTAAACAAGCTTACCTGGACAAAGTTCCGAATGGCGAAAAGTATAAAACTACAGTTGAAAATGTGCTCAAGCGAGTTGTTGTTGTACGGTTCATTATAACGGGTAAAGCGGGCGATAAAGGAAACTTCTTCCTGAAAGCGCTTGGAACGAACCGCAAATAGAAAGCGGAAAATAGAAAGCGGAAAATTGTTAGGAGGAAAAGAAAAAGGGCTCGGCGATTGCCGAGCCCTTTCCCCTAAACAACAGGAGATTTGTCTCTCTGTTATTCCCTTGCAGTAAACACTCCAACATGCAAGGGATTTTAAGTTAGCGGAGGCGGACTTGCTGTACGCTCTTCTGGCTGCCCATCTTGACGATGAGGACTGCAGCGCCGCGTGCGTTTGTGCTCAGCTGGACTTCGTTTGCACCGACGTGGGCGTTGAAGTTCTTCTGAGCGATGACCTGGCCCATGGAGTTCATGAGCATAGCCGTACCGCGAGTAGCTCTGTTGGCATTGAACATTGCCGTGACGGAGCCTTGAGCGACGTTCAGGCGGAGACCCGTTGCCTTGGCGGCGACTGCCTTGATGGCGGAGGAGCCGGAACCGGAGACGGCGACGATCTTGCTAGAAGCGGTGCCTTCGGTAGAGGGCTTCTTGTCGAAGTCATCGATGATAACGGTAGAGCCGTCAGCCTTGATGCCCTTGATGTAGTCAATCGTGATGGTACCGGAGACCTGCGTGCCGTAGAGGTTGAGGCCGATAGCGTTAGCGGAGTTGAGGCCTGTGGGTTCGGTGCGGAAGTCGGTCCACATAATCTTGAAGGTCTGGAACGTGGTGGCGTCGAGCTGCTGGTCAGCCTGTTCCATGACGTTAGCGTCGAACCAATCCCAGCTGCTGCCGGTCATCATGAAGAAGTCCATGGAGGTCCAGCCGTATTCGCCGCAATCCTTTGCTGCGTTGGTGCAGGGGCCTGCTGTAGCGACTTCACCCTTCATGCGGATTTCGAGACCAACGTACTTGGAGAGGTCCTTGTTTGCGCCGGAGAGGTTGATGCGGAGCGTGCCGGTTTCGCTGGAGTCGGCGGTCTTGCTCGTGTAGGTGACGAGAACGCCCTTGCCGTCTGCAGTTTCAGGAACTTCGTTTTCTTTGACGAGACTGTCGAGGTTGCTCTTGTTGTTGCCTTCCATGCCGTATGCCTTCTGCAATGCGTTCAAGACATCCGGGTCGAGAATTTCATAGGTGCCCTTCTGGCGGGTGATGATGGTCATGTTTCCGTCATCTTCTGCACCAGTGTCCCAAACGTAAGGAACAATGCCGTTTGCCTTGGCGTTCTTGGCGACTTCACCGTAGAAGAGGGCGCGGCCCTGCAAGTGGAGCTTGAGGTTTGCGGCGTCAGTAATCTGACCGGTGCGCTTGATGGCGCCAAGTTCACCGATGATCACAGGAATGCCCTTGTCGCAGAACATCGTCTTGAGTTCACCGAATGCCTTTGCGATCTGGTTTGGAGTGCCGAGAGCAGAGTTGTCGATGCTCTTGCTGTAAACGTTCCAGCCCATGTTGTGTTCCTTGTCATTCGTACTGGAAAGTCCGGTGTAGTAATAATACTGCTTGCCCCAATCTTCGTCGGCGGTCATGAGGGAGTATTGATACGGATAGTAGTGGACTTCGGCCATCATGTAGCCTTCGCCAGCCGGGTCGGTCGGCCAGCTCGTGCTGAGCATCGGAGCGTTATCCATTTCGGTACGCGGAGCCTGCACAATCAAGGTACGGGTGTCGTTGTTGCCACCTGCGCTACGCACGGAAGTGATGAAGGCGTCGTAATAGCCCTTCAAAATCTGCATACGGGAGTTGTCGAATGCCCACTGGCCGCTGGAACCCCACGGGTCGTTCACGCCCGGTTCGTTGGCGCCTGCAAAGAGAAGGTGTTCGTCATAGTCTTTAAAATAAGATGCAATCTGAGCCCAGAATGCGGCCTGGCGGGCCTTGACGGTTGCAGAGGAGTTAGCGATGTCGCCGGAACCGCTACGCGGATTGGCCGTGCCTTCATAAACGCGGTCTTCGAGCCAGCCTTCGTCCCAGTGGGAGTTCAAGACGACGTACATGCCTTCGGCGATGACCATGTCCACCACGTCCTTCACCTGTTTGAGCCAGTTGGCGTCAATGGTCGGGGTGGTGAAATTGGAAGCCTTGCCTACATGAGTGTATGCACCGTTGTCGGCGGTACCGCCGTTTGCAGCGATATCCTGGGTAAGGGCGTCAGAATGGGAATACCAAGCGCAAGGAATACGCACGGTGTTGAAACCGGCTGCCTTGATGGCCTTGATGTAGCCTGCGGTCGGGAGCGGGTTGCCCCATGCTGTCGGATTTTCCGGCACTTCCATGGTGTTGCCGATATTATAACCCATGCCCATCGGTTCGACCAATGCGGTTGCCTTGGGGAGGGCGGCGAATGCTGATGCTGCCATGAGAAGCGAGCTGCATGCGATGCCAAAGGTATTCAATCTCATGTCTAAGACTCCTTGTTGAGACTTGTGATTGGGTGCCTTATTTTGTAAAATTTAAGTGATTTTAGAAATTTTTTGAGAACATACTTGAGCTTTGTTGCCCAATCTCAAACATCCCTTTTTCTCATACACTCAAGAATACACCCGTTGTACAGCTAGTAATATATATGAAAAAGGCCTGGAACGCAACTGAAAAATTATTTACACAGAAATAAATAACAAGTATGTAAGAACAAACGTGGCTAAAATCACATTCGTTTGAGAACTTTTTTTGAGAACATTTGGATCGGCGCGGGAGCCGAGCGGTACAGTGAGTCAAAAGCGACCCGTATAAACGGGTCGTGTTGACGAGAGCGAGGCGAAGAAGGAGTATTTCGAGTGAATTTGAGCCGAGCGGTCTTTAGTGTGCCTCTAGCCAGTTTTTGCCGAATCCGACGCTGGCGACGAGTGGAACTTTTAGTTCCATGGCGCCTTCCATTTCGGCTTTGACCATCTCCGAAAGCTCTTTGACCTGGTCTTTCGGGCATTCGAACACGAGTTCGTCATGCACCTGGAGCATCATGCGGAGCGGGAGGTTCTCGTCGTTGATGCGTTTTTGGATGCGGATCATGGCAATTTTGATGAGGTCGGCGGCACTGCCTTGCACGGGGGTGTTCACGGCCATGCGTTCGGCCATTTGCGATTCCATGCGGTCGCTGGAGTCAATGCCTGCGATGTAGCGACGGCGACCCGAAAGCGTTTCGACGTAGCCGTCGCGGTGGGCGGCGGCCTTGGTGTCGTCGATGAACTTTTGCACGCCCTGGTACATTTCGAAGTAGCCGTCGATAAAGCTCTTTGCCTGTGCCATCGGGATTTTCAGGTCGCGGGAGAGGCGGAAGGCGGTCATGCCGTAGAGCACTCCAAAATTCACGACCTTTGCGTCGCGGCGCATGTCGGCGGTCACGTCTTCGAGGCTTACGCGGTTGATGGCGGCTGCCGTGCGGGCGTGGATGTCGATGCCTTCCTTGTAGCTTTCGATGAGTGCTTCGTCCCCGCTCAGGTGAGCAAGCATGCGGAGCTCAATCTGCGAGTAGTCCACTGCAAGAATCACATTGTTCGGGTTCTGCGGAACGAATGCGGCGCGGATTTGCTTGCCGAGATCGCTGCGGACGGGGATGTTTTGCAAGTTCGGGTCGCGGCTCGAAAGGCGGCCTGTCGCGGTACCCCACTGGATAAAGCTCGTGTGGATGCGCTTGGTATCCGGATTCACAAGTGTCGGGAGCACGGAAACGTAGGTGCTCTGCATCTTCTTGAGTTCGCGGTACTCGATAACGGCGAAAACAATCGGGTGTGCGCTGCGGAAGCTGAGTTCTTCAAGGACGGCGGCATCGGTGCTGCGCTTTTTGATTTCGGGGAGTCCGAGCGTGTCAAAGAGCACTTCGCCGAGTTGCTTGGGCGAACCAATGTTGAATTCGCAACCTGCCATGTTGCAGATTTCTTTTTCGAGCTTTTCGATGCGGTGTTCCAAATCGGTTTGCAATTTCTTGAGAATCTTCGTGTCGACGAATGCGCCAACGCCTTCCATCTGGTAAAGCACCTTGAGGAGCGGCATTTCTTGGCTGAAAAAGTACTTCTCGTAGTCGTACTTTTGGAGTTTGGCTCGGAGCGGAGCCCAAAGGCGGAGTGTGTAGACCGCGTCTTCGGCACCGTATTCGGTGGCGTCCTTGATGGGCGTGCGGTTGAACGTGATTTGGTTCTTGCCGCGTCCGATGAGATTCTCGATCGGAATCATCTCGTGCTGCAAAAGCTGCATGACCTGATTATCGAGGCCGAGTCCGGTTTGGCCGGGCGATAGCATCCATGCGGCGATGAGCGTGTCGATAATGTTTGCGGAGTCGATTTGCTTTTGCGTGAGTCCGAAGGTGCGGGCGAGAACGTGCAAGTCGAATTTGGCATTGTGGAAAACGAGTGAACGCTTCGGATCGTCCCAGAATTCAACGAACCACTTCTTGGTGGCGTTAAAGTCGAAGTTGCCTCCCTTGCCGGCGGGGTACGGGAATCCGATATCGTCGGTATGTCCGAGCGGGATGTAATAGCCTTTAGGGACGCTTCCGTCTTTTGCGGCAGCGGCAAGGCAAAGCCCGACAATGCTGCATTGCATCGGATCGAGTCCATCGGTTTCGGTGTCTATACCAATTTCGGTCGCTTCGTCGAATTCCTTTTTCATCTGTTCGAAAGTTTCTTCGTTATCAACGCAGATGTAGGTGGGCGGGAGGTCTACCGGGAAGCTTGCTTTTACGATTTTGCTGTTGCTAGAGTCGCCGGATGCATCATCGGAGGTGATGTCGGAATCGTCTTTGCGCACAAATCCTGTCTTGCTCGGAACATTTTCGAGCAATCGAATGAGGCTGTTGATTTCGTGTTCCCTGAAAATGCCTTCGAGCGTGTCGCTGTGGATGCCGCAGAATTCGAGCGCGTCGAGGTTGCCATGGTAGGCGCGCTTTGTCTGTAGCGTCACAAGTTCGCGGCTGAGGAACGCTTGTTCCTTGTTGTTCGCGAGGTTGTCGTGCAAACCTTTCTTTTTGATATTGTCGATGTTTGCGTAAATGTTGTCCATGTCGCCGTATTCGGTCAACAATTGGATGGCTGTTTTCGGACCGACTTTGGGGACGCCTGGAACGTTGTCGCTCGAGTCGCCCATTAGCGCGAGGTAGTCGCGGATTTTTTCAGGCGGAATGCCGTATTTTTCAAGGACTTGCTGCGGTCCAAAATCAATGCCGTCTGCGCCTTTTTCCAAATGGAAAAGGTGGATCTTGTCGGTTACGATTTGCGACATGTCCTTGTCTTTACTGATAATCACAACGTGGTCAAAACCTGCATTGACGGCGGCTTCGGCGGCGCTTGCCATCACGTCGTCGGCTTCGTAGCCCGGTTCTGACAAAAGCGGGATGCCGCTTGCTTCCAAGGATTCGCAAAGGAGCGGCATCTGTGCCGCCATTTCGTCGGGCATGGGGCCGCGATTGGCCTTGTAGTCTGGGTAAAGTTCGTGGCGGAAAGTCTTGGTGTGCGCGACATCGCGTGCGATTGCAAAATGCGTGGGTTTGTGCTTCGCCAAAATGCGGAGCACTGCGCCCCAGTAGCCGTGCATCATGGAAACTTCTTCGCCCTTGCTGTTGACGAGTGGGTTCTGGCTGTAAGCGTAGAACATGCGGAATGCGAGTGCGAAGGAATCGAGAAGTAGTAAAGTCTTTTCTGCCATGCTAGGGAATGTAGCAATTTGCAAAAAAGAGCCGAGGCGAGGAAAAAGAAATTAAAACGCTTTGTGCAAGTTCTTGATGATGTCGCTTGGGAGCATGCTGAATGCGCCGAGTTCTTCGCGTGTAATGCGGCCTGCTTTCTGGTGCAAAAGTGCGCCGAGTACGGCTGCTTCGGTTGCCGCCAAACCTTGTGCGAGGAGTGCTACGATAATTCCCGAAAGCACATCTCCGCTCCCGCCTTTTGCCATGCCAGAATTCGCGACAGGAATGATATAAACGTTACCATTTGGAGCTGCAATGTATGTTGGTGCGCCTTTTAGCAGAATGACTTTGTTTGCGCTTGTGGCGATTTCTCTTAAACGGCTCGGAATGGCGAAGCTGCTATTCGGAAGTTCGCCGAAGAGTCTTGCAAATTCTCGCACGTGAGGCGTCAATATGGCGGGCGTTTGCAAATTGTGCAGGTATTCGTTGACTGCCTGAATTGTTGACTTCTCGTCATGAAATACCATGCCGCATCTGGGTTCTGCATCGTCTATCATTGCGATTGCATTTAAAGCATCGGCGTCAATGACTGTTGGAACCTTGAACTGCGGGAGTAATGCGAGGACTGCTTCAACCGTGCCGAAGTTTGTTGAAAGGCCTGGGCCAATGGCGATTGCGCTTGCGTGTTTTGCGCGATCCAATAACGTTGTAATGTTTTCGTGCCGTAGCGTTCCGCGGTGCACTGTGTCTTTGCCGAAATCGTCTAGACTGCAAAAAACGGGTTCAGAAAGTTTTGCTTGGATAATCGGCGCAATAGCTTCGGTCGTTGCGAGTGTTACAAGTCCCGCTCCACTGCGAAGTGCTGCCTCTGTGCAAAGCGCTGCTGCGCCAGGCATATCCTTGGAACCTGCAATAATGAATGCTGTTCCTTGATTTCGCTTGTCGCCCCATTCATTTCGCTTGGGCAAAAGCTGCGGAATGTAATCTTCTGTGACGAGGTAATTCTTTTCGTCAAATTGCTGGACGACTTCGCTGGGGTAGTTGAGCTTGGCTACAACAGCTTTCCCAAATGCAGGTCCACCTTCTTTTACGTAAGCGTCTAAACGCGGAAATCCGAACAACATTGTATCGCTTGCATGAATGCAAATGTTGTTGCAAATGTGCATAGAGGAGTCGTAACCTGTGGGTGCGTCTGCGGCAATGACGGGAGTTCCGCTCTCGTTTATGATTCGTACAGTTCCTGCAAAATCGGGGCGAAGCTCTCCCTTGGCGCCGTTTCCGAGCATGCAGTCGACGATAAGCTGAATATCTTCTCGCAAAAAGCGGATAGCGAAGCTTTCGTTTTTGGTAAGTGACGCGGAACTGACGAAAATACCGCCTGCCTGTAGAAAATCGTCAAGCGCTAGTTTGGCTTCGTTTTTGAATTTACTTTTGGGCGCGAGGCTAAAGACTGGGCTATGAATCCCTGCCTGCAAAAGATGCTTGGCAAGTACGAGACCGTCGCCTCCGTTGTTTCCGCCTCCAATAAAAATGACAACGGTCTTTACGTGGTGACGGGCAGGGATTTCGACTATTTTGTTTTGAATAAACTTGAATAGCGCAAGCCCTGCTTCTTGCATTAACGTGTATCCGCTTTGGATAACGTCTTCTTCTGAAGGTTCGCTCGTAGTCTTTTTTGTCAAAAATTCTTTTGACGCTGCGTCGAGATTACGCATGCCTTCGGTCGAAAGAACCGGTTGCAAATTTAAGGACTGGAGCGAATTCATTTAGATTAAATGAACCAGTAGGTTGCGCCGAACTTGAACATCATCGTGTGGGCGCCCTTCAAGTTGATCGTGGACCAGCTGCCGTTTTGGTCCTTACCAGGCTTGAAGTTGTCATCAAAGTAGTACTTTACATCGGGGAATACTTCGGTAAATCCCATGTACCAACGGAAGCTAACGCTTAAGTTTTCCAAGACGTAATAACCTAAACCGAAATTGAGACCGAATTCAGCGGTGGATTGTGTGATTTTTTCAAATTCGTTGTCTACGCCGTCAATGGAGTAATCGCTGCTTGTGTTGATGGATAACTGAGGACCGACTTCAAGGAAGAAACCTCCGCCGATAATTCCGCGAATGTAAAGAGACAAGTCGAGGAACATCTGGTTGTAGCATCTTTCAACATCGTCGTCGTCATGGCTGAGGTTGAAAAAGCGGAACAAGATTTCAGGAGCGAACTGGAGACCTTTTACGATGTTGAAACGGGTGGCAACGCCGAATTCACCGCCAAAGCCGGTAGGTTCTTCAAGACCGTCGGAAAGATCTTCGAATCCCCAGAAATTACCGTAAATGAAGGCGACTCGTGCGCCAAAACCGATGGGGGCTTTTTTCTGGACGGAATATGTTTGTTGTTGTTCGTCGATTGGCATTGCCTCGTTAGCTTGAGCTTCTGTTGCTACAGCTTGTGGGGCGGCTGTTTGAGCCGGAGCTGCTTGCGTTGAAACTGGTTGCTGTGCATAATCGGTGGGCTGGTCAATCGGTTGTGCGGTTGCGATAGCCGTAGCGCAAAGAGCGGTCAAAATGCCTACTGCGAATTTCTTCATAAAAACTCCTTTTTATGGCGTCCCTTGTGGTGGACCCCTAACTTGTAATGAAAATATAATAAAGAAGACTTTGCGTAATTGGGCGGAATCGTCGTTAAGGAGCCATTTTTTATGGAATGATACCTTGCCGTGTTAAATGAAAATATGTATATATGAATTGTTGTTCATGTATTTAAACTATTAAAACGGGTATAAATATGCATAAAGAACCGAATACGCAAAATATTTCGATCGATACGCTATTCGAACTGTCGGAGTTTTTCAAGTTCTTTGGCGATACGACGCGCATTCGCGTGATTCATTTGTTGCTTTCGGGCGAGATGTCTGTGAGTGCCATTGCCGAAAAGTTGAACCTTGAACAGTCCGTGGTGAGCCACCAGCTGCGTATCTTGCGCACGGCGAATCTTGTGAAGCCGACTCGTGACGGTCGCAAGATTTATTACTCACTCGATGACGAACATATCGGCGAGATTTTCAATACGGGGCTTGCTCACATTTTGCATAAGAAGAAGGTCTAAAAATGAACTTGGTTACTGATTTTGTCTGGGAGTTTATCACGCTTTTTTCGGAGATGGCTCCGTTTTTGCTGCTTGGCTTTTTGCTCGCTGGAATTTTGCATGTCTGGGTGCCGAATCATTTGTACGTGCCTAAAATTGCAAAGTCGAATTTTGCATCGGTGCTTTGGGCGGCAATTTTTGGCGTCCCGCTTCCGATTTGTAGTTGCGGCGTGATTCCGACTTCGATTGCGATTCGCAAGGAAGGCGCAAGCAAGGGCGCTAGCGTGAGCTTCTTGATTTCGACTCCTGCGACGGGAGTGGATTCCATCTTGGCAACGTATTCGCTGTTGGGACTCCCGTTCGCTATTTTGCGCCCGGTGGCGGCGTTTGTAACGGCGCTGTTTGGCGGTGTGCTGACGAACTTTGCAACTCGCGGAGAAACGGATCGTAACGAATCTGCTGGGAATGCGGCTGTGGGTGCGCATGGCGATTCGGCAAAACACGAACATCACCACGAACACCATCATGATCACGATGAACATTGCGAAAGTGGCGACCATCATCACGAACATTGCGGTTGTTGCTGTGAAGAAGACCATGAACACTGTGAATGCGGCGGCCCTTCGGCAGGCTCAGGGACCTTCACGGGAAAGATTAAAGAGACGTTCCGCTATGGCCTTGTGAACATGGTGGGCGATGTGAGCAAGTGGCTCATGATTGGCCTTGTGCTTGGTGCGCTGATTTCTGCATTTGTTCCGAATGAACTGTTCCTTGCACTACGTGAATACCCGATTCTTTGCATGGTCTGCGTGCTGCTTTTGGCAATGCCGATGTACACGTGCGCTACGGGATCCATCCCGCTTGCGCTCGCCCTTGTGGCAAAGGGAATTACTCCGGGGGCGGCTCTTGTGCTTTTGATGGCAGGACCTGCAACGAGTATCGCTTCGATGCTTGTGGTCGGTAAGGCTTTTGGCAAGCGCACGCTCGCAGCTTACTTGTTCTCGATTGCGTTTGGCGCGATGTTCTTTGGCTTTATCGTCGATACGTTCTTTATGGATACGTTCCTCTCGGCGATGCTCCCGCAAGGTGCTGCGGATTGCCATGGGCACGAGGCTTTAGGCGTGTTCGATTACGTTTGCGCTGGACTCTTGGCAGCATTCATGCTGTATGCAAAGTTTGCGCACAAGGGCTGTGACGGTCATTGCGGCTGTGGTTGCGGTTGCGGCGATTCTTGCAAGTGCGCGGACTCTTGCGAGGATGATCATGACCATTGCGAAAGCGGCGAATCTTGTGGATGCCACGAACACGATCACTGCGAATGTCACGAACACGGTGAACACGACCATCATCACGGCGCTTCGGCAGGCTCAGCGACCTTGGCGCATTCCGAGCCAGTCTCTAAAACGTATCGCGTGAACGGCATGAATTGCAGCCACTGCAAGGCGTGCGTTGAAAAAGCGGTTCGCCCGCTCGATGGAGTCGTATTTGCTGAAGCCGATGTCGCGAGCAAATCGTTGCACGTGGAATGGCACGACGATGATGATATCGACATTGACTCTTTAAAGACCGCTGTCGAAGAAGCTGGCTTCGAGTTCGCCGGCGAGGCTTAAACTTAAACTTCGCTTAAAACGGAGATGCCCGCTTTCGCGGGCATGACTGTGTTTTAAACTTCGCCGATTCTAGCAAGTTTTAACAATGGCATTCCGGCTTCTCGGCTTTCGTCGAGATTGACCGTGAAATCAATGCTCCAGTCGTTGAATCCTTCTTCGTCCTGGAGCATTTGCTGTATCTGCATAATGTTCCCTTCGTACGTGACGATGGTATGGCTGAGAGCGCGACCTTCCACGTCCATGCGGAACTTGTGATGCTCGGCAGTGTAGGCGGCCATCGTTTCGATGAGCCGTTTTTCTGTCCACGGCGTACCATCGGCATCGGCTAAAAGTTCGCCCTCGGCAAGGTCGTCGGCGAGGCTGTCCAGAACATCCGAGAAGTCCTGCTTTTGCAAACTCATCATAATCTGGAAAATGCGCTGGCGAACCATGTTGAGGAATCGCTTCTTGTCGTAGGTAATGTCCGCGGCAGCCTTGTCTGCACCGAAAGCCTTTTCGACTTCGTCTTCGGAAGCGCCTTCGTCCAAGCGCTTCTGGTAATCTTCCGGGTGTGCCATCTTTTCCCATTCTTCGAGCAAACTGGAGTCCACGCGGCGGATCATTTCACCGAGGTAGTCCTGCATTTCCAAGAGCTCTTCATTCTTGTAGCCGTCAGGCACGGTCTGCGAAAGCACTTTGTAGACCCCGTTCAAATGGCGGAGCAAAATGGCTTCCATGCGTTGCAAGTTATACTGCTTCACGTAACCGCTAAATGTCGTGAAATTCTCGAACATCTCGCGCACAATGGACTTGGGCTCAATGTTTTCGTCCACCCACGGATGAATGTCGGCAAAAGCATCGAACGTGTCGTATATAAAATCACGCAGCGGTTTCGGGTATTCGACTTTTTCAAGCTCTTCGAGGCGCTGGTTGTATTCCATGCCTTGCGCCTTGAGTTCGTTCATGCGGGCATCGCGAGCCTTGCTCTGCTGGATGCGCAAAATCGCATCGGGATTTTCGAGGATGCTTTCGCACAAGGTAATCACGTCCAGTGCGTATTCCGGCGAATCCTTGTCGAGCTTCGGGAGCGTGTCGAGCAGGTACAGCGAAAGCGGCTGGTTCATCGAGAAGTCGTCTTGCAAGTTCATGTTCACGCGCAAATGGCTGTAACCTTCGGCAACTGCAGGCACGAATTCGATAATCTTTTTCTCAACGAGACTCCTGAACAGCAAAAATGCGCGGTGCTGCAATTGCTTTTTGCTGGCAGCACTTTCGTGGCAATCCTTGAGGAGTGCTCGCATAGCGCGGCAACCGTCCGTCGGGCGGCTCAAGATGTTCAAAAGCATTCCGTGGTTTACCTGGAAGCTTGATGTCAGCGGTTCCGGTGCGGATTCAATCAAACGCTTGAACGTGTTCTCGTCGAACGGAATGTAACCGTGCTCAGGCGGTTTCCTCTTCTGGAATTTTTTGCCTGTCGTACGCGACTTTGCTTCGAGTTTCAGATTTTCGATGACATGCTCTGGCGCTTGTGCGACCACGTAACCGACATTGTCGAACCCTTTACGGCCTGCGCGGCCTGCAATTTGGTGGAAATCTCGTGCGGTAAGAATGGCGGTCTTATCACCGCTGTACTTGCAGAGCTGCGTGAAAAGTACTGTGCGGATTGGAACGTTCACGCCAACGCCGAGCGTATCTGTTCCGCAAATGACCTTGAGCAAACCTTGTTGGGCGAGTTTTTCGCAAAGAATGCGGTACTTCGGCAAAAGTCCCGCGTGGTGCAGCCCAATGCCTTGCTTGAGCCAGCGCTTGACATCGGGACCATACGGGCTTGCAAAACGGACTTCTTTAATCGCTTCGTTAATCTTGACTTTTTCTTCCTTGGTGCAGAGGTCAAGACTCATAAAGTTCTGCGCATTGCTTGCTGCAGCCGCCTGTGTGAAGTGGACTACGTAAACAGGAGCCTTGCCCTCGTTCACGAGCTTTTGCACTTCGGTCGAAATTTCGGTGGTGCTGTAGCTAAAGTCGAGCGGCACCGGGCGTTGTGTGGAACGGACGGTCACGGACTCGCGCCCTGTGTGCTTGGTCATATCGCGTTCGAAAAATTCCGTAGCGCCAACAGTGGCACTCATCAAGAGGAATCTCGATTGCGGAAGTGTCAAAAGCGGAACTTGCCAGGCAACACCGCGTTCCTTGTCGCTGTAATAATGGAACTCGTCCATCACGATGTCTGTGATGGTAAGTGTTTCGCCTTCGCAGAGCGCCATGTTCGAAAGAATTTCTGCCGTGCAGCAGATGATGGGGGCGTCGCGGTTGACGGTTGCATCGCCAGTCGAAAGCCCAACGTTCTCGGCGCCAAATTCCTTGCAGAGCGCCATCCATTTTTCGTTCACGAGCGCCTTGATGGGGCAGGTGTAAACGCTTCGGCGGTTGTGCACAAGACTGTCAAAATGCAGAGCAAGCGCGACCATGGATTTCCCACTGCCGGTCGGTGTGTTGAGGATAACGTTCTTGCCGTCCAAAAGTTCCAAAATCGCTTCTTCTTGCGCTGGGTACAACGTTGTACCGCGGCTCTCTGCCCACGCCATAAATTGTTCTAAAACGTCTTCGGACGAAATATCGGAACGGTGTCCGTTGAACTTTTCAATCAGTTCGTTCAAAAAATCTTTGAGAATTCGCTTGTTTTGCTCTGCCATAATGTGCTAAAAATAACTTTTTGAAAAATCTTTCGTAAGAAGTTTTCTATTTTCGAAATCATAGGAGAATTGTTATGAAAGGAATTGTACTCGCTGGGGGCTCCGGCACACGTCTGTATCCGCTTACGATGGTCACATCGAAGCAACTTTTGCCGGTCTATGATAAGCCGATGATTTATTACCCGCTTTCGACTTTGATGTTGGCGGGCATTCGTGACATTCTCATTATCTCTACACCGACGGATTTGCCGAACTTCGAACGTTTGCTCGGTGACGGTTCTGCTATGGGACTCAACTTGAGCTATAAGGTGCAGCCGAGCCCGGATGGACTTGCCCAGGCTTTCATTTTGGGCGAAGAATTTATCGGTAACGATTGCTGCGCCATGGTGCTTGGCGATAACATCTTCTACGGAAACGGTTTCAGTCAGCTTTTGAAGGCAGCCGTCAAGAACGCCGAAGAAAATGGCCGTGCGAGCGTATTTGGCTACTACGTTGAAGACCCGGAACGTTTTGGCGTTGTGGAATTTGACGATAATGGCAAGGTGATTTCTGTTGAAGAAAAGCCGAAGGAACCGAAGAGCAATTACGCTATTACGGGTCTTTATTTCTATGACAACCGCGTGGCTGGATTTGCCAAGGTGCAAAAACCGAGTGCTCGCGGCGAACTTGAAATTACCGACCTCAACAAGACGTATCTCGACAAGGGCGAACTCGACGTGAAACTCCTCGGTCGTGGTTTTGCTTGGCTTGACACTGGCACGATGGATAGCCTCATTGAAGCGGGCGAATTCGTGAAAATGGTCGAAAACCGCCAGGGTATCCAGATTTCTGCCATCGAAGAAATTGCTTATAAAAATGGCTGGATTAACAAGGAAAAGCTCTTGGAATCTGCAGCCAAGTATGGCAAGTCTCCTTATGGTCAGCACCTCAAAAAGGTTGCCGAAGGTAAAATCAAGTACTGATATATACTTTATATGAGTGTTTGTAAGCCGGATTCGAAAGAATCTGGCTTTTTTTTGTTGATAAAGTGTATAAAATATTAATTTGTAGTGATAAAAGTATTTTGTAAGAAATTTTGTATGTGAATAGTATTTTGTTAAAATAAATTATCTTAAATTTGTATGTGGTTTACTGTATGTATATTGAAAATAAGAAAATATTAGTTTATTTTGTATTATGCTTTTTCTAACAAAGGAGATGAATATGAAAAAGATTGCTTTGTCAGCTGCTGTTTTGTCTTTGACGATGATGGGTTGCTCTGATATGGGTTTGGATAACTCAGTATCCTCAACAACGGGTGGAGTTCAAAAAGAATCGAATGTAGAAAATATACAGTTTTTAAGTAAGAGCTCAGATAATGGTGGATTTATTGCTGGCGGTGGCTTTACGACAAATTCAATTGTTCTTAATAGTGGTGAATATAGGGCTTCATTTGGTTCTTACAAGATGAAGACGGATAATGGTTCCTATTTTTATGGACCTTTCTATACAGGTGGAAGTCTTCAAATTTTTAATGTGAAAAATAATACGGTTAGTATGGATCAGGTTGCTGATATGATCTCGATTACTGTTTGTGGTAAAAATTGCCATTTGAATGGAGATGATGTTAAGTGTGATGCTGTTTGGGAAACAGGGAAAGTTACTCAGTTCAATGTAAATAAAATGGATAATCAGTGTGGTGTGTTAGACGGCCCCTTTATTGGCACTGTTTCTACATCTGCGATAATTGTGAATAATGGGACGGATCATAGCCATACACTCATGGCTACGACTACGGTTGGCTTTACAGAAGAAGTTGCTGCGAAGATGTATAAGAAATATATTCAGGATAAGTATGGAAACTAGTATATTTGGATAAATAAAAGATTTCTCATTCGAACTCGGCTTTCTTTGCCGGGTTCTTTTGTATCTAGTCACCCGCAGAAAAAGTTGCCCTTTACTATATTTCCCTCGTAAATTGGAGAAATTCATGAAACGATCCATCGTAATTACTGGCGGGGCAGGTTTTATTGGGAGCCATGTTGTTCGCCTCTTTGTCAACAAGTACCCTGAATACAATATCATCAACCTTGACAAGCTCACGTATGCGGGCAACCTCGCAAACTTGAAGGATGTCGAAGGCAAGCCGAACTACAAGTTCGTGAAGATGGACATCTGCGACTTTGACGCGTTCTACAAGCTCATGCAGGACGAAAAAGTCGACGGCATCATCCATCTTGCTGCCGAAAGCCATGTGGACCGCTCCATCAAGGACCCGTTCACATTCGCCCGCACGAACGTCATGGGTACTCTCTCCCTCCTCCAGGCTGCAAAGCTCTACTGGGAAAGCCTCCCGGAAAAGTACGAGGGCAAGCGTTTCTATCACATTTCGACCGACGAAGTTTACGGCGCCCTCAAGATGAACCACCCGGAAGGCATCACGCCTCCGTTCACGACTACGGCTTCTAGTTCGGAACACCATTTGGCATACGGTGACGACTTCTTCTACG
>JAEEGG010011639.1_pt1 | contig 19125 bp, 12 predicted proteins | sample 9134161 | NCBI WGS metagenome assembly JAEEGG01 (sample SAMN16246543, study PRJNA631951) | gut metagenome | biome: gut microbiome; feature: rumen; material: CR-attached | host: Bos | place: Iran: Karaj | collected 2018-10 | reverse complement strand
CCCCTTTGTCATCCTGCTTGCGGCCATGGGTGCGTCCCTTATTTTCTTTGTAAAAAAAAAGTCCGCAAGGGATATATATACATTGCTGTTCGTGCTCCTGGGAGCCTGGGAACTGGCAACCGCCAAGACCACCGGCAATCTGTCATATCTTACCCCCACACCGGAAATGGTCCTGTATACCTACATATCCGATCATGAGATGATCCTTAAGGGAATAGGTACCACCTGCAGATTCCTTGCCTGCGGCTTTATCCCGGGGATCGTGATAGCGGTCTTTCTGGGAATCCTGACAGGATGGAGCCTGCGTGCGCAGAAGATACTCCTTCCCATAGTGAAGGTGCTGACTCCCATTCCGCCTCTCATCTACACACCCTATCTGGTGGTGATACTTCCCAGCTTTTTTGCCGCTTCGGTGGGGATAATATTCCTCAGCGTGTTCTGGTGCCTTTATATCAACATGATATTTGTCATCTCGGGAATGGATCCGAAGCTTGTGGATATGACCAGGGTTATGAACGTGGGACCTGTTACAAGGTTCTTCAGGATACTGCTGCCTTATGCGCTTCCCGGTATTTTCGACAGACTTCCTCTGGCACTGACTGCGGCATTCATGGTCCTGTTCAATGCGGAGATGATCGGAAATGCCATGTCCGGAATGGGATATTATATACAGTTCAATGCAAGATTTGCAGAGTATACCAAGGTTGTCTCGGGAATAATACTGGCAGGGGTCTTTATCGGGCTGGTGAATTCCCTGTTCCGCAGGGCAAAGAGGGCTGTGATAGGATGGAAGAACTGATGGAGATTGCCGTGGTGGCTCCGAAGAACTGACAGGGGCTTTCGGAGCGGATGTCCGGCAGTTAAAATTATCGATATTTAAGGGCTTTTTTTCAGCGTGTTCGTTGAAATAAAGCCCTTTTTATCGTATATTAAAGTAGACTTTTTGTCTGAATATTTCATGTTTTGCCGGGAGAATTCTTTATGGCCGATTGGATCATAGTGGTCGATGACGATACCAGTAATCTGAAAATGGCGGGTCACATCCTCAGCAAGGCTAACATGCGTGTCACGGCTCTTAAGTCCGGACAGGCACTGTTGGATTATGTGAAGGATAAGGGAACCCCCGATCTTATACTTCTTGATATAAATATGCCGGGAATGGACGGCTTCGAGACTCTGATGAAACTCAGAAGCTACGAGTCCGAAGCGGGATTTGAGGAAGTCCCGGTAATCTTTCTTACAGCAGATGACAATGCAGATACAGAGACCATGGGTTTTGAGGTCGGAGTCTCCGACTATATCAAGAAACCCTTCGATCCCGCTGTTCTTCTCAGGAGGATAGGCAATATCCTATCCAAGCAGGAGAAGATGCTCAATCTCAAGGTTGAGGCTACAAGGGATAAGCTTACGGGCTTTTTGAACAAGATGTCAGGAAAGCATGAGTTCACCAATCTCTGTGCATCAAAGCGCGGCTCGCTCCTGATGATCGATCTTGATTCCTTCAAGCTTGTGAACGATATATACGGTCACGATATGGGAGACCGGGTGCTGGAAAGCTTTGCCGGCATACTGTCGGAGAGCGTGCCGGCAGGGGGCGTATGTGCCCGTATGGGAGGAGATGAGTTCGAAGCATTCCTTCCCGAGGTTACGGATGAAAGGCTTATAACTGCCCTTTCCGATACCCTCAATGACAGACTTGTGGAGGAAGCTAAAAAGCTCATGGGAGACAGCATGGAGATCCCTCTCGGATGCTCCATAGGGTGCTGTACCGTTCCCAAGTTCGGACGTGAATATGAGGATCTTACCAAGCTTGCCGACAAGGCACTGTATAAGGTGAAGAAGCAGGGCAAGCACGGATGCATCATGTACAGCCCCGATATATTCGATGACGAGGATGAGGGACAGGATGCGCATATCGACACCGTGACCAAGATACTGGAGGAGAGGTCCATCCCCAATGCGGCACTGTGTCTTGATAAGGATTCCTTTGCATATGTATACCGCTACATCATGAGATATATAAGCAGGAATCAGAGGACTGCCTGCAATGTCATGATCGATCTTAACTCCGATGAGGATGAGGAGGTCTTCTCCAGGCTGTGCGATGAATTCGGAGAGCATGTGGGAGGATCCCTGCGCAAATCGGACCTGTTCATGCGTACCAGATCCAACCGTTACTTCATACTTCTTTCCGATGTGCGTGAGGATTCCGTAGGCAAGGTCATAGACGATCTTATCAGAGTGTGGCAGGAGCATCACGGGGATAAGGTCAGGATCACTTATGAAACGGAATTCATCGGTTCCGAGAAAAAGAAGATCAGATCCACCGATGAGGTCAGGATCGTGGTTGTCGATGACGATATCGCCAATCTTCAGATGGCCGGACACATACTCAGCAAGGCGGGCTTCTATGTTACGGCACTTAAGTCCGGACAGCTCCTGCTGGAGCATCTGGACAAGAACATCCCCGATGCCATACTGCTGGATATCAATATGCCCGGGATGGACGGTTTCGAGACTCTTACCAAGATCCACAACATGGAAAGAGAGATTTCCGACATTCCTGTCATATTCCTGACTGCGGACGAAAGTGAAGAGGCTGAGAGAAAATGTCTTGCACTGGGAGCTATGGACTTTATCAAGAAGCCCTTTGTTCCGGAGGTCCTGCTTCTGAGAGTGCGTCACATAGTAGAGCTGGTCAGACTGCAGAGGTCTCTGAGTAATCAGGTTGAGAAGAAGACAAGAGAGAATAAGAACCTGTTCCTTCACGTGGTACAGGCCCTTGCAGAGGCAATAGATACCAAGGATCCGTATACCAACGGACATTCTGCCCGTGTGGCCAAGTATTCCAGAGAGATTGCAAGGAGATACGGCTACAAGGATAAGCAGCTTGATGATATCTACATCATCGGACTGCTCCATGACCTTGGCAAGATACTTGTGCCCAGCGAGATCATAAGCAAACCCGGAAGACTGACTGATGAGGAGTATGAGATCATAAAGCAGCATCCCACAAACGGTGCGAGGATACTTGAGAACATAAAGGAAATGCCCACCCTTGCCGTCGGAGCAAGATGGCATCATGAGCGGTATGCCGGAGGAGGATATCCCGACGGTCTTATGGGAGAGGATATCCCGGAGGAAGCAAGGATAATCGCCGTGGCAGATGCATATGATGCAATGAGCAGCAGGCGCAGCTACAGGGGAGTGCTTCCGCAGGATGTGGTCAGGGATGAGATAGAAAAGGGTAAGGGAATACAGTTCGATCCCGAATTTGCGGATATCATGCTCAGAATGATCGATGAGGATTCCGGATATACCATGTGCGAACATGATACATGATGGCAGAGTATAAGGCCGGGTTTCGGGGAGTAAAAGGGGTATAAAATGGGGCAGGATAAAGAGGAAAAAGAGGTATTTGATACCGCGCATATGACCATACTCATATGCTTTACGGTACTGTCGGTGATACTGATAATAGAATCGTTTCTGATGTCCTGGGAAAAATGGGCCGTGATACTTATCCTCGCAGGGATATGCTTTGCATGGACTCTGCATATCCAGCAGACCATCCCCGCAAGGTCCAGGCTCTGGGTCTATTCCGTACTGATGATGATCATCTACTTCTACTACGGAACCCATCTTACAAGCACCTTCGATGCCGCGCTGATAATGGTGCTGGTGATAATGATCTTCACCATGACAGGCATGAAGTCTCTTAACAGGCTGTGTCAGGCCACCTACTATATCACCTTTGCGTTCGATATTTTTACAATGATACTGGACGGCCAGGAGTTCGATACCCTTACCGTCTCAAGAGCCGTTATGCATGTCATAGTCGTGACCATAGCGGGATGGGTCGGAAGGATCATCATAGATAACTGGTCAAGGGTTCTGGACAGATCCCGTGTGGAGATAGAAGAGCTCAAGAATGCCACACAGAGACTGGACAATTTCCTTGCGAACGTTTCCCATGAGATAAGGACTCCCGTCAATGCGGTCATGGGTCTTTCATCCGTCATGGAGAAGGAAGAACTCCCCGAGCAGGTGATCGGTAATATCAGGGCCATATCCGGAGCCGGCCACAGGGTATCGGAACAGATAGGAGATATTCTCGATTTCACCGAAATAGACATGGGCAAGCTCACGGTCACCCGCGAGACTTACATGATCAATTCTCTCGTAAACGATCTGCTGGTACAGCTTTCCTTTGCAGAAGATTACGGTCTTGAACTCGTTATAGACATGGATCCCCTTATTCCCGCAGAGCTTGTGGGAGACGCCAGCAAGATCAAGAAGATACTCTGGCATCTGATCTGTAACGGTTATAAATTCACCAAAGAGGGCGGAGTCTACGTCCATATATATCCCATCAAAAGAGAATACGGCATCAACCTGGTGCTGGAGGTTACGGACACCGGTATCGGTATGAGTGCTGAGGAGATAGACAGGGCTTATGAGAAGTTCTATCAGTCGGATTCCGGCAAGACCAGGACCGCAGGCGGTCTCGGACTTGGCATTCCCATAGTAAACGGCTTTACCAAGGCAATGAACGGCGTTCTTGCAATAGAGAGTGAAGAGAATGAAGGAACCACGGTGAGAGTCAGCATCCCCCAGGGTGTTGACGATGCATCGCCCTGTATTTCCGTCAGGGACCGCGATAACTGCGTGGTTATCGGATTCCTGGGATTCATGACCACAGGGCATCAGAGCGTAAGAGAATTCTACATGAGGATGATAGCCAATATCGTCAGGGGATTCGGGGTTCCGTTTAAGAGAGTACAGTCCAGGGATGAGCTTAAGAGGATGATAGATTCCGAGAGGATAACTCATGTGTTCATCGGAACCGGAGAGTATCTTGAGAACAGGGATTATGTGGATGAGATCGCAGGTGAGATGAATGTTGCGGTTGTGGCCGACAGGGATTTCCACGGTGAAGTCGGACGCGGAGTCTCCCTTCTTCCCAAGCCCTTCTACGGCGGCCAGATAGCTAATTTCCTCAACCATGCATTTGACGGAAAAGAAAATAATGCAGGCGAGAGGATGACCTGCCCGGGACTTAAGGTTCTTGTGGTTGATGATGAACCCATGAACCTTCTTGTCGCAAGAGGAATATTCGAGACATACGGCATGGTGGTGGATACCGCGCCCGGCGGACGCGAGGCCATCGAGATGTGTTCTGTCAAGGATTACGGAGTAGTGTTCATGGACCATATGATGCCGGAGATGGATGGCGTGGAGGCCATGAAGAGGCTCAGGATGAACGCATCAAGGATGCATAAGGAGATATGCATTGTTGCCCTTACCGCCAATGCCATAAGCTCGGCCAAGGAGATGTTCATGTCCGAAGGCTTCGACGGATTTATCCCCAAGCCCATTGAGATCACCGAGTTCGAGAGAGTCATGAAGAGGATCCTTCCCAAATCTGCAATAGTCTACGAGAAGATCGAAGCAGAATCCGGATCTCCCGCAGCTGCCGGACGTTCGGAGAACAGGGTGATCACAGCGGAGCTTGCGAGGTACGGGGTGGATACCACCGGAGGACTAAGGTACTGCGGCGGAGATGAAGATTTCTATGCCCAGGTTCTTGCGGAGTATGCAAAGGATCCGGAAAGCAGACTGAAGGAGCTTAATGACCTCTATGAAAAGGAAGACTGGCATGAGTATTCTATCCGAGTACATGCCATCAAGAGTACTTCGAAAATGATAGGTGCCTCAGCCCTGTCGGATATGGCCAGGGAACTGGAGGAATATTCGAAGAAGGATGATGAACCATCCATAAGAAAGCTGCATCCTGACTTTGTGCCGAAGTATGAGGCATTACTGGTTGCGATAAACAGACTGGTCGGACCGGGTGAGGATTCAGGTGATGATGAGATCATGGAATTTGACCCCGAAGGTGATGATGAGATCATGGAGTTTGCTCCGGAGGAAGAGTCATGAGGGACCGGCTTAAGAAAATATACGAAGAGATACTGAGTCCCGGAAGAACGTTTCAGGAGAAGCTGTTCGTCATCCTGACGGTCATAGCCGAGATCGCAGTTCTGCTTGTGTTCATCGGTGATATCGTCATCGGCGATGCTTTTATCGAGATAGCGTGCCTTGGACTTGTGCTCATACTGTCACTGCCCATCACGTATCTGTCCACCAAAAAGAGGAGGACCGATATCGGAGCGATATGCATAACCATAGGGGTTGTGTTTGTGGTGCTCCCTGTGACTTACTTCTTCGGAGGAGGTATAACGGGAGGCTCTGATCTGTGGTTCACCTTTGCATTCCTGTATGTAGGTCTGATACTGGTAGGAAGGCAGCGTAAGGTTATGCTCACTCTCCTTACAATGCTGATAATCGCCGAATATACCATTGACTATCTGAATCCTTCGCTGCTTGAACGCCATACCAGGAAGATGATGATAGAGGACCGTGCCGTATCTGCGATCCTTGTGGGTTTCATTGTATACATAATGGTATATCTCCTGAACAAGATGTTCGAGTGGGAGAACGAGAAGACGGCGAGACAGGCACAGGAGATCGAGGAGCTCAACAAGGCGCAGAACAGATTCTTTTCCAGTATGAGCCATGAGATCCGCACCCCCATCAACACCATAATAGGACTTAATGAGATGATACTCAGGGAGGATATCTCTGACGAAGTGGCTGATGACGCAAGGAATATCCGCTCCGCTTCCAAGATACTCCTGTCACTCATTAACGATATCCTTGATATGTCCAAGATCGAATCCGGCAAGATGGACATCGTGAATGCCCCCTATGATGTGGGCGGAATGCTGTCAGAGATAGTCAACATGATCTGGGTGAGAGCTGATGAAAAGGGCTTAAGATTTACCCTGGATGTGGATCCCAGCCTTCCCTCATCCCTTGTGTCGGATGAAGTGCGTATCAAGCAGATACTTATCAACCTTCTCAACAACGCAGTCAAGTATACCCGCGAGGGAAGCGTTGCCCTGTCAATACACTGCCGCAGGACCGAAAAGAGCAGGGTTCTGGTGACATATTCCGTTGAAGATACAGGAATGGGTATACGTAAGGAGAGTATTCCCTATCTGTTCGATGCTTTCAGACGTGAGGACGAAAGAGCCAACAGATACATCGAAGGAACCGGACTGGGACTTTCCATAGTAAAACAGCTTGTTGACCTTCTCGGAGGCGAGATATCAGTAAACAGTATCTATACAAAGGGTTCCACCTTTGTATTTACGCTGGAGCAGGAGATATCCGATGAGAAGGCCATAGGTAAATATGAACCCGGCAAGTACCGCGGGAGCAAGGGCTCCGATTACCATCAGGTCTTCGAAGCACCCAAGGCCAAGGTCCTTATCGTGGATGACAATACCGCAAACCTTCTGGTCGCCACCAAGCTGCTGAGAAATACCAAGGTACAGATAAAGACTGCAACAAGCGGAGAGGCGGCTCTGAAAGAAACAGCTGCCGACCATTACAATATCATACTCATGGATCACATGATGCCCGGAATGGATGGCATACAGTGTCTGCATGCCATCAGGGAACAGGCCGGAGGTCTCTGCAAGGATACGCCTGTTGTTGTTCTCACTGCCAATTCAGGATCGGAGAATCAGGCCATGTACAGAAGAGAAGGCTTTGATGCATATCTTCTCAAGCCTGTTGAATCACTTGAGCTTGAAAAGACCCTTCTGGAATTCCTTCCCGAGGACCTTGTGCAGAGAAAGGACGATGACAGTACCAGATTCGAATCCGATGTGATAGTAAGACAGATGAGAAAGAAGATCCCTGTTCTGATAACAACAGACAGTATATGCGATCTTCCAAGGAGTCTGACACGATCCCTCAAGATCCCCGTGCTTCCTTACAAGGTATATACGGATAAGGCTGTATTTTCCGACGGGGTTGAGGCGGAGGGTGATGTGGTCCTCAGGTATCTGGGCAAGAATGATTCTCTTGCAAGAAGTGAGGCTCCGGAGCCGTCGGATTACGAGGCGTTCTTTGCGGAGCAGCTTTCATATGCCCAGCATATTATCCATATCGCTCTTGCCAAGAATGCAAGCCGCGGTTATGCCAATGCATGTGAAGCGGCGCTCAGTTTCTATAATGTCAAGGTGTTCGACTCGGGGTCTCTTTCCAGCGGAACCGGGCTGGTGGTGCTTGCTGCAAAGGCTATGGTGGACGGAGGGCAGACTGACACCGATGTCATAATCAGGGAGCTCGAGAAGGTAAGGCCGAAGGTCAGCACCAGTTTTATCATGGACACCACCGAATATCTGTACCGCGGAGGAAGGATGCCTGAGACCATCTACAAGATGTGTAATGCATTCCTGCTGCATCCCGTTATAAAACTGGATAAGAGTTCCATGTCCACCGGCGGCATTATAGTCGGAAACCGTGCAAGGTACAGAAGGCGCTATATCGAGAAGACCCTGAAGAATCCCTCGGAGATAGATACATCGGAACTCTTTATAACCTATGTGGGACTTAAGAGTTCTGAGATAGAAGAGATAAAAGAAGAGGTCCTTAAGAAAGTTCCGTTCGAGAAGATATACGTTCAGAAGGCTACCACGGCGATCTCCATCAACTGCGGCCCCGGAACATTCGGTTTATTATTTAAGAGGAAATGATATGGGAATACCTTATTTTGACATTGCCGCTCTTCCTATCTTTTTCCTGATATTCTGGACCATCGTCCTTAGAAAGATGACCAGGGGAAGGTGCAACGTTCTGTATCTTGCGGTCATAGTGCTGTCCATGATCGCAGATACCAGCGAGATCATTGAGAAGGTCATAACATTTTACAATACGCCGCTTACACCGGAACAGATGAACATAGTAAAATTCTTCAACAATCTTTACTATGTTACAAGGAATGCGGTCAACCTTTCCTATGTTTTCTTCATAATCGCGATAACGAGGACCTGGTACAGGATAGAGCCCTTCTGGAAGAAGCTCCTTATATGCCTGCCCTATCTGGGCATCCTCGGATTCCTGATCTACAACATACCCACTTCCTACGTATTCGCCGTAACTCCCAATGAGGGTTATCAGAGAGGTGCGGGAGTTGTCTTTACATATTCATTCGCATTTATCTACCTGATGTTCGGCGTGACATATCTGCTGAAATACAGGCGGACCATCGACTGGGGAACATGGCTGGCACTCATGTCCATGTATTTCTTCAACTTCATCGCGGTCATCGTGCAGCTGATATTCTGGGGCATCCAGATCGAATCCTTCGCCACATCCCTTACCCTGTTCTTCGTAGTCGTCTTCGTGCAACGGCCTGAGAAAAAGGTGGACCTGAGTACGGGCCTTCCGGGATACCCTTCCTTCTGCGAAGAGATCGGTAAGATCAAGGCCACAGGTCATGATGTAAAGGTGGTGATCATCACCATGAAGAACGCCCTGGAGATGCACAGGTATCTGGGTGAGAAGCTTTACTACGAGTATGTCCACTCCATCGAAGACCTGATCAAGACGTATGCCAGGAAGGAAAAGGTCGTATACGAACTCTATTTTGAACAGCCCGGCATATTCTACATTATCCTTGAGGATAAGGAATACAATCCCATCCATGCGGTTGCAGAGCTCAGGGAGATCGTCAAGAAGCACAACTCGGATATAGTCAAAAAGGGCGCATCCCCGGATCTGAGCGTTGTTACGGTGGTATTTCCCGAAGAGATCTCAACGCCTGAAGAGCTGTTTGATTTCGGACATAATTACGTGAAATTCTCCAGCATGGATAAGAAATTCGCCAGAGCTTCATCCATCATATCCCAGAGGTCATATCAGATAGAGACTCATATAGGAGAGATACTCGGGGAAGCGATTGAGAAGGGTACCATCAGCGTTAAGCTCGAACCTGTGTGGTCCCTTGCGGAAAAGAAGTTCATATGTGCCGAGGCACGTGCCGAGCTTGTGGATGAAAAGTACGGAGAGATAGATGCAGATCTCCTGGATTCCGTGGCGGATGAGAAGGGCATGGGGATCCTGCTTGGAGATTTTGTTCTGGACAGGGCTTTTATGCATGCAACCGAAAGTGCCCTGGCAGAATCAGGATATTCCTATATTGTGATAACCCTTTCCACATCCCAGTGCATGCAGGTGAGCTTGACAGACCGCATCTGGGAGACCAGGGAAAAATACGGAGTTCACCCCGAGCGTATATGCTTTGCCATTAAGGAATCCGCATATGAGAATATGAGCAGCGTCTTTGAGGAGAATATACAGAAGCTGTCAATGCAGGGCTATCATATCGGGCTTGACGGATTCGGAAAGGGATATTCCGATATCAGGCATGTCATCGAACTTCCGGTAGAACTTGTAAGACTTGACAGAGGACTGCTCCGGATGGCTCTGGAAGAAAAAGGAAAGGCGATGCTTGAGGGCTGTATCCGAATGCTGAGCGGAATTCCCATGAAGGTTGCGGCTTACGGGGTGGATGACGAGGAAACGGCGGAGATGCTCCAAAGCATGGGATGTGACATGATAGAGGGAAGATATATGCCGGGCATGACGGCAGACGGGGATGCCCTCGGGGAGGAATGATGGGACTTTTCAGATCAAAAGCGGCTGCGGAGATGGACCGCATCATACTCCGCATAGACATGAACATGTCCAATAACTATAAGGACGCGGCTCAGATGAACTTCGCAGAGCTGGAGGGATTATACGACAGGGCTGTGGAAAAGGGCGAACTTAAGGCCAAAGAGAAGGAAAGCTACGGGTCTAAGATAGAGGGTTACAGGGAAAAGCTTAAAGGGTATTCCCACAAGGATCAGAAACCCTACTGGCATTGAGAAAAAGCCCGATTTATGGTATGATAGAAGGTGGCTTTTGGTGGAGTTTTTTGGCGGATACGCGGTTAGGAGGCAGGATATGAAGAGAATAGGAATACTTACCAGCGGCGGTGACTGTCAGGCTCTGAACGCTGCCATGAGAGGCGTGGTCAAGACCCTTATGAACAGCGGCCAGAAAGTGGAGATATACGGCTTTCTCGATGGATACAAGGGGCTGATATACGGTGACTTCCGTATGCTCACGGGATCAGATTTTTCCGGTATCCTCACAAAGGGCGGAACCATCCTTGGATCCTCCAGAACTCCTTTTAAGACCATCACGGAACCGGATGAGAACGGTATCGATAAGGTCGATGCCATGAAGCAGAATTATTACAAGCTCAGACTTGACTGTCTTGTGGTGCTGGGAGGCAACGGTTCACACAAGACCGCAAACCTTCTCAGCGAAGAGGGGCTTAACATCGTAACCCTCCCCAAGACCATAGATAACGATCTCTGGGGAACCGATATGACCTTCGGATTCCAGAGTGCCGTCGACATAGCTACGGAGGCCATAGACTGCATACATACCACAGCGGCATCCCACGGAAGAGTGTTCATAGTAGAGGTAATGGGACATAAGGTGGGATGGCTGACCCTCAATGCCGGAATGGCAGGAGGCGCGGACATAATACTGCTTCCCGAGATTCCCTACGATATAGACAAGGTTGTTGACAAGATAGAAGAAAGAGAAAAGAGCGGAAGCAGGTTCACCATCATAGCGGTGGCAGAGGGCGCCATTTCCAAGGAAAAGGCTAAGATGTCCAAGAAGGACCGCAAGAAGGCTGACGAAAAGTCAAAGTATCCTTCCGTTTCATATGAGATAGCAGCACAGATCCTGGAGAAGACCGGACGTGAGGTCAGGGTGACCGTTCCCGGACATACACAGAGGGGAGGAAGCCCCTGCCCTTATGACAGAGTATTCGCCACAAGACTCGGGGCGGAAGCCGGAGAACTGATCCTGAACAATGAGTACGGATTCATGGTCGGCTACAGGAATCGTGAGATAGTAAAGGTTCCCCTGGATGAGGTGGCCGGAAAGCTCAAGTATCTTGACCCGGATGCAACCATCATCAAGGAAGCAAAGCTTACGGGAATCTGTTTCGGAGATTGATAAATGTCTTACACAGCACTATACAGAAAATTCCGTCCCTCCGACCTGTCACAGGTAAGGGGACAGGATCACATAGTAGTAACGCTCCGCAACCAGCTTATGAACTCGAGGGTCGGGCATGCGTATCTTTTTACCGGGACCAGAGGTACCGGTAAGACCTCCATCGCCAAGATCATGGCAAGAGCCGTGAACTGTGAGCACCCTACAGAGAACGGCCCCTGCGGAGAGTGTGATTCCTGCAGGGCCATAGCAGACGGATCTTCTCTCAATGTATTTGAAATAGACGCAGCATCCAATACTGGTGTGGATAATGTCAGGGTGATCATCGACGGTGTAAACTATCGTCCCACCATGGGAAAATACAAGGTTTACATTATCGACGAGGTTCACATGCTCTCGGATTCCGCGTTCAACGCACTCCTTAAGACCCTGGAGGAACCGCCCGAGTGGGCCATCTTCATTCTGGCCACTACAGAGGTACATAAGGTCCCTGCCACGATCCTGTCCAGATGTCAGAGATATGACTTCAAGAGGATCAGGATAGAGACCATCGTATCCAGGATGCAGGAGCTTATGACCGCCGAAGGACGGGAGGCGGATGAAAGAGCCCTCAGATATATCGCAAGGAAAGCCGACGGCTCCATGAGAGATGCACTTTCGCTTCTGGATCAGGCGATAGCATTCCAGTCGGAAGGAGTTCTTTCATATGACAAGACCCTTGAGGTCCTGGGAGCTGTGGATACGGAGGTGTTCAGCAGACTCTACAGAGGCATCATAAACCGCGATACTCTCGGATGTGTCGGCATCATTGATGAGATGACCATGCAGGGCAAGGAACTTACCCAGTTTGTCACGGATTTCGTATGGTATCTGAGAAATATCATGCTGGTGGTCGCATCACCGGACACTGCATCCATGATAGATATCTCCAGCGAGAATATGGTGAAGCTTAAAGAGGATGCCGCCATTTCCGAGCTGGATACCGTGATCAGGTATATAAGAGTGTTCTCGGAGCTTTCCGGCCAGATCAGATATGCCAACCAGAAGAGGGTCTATGTGGAGATAGCATTCATCAGATGCTGCGAGCCCAGGATGGCCATCAAGGATCCGGAATCCCTTACCGACAGGGTTGCGGCTCTTGAGAAGAGGATCGAAGAAGGAAATTTTAGCATTGCTCCTTCGGAAAGAACGGAAGATCCGCAGGAGCGTACTATCAGAAAAGACATAAAGATGCCGGAAGCACCCAAAGCGGTTCCGGATGACATAAGGAAGCTGATAGAGTGCTGGCCCCAGGTGATCGGAGACTGCGCCGCCACCTCGGACCTTGTGTATGTCAAAGAGTGCAAGCCGGTACTGGGCGATGACGGTAAGCTTATATTGTATTTTCCGAAGGATCATATAGGGGCAATGCTCCTGAACAATGACAAGATCCATAAGGATATCACGGAGATATTCGAAAATCATGTCGGAGCGCTGGTGGATTATGTGATAAAGGACACCGACAGTGAAGAGATGTTTGAGGACGGTCTGTACGACCTCAGGAATATGGTAAAACCCGGTACTGTAAATGTGCCGATAGAAACAGAAGAGAAAACGGAGGATTATTAAATGGCAAAACATGGTGGATTTCCCGGAGGAGCCATGCCCGGCAATATGGCCAATCTGATGAAGCAGGCACAGCGTATGCAGCGTCAGATGGAGGAAGGCAGAAAGGAACTTGAGAGCAAGGAATTCACCGGCTCTGCCGGAGGCGGCGCTGTTGAAGTTGTTATAAACGGAGCAAGAGATGTCCTTTCCATCAAGCTCGATAAGGATATAGTGGATCCCGATGATGTGGAGACTCTTCAGGACTCCATCCTCGCTGCCATCAGAGATGCAATGGATAAGTCGGATGCGGCAGGAGAGCAGATAATGGGCGGCATTAACGGAATGCCTCCGGGACTGTTCTGATGATCTACAGCGGATATGTAAACAGGCTTGTCTCCGAACTGGCGGCTCTTCCCGGAATAGGGGAAAAATCAGCTCAGAGGCTTGCTTTTCACATGATAAATATGCCACCGGAGAAGGTTAAGAGGCTGGCGGATACGATGATAGAGGCAAGGAGCAGGGTAAAGTACTGCTCCGGCTGCTACACGCTTACGGATGCGGAGATCTGTCCCGTGTGCTCCAACCCCTCAAGGGATCACTCGGTGATAATGGTCGTCGAGGATACAAGGGACATGGCCGCATATGAGAAGACAGGAAAGTATACCGGAGTCTATCATGTGCTTCACGGAGCCATAGCTCCCATGCTTGGCGTCGGTCCCGGTGATATCAAGATCAAGGAACTGGTGACGAGATGCTCGGGAGACGATCCTGTGAGCGAGGTCATACTGGCCACCAATTCAAGCATTGAGGGTGAGACCACCGCAATGTATATCAGCAAGCTCATCAAGCCACTTGGCGTTAAGGTTACGCGTATCGCCAGCGGGGTTCCTGTGGGCGGAGATCTTGAATACATAGACGAGATAACCCTGACACGTGCGCTTGACGGACGTACAGAGGTATAAAGGAGGAGAACTTATTATGTCAGTTACATCAAAGGAGTTCGGCTGCAGCCGTGACGGAAGGCAGCTGATGCTCATGACTATAACCAATAAGAATGGTATGAGCGCCGATGTCACCAATCTCGGAGCCATTCTTGTAAGACTTTTTGTGCCCGATGCAGAGGGCAGGGCAGAGGATGTGGTCCTCGGCTTTGACAAGGCGGAGGATTATTACGGAAATCCCAGCTTCTTCGGAGCTACAATCGGCCCCAATGCAAACCGTATCGGAAATGCCGAGTATGAGATAGACGGTATCCATTACGAGCTGGATATCAACGATAATGACAGGAACAATCTCCATTCCCACATAGAGAACGGATATCACAAGAGAGTATGGGAATATGAAACTTCTGACAACAGTGTCACTTTCTCCATCGAAGATCCCGCGACTCTCGGATTCCCCGGAACCAAGAAACTTTCCGTTACCTATACACTTACGGATGATAATGAGCTTAAGCTTTATTACCAGGGATCTGCCGATGAGAAGACCATTCTCAACCCCACCAACCACACATACTTCAATCTCGATGGATTTAACAAGGGAAGCATAGTCGACCACGAGATACAGCTCGAGTGCGACGAGTATACCCCCACCGATGATGAATCCATTCCTTCCGGAGAGATCGCATCTGTCAAGGGAACTCCCATGGATCTCACATCCCGTATAAGGATCGGAGACCATATCGATGACGCTTTTGAGCAGCTCGAGTATGCGGGCGGATACGATCACAATTTCTGCATAAGAGGATATGACGGACAGATGCGCAAGGCTGCTACCGTATGGGCCGCAAAGTCATCCAGGATGATGGAGGTGTATACCGATCTTCCCGGAATACAGTTCTATGCAGGCAACTTTATCAAGGAGGGACAGATCGGCAAGGAGGGCGCTGTGTTCAACAAGAGGTACGGACTCTGCCTTGAGACCCAGTATTATCCCGATGCCGTTCATCACGATAACTTCATCAAGCCCTTTGTCGGACCGGATAAAAAGCTTGAGACCACCACGATTTACGCATTTAAGAATGTGTAAAAGAGCATAAAAGGATCACATAGTCTGTAAATAGGCTGTATGAAGGTTTTTTAATGGCTAAATTACGTGCGATCAAGGGCGGCAGGTATGAAGAAGAATCGCCCCGGGATTACAGGACAAAACTGAAAAGGCACAGAGCCATGAACATGTACAGGACATTTATCTTCATTGTCCTGATACTTGTCATACTTCTGATCATTTATGCCAGATTCGAATCCCATGTATATACCGGATACGAGATACTTACGGCATATGAAAGAAATGCTCCGGATTCCCAGAGGGACTTGAGGCTTGGCCACAGTATACTCACCTACAGCCATGACGGAGCCCACTGCGTTGACGGAAGCGGCAAGACGGTGTGGGATCAGGGATATGAGATGCAGGATCTGTGTATCTCCGAATGCGAGGGTACCGTCGGTATAGCTGCATACAACGGCAGGGATATCTATGTGCTGAATGAAACCGAGAAGCTCGGCAGCTTTACCACCAACCTTCAGATAAGGGATATCGCCGTGGCCCGTACGGGCAGGATCACAGCGGTTCTGAACTCCGGAGATGCCACCCTTATCAATACCTATTCACCAAAGGGGGATCTTCTCTACAGCGGTCAGATGCATATGTCCGGCAGCGGTTATCCTGTGGATATCGCCCTTTCACCTTCCGGAAATCTGCTCTGCGTAAGCTTTATATATGTTGATGCCGGAACCGTTAAGTCCACCATCGCTTTCTACAATCTCACAGAGGTTGGAGACAATTACACGGACTTTTTGGTAAGCAGTTATGACTACACGGATCTCGTGGTGCCTGAGGTGGGCTTCTTAAGCGATTCAACCGCCTATGCGGTGGGAGACGAGAGGTACATGTTCTATAAGGGCTCCGACCAGCCGGAATCCATAGGTGAGTATCTGATATCCGAAGAGATCAAGTCGGTCTTTACCGGTAACGGATATCTGGGCATCGTGTTCCGTGCGGATGACGGGGATGCCAAGTACCGTATGAGCGTGTTCAATGATGCGGGCTCCCTGGTGGGAAAGTATGATATTAATTTCGAATACACGGATGTGCTTTTTGAAAAGGATGATCTGGTGATATATAACGAGTCAAGCTGTATCATCTATACCTACAAGGGAAAGATAAAGTTCGATGATGCGTTCAGAGGCGGAGTGAGGCTTATCATTCCCACCGAGAATGCATACAGATATGTTCTCTCCACCAATGCTTCTATAGAAACCGTCAGACTCAACTGACGGGGCTGTGCATCAGATCGCTTTCTGAGGATTAAGGCTATGAAGAAGAAGATCGCTGTTTTTACAACCGGATGGTGCTGTGAGATACTTTCGCAGTTTCTCACAGGCATGCAGAGCGCACTGAAGGATGAGGGCGTGGATGTGTTCCTGTTCACATGCTATCCGACATATGTGGATACCCCCGCGATCAAGCATGGAGAGCTCAATATCTTCAAACTTCCGGATCTGCATGACTTTGACGGAGTTGTTATCTTCGGCAGCGGGCTCGATTTCCATGATGAGATCGAGAAGATCATGGTAAGGAGCAGGGAAGCGGGAATCCCTGTTGTAATGCAGGGAGCCAAGCATGATGGTGCTGTTTATATCGGTTCGGATAACTATGTTGCGACTCTTGCAATGTGCAGGCATCTTCAGGAGAAGCATGATGTGCACAATATAGTATTTCTTGCGGGAACTGCCGACTCTCTGGATTCGGAGCTGAGACTCACTGCCGTTAAGGATTACCTGAAGGAATCGGGCAGGTCAGATGACCTCAAGGAAGTATTCTATACCAAGTGGGAGAATGCCCAGGCCACCAGATTCATAAATGAATACTGCAAGTCGGGCAGAAAGCTTCCCGATGTATTTATCTGTGCCAATGATGGCCTTGCCATGGAGACCACCATCACACTGAATAATAATGGGGTAAATGTTCCGGAAGATGTTCTTGTGACCGGATATGATCTTATAGATGACAGCCAGATATTCGATCCTTCCATCGCATCCGTCGACCAGTGTTTTACACAGATGGGAGAGGCTGCAGGAAGGCTGTGGAAGGATATCTTCGCAGGGAAGGAATATTCCCCTTCGGTGATAGTTCCCTGTGAATTCGTTCCCGGTGAGAGCTGCGGCTGTCACGAATTCAGAAACAGCGACAAGATAAGGAGAAGGGTAGGAAGAGAGGCTTTCACCAAGCGTGCAGCCAATACATACTTCAACAGAAAGCTGAATCTTATCGATTCAACGGTGCTGTCATGTCTTACATATAAGGAGTTTGCCCACAAGCTCCATGGCCTGCTCGCCGATAATCATGCATTTGAAGGGAATTCATTCCATATATTACTCGATCCCAATTTCGGATTGTCAATAAACGATCCCAATATCAGACTGCGCAAGAACGGATACGGCAGTCATATGGAGGTCATATTCTCCAGCGAAGATGGCGTGGCATACGACAGTGAGGAATTCCAGACCTCCGGTCTTATTCCGGGGTACAGGGAGGATGGGGATAATCATCTGTATGTATTCCTTCCTCTTCATGAGGCGGATGAATCCTTCGGATATATAGTCTTCAAGGACTGTATGGATAAGATCTACGAACATACACTCCAGACCTATCAGTCAAGAATGGGGCTTGTATTCGACAAGTTCCGTCATGCCCTCAGTCTGGATCTTATCAATAAGAGACTTCTGGAAGTTATGAAGAGGGATCCTCTCACCAATGTCAATAACAGAATGGCATATGAGGATAAGGAAGTCTTCCTTCAATCTGAGATCAATTCAGGATCTGCCGTTAAGTTCGCCATTGCCATGTTTGATGTCAATAACCTGAAGCTCATCAATGACTCCATGGGGCATGATGCCGGTGATGAATATCTTATCAGGTGCTGTCGTCTGATATGTAATGTATTCAAGCACAGCCCGGTCTACAGGGTCGGAGGAGATGAGTTCATTGCTGTACTCAGCGGTGAGGATTATGAGAACAGTGACTTCCTCCTTGAGAGGCTCCACAACCGTATGAGTCAGTATTCCAATGTCCTTCCTCTTCCGGATGACTACATATCCATTGCCGCAGGCATCGCGGAGTACATGCACGGCGAGGATGCTACGGTTCAGGATATACTGAAGAGGGCTGATGAGAGAATGTACCAGAACAAGGCCAAGATCAAGGGCGAGAAATAAAGAGGCGGCGGTTTTGAGATGATCTCAAAACCGCCGTTTTTTATGTATGCTTGTCTGTGTGATCTGTCTGCATACCGGCACATTTATACGGGCACCGGTGCAGTCTGGATCTATGCCCAGGGATCTGCTTCCTGCGGAGTCTTGATTCCGGGAGTGAGATACTCTTCGTTGAGGAACCACTCACCTGTGCTCTGCTTCTTGCGGAGTCTTACCTGTCTGTCACTGTCGGAGCCTGAAGACTTAACCCAGAGAGTGACATATCCGTCCTTCTCATTATCATATGAATTGGGATGGTCGAATACCGTTATCTTGTAAGGTTCGGTGGGCTTGTAGTTATTCTCGGGGCTTGTTCCCTCGAAGTAGGATCTCATAAGATAATCCT
>JAEEGG010011638.1_pt1 | contig 19125 bp, 8 predicted proteins | sample 9134161 | NCBI WGS metagenome assembly JAEEGG01 (sample SAMN16246543, study PRJNA631951) | gut metagenome | biome: gut microbiome; feature: rumen; material: CR-attached | host: Bos | place: Iran: Karaj | collected 2018-10 | reverse complement strand
AAAGGAGGGGAAGGGCTGCGCCGGGTAATAGTCAATGGATTTTACGGGAGCAGCCCCGCCGGTCTTGTTGAAGAAATACCTGCGGCAAGATTTGGCCGTTACGGAAAATGTTCGTATCTTTGCACCAGCGTTGGCAATCCCGCCGGCGCAGGCTCAATCTGTTTTGAACCATGGGAATATACATTGACAAGGGAAATGGGGCTTTCAGCCGGGTCCGCAACAGTGAATACATAGATAAGTCAGGGCTTATCCCAGTCGTCAACAAGACACTCTTTACAGAGCAAAGCTATACCTGCGTAACGCGTAGCCGTCGCTTCGGCAAGTCTATGGCGGCTAAGATGCTCGCCGCCTACTACGATCGGTCGTGCGACTCACGCAGCCTCTTCGCCGACCTACAGATAGCGCAGGACCCCACGTTTGAGGAACACCTGAACAAGTATCCCGTCGTCTACCTCGATCTCTCGGCCTTCAATAAGAGGCTGGACAAAGGCGATGTGGTGGACTACGTGGAAAAGGAACTCATACAGGACATCCGCACGGCTTATCCCAAAGTGCCGGTGCCGAGGGGAGCCGACCTGATGAAATACCTCCTGCGCATCCATGCTGCCACGGGCGACACGTTCATCTTCATCATCGACGAGTGGGACGCCATACTCCGCGAGTGTGCACAGAACCCGAAGCTGCCCGACCAGACGGACCAATACGTCAACTGGCTGCGCTCGATGTTCAAGGACGTCTTAGGCATGGAGGTGTTCGCGGGAGTCTATATGACGGGCATACTGCCTATCAAGAAGTATAAGACGCAGTCGGCGATGAACAACTTCATGGAGTATTCGATGGTGGAGCCGGGCAACATGGCGCAGTTCTTCGGCTTCACCCGTGAGGAGGTGCAGGCACTTGCTGCAAAGCACGGCATGGACTTCGACGAGTTAGAGAAATGGTACGACGGCTACCAGATAGGCCCACAGCCCTCGATGTTCAATCCCAACTCCGTGATGCAGGCTGTGATGCGTGGCCGCTGCCGCAGCTTCTGGGCCAGCACGGGAGCCTTCGACGCCGTGTCGGGCTTTATAAGCATGAATTTCGACGGGCTGAAGGAGGATATCGTTGAGATGCTTGCCGGGGGGCGGGTGGCTGTTGACCCCACGGGATTCCAGAACGACTTGTCGGAGGTGCATAGCCGCGATGATGTGCTCACCCTCCTCATACACTTGGGCTACCTCAGCTACGACTGGCGGCGCGATGAGTGCTTCATCCCCAACCATGAGGTGGCGGGCGAGATGGCGAATGCCGTCAAGAGTGTCCGATGGTCGATTATCGCCAATGCCCTCGACCAGTCGCGCTACTTGCTGGACGCCACCCTGCGCGGCGATGCCGCCACCGTGGCCCGCATGGTGCAGGAGGCACACATCGACAACACCAGCCTGATAAGGTACAGCGACGAGAACAGCATGTCGTGCGTGCTCTCCATTGCCTACTACTACGCCCACGGCGACTATGTCTTCCACCGCGAGTACCAGTCGGGCACGGGTTTCGCAGACCTGGTGCTCATGCCGCGAAAGAACACCACGACTCCAGCCATCATCGTGGAGCTGAAGTACAACGACACCACGGACACCGCCATCGACCAGATACACCAGCGCAACTATCCGCAGAAGGTGGCCGAATATACAGGCGACATCCTCCTCGTCGCCATCAGCTACGACAAGAAGACCAAGGAGCACCAGTGCAAGATTGAGAGATGGAGGATTGGGGAGAACTGCCTGTCAGTTGATACCGCGAAGCGGCCTGAGAAAAAACCAATAAAAACTAATAAAAACAAGAAAAACAATTTGGGATAATAGCTGCGCCAACCATTATGCGCAGGTATTGGGCCTACCCGTAGCCTTTCGGTAGCAAGCGACCAGATGTCGAGCGTCACCCCTGTCTGGACGATTGGTGCTCACCATCGGACGATTGGTGCTCACCATCATCTTTCTCCACCCTTCGGGGCTACTACCCCCGAGATGTGTATAAAGGGTAGCCTCTTACAGGGGCGGGGAGAGCGGCGGTGAGCTCCATTGTATTTTTGTAGAAATCGAACAGGCTTTTCCATCTGCAAACGCGTTTGCAATGCTTTTGGGACAAATAGAAAAAAGAATGGGACATTTACGAAAGTGTTTCAACGAACAGAAAAGCCTTACCTACATATTATAATATAAGATATGTGAATAATGTGTAATTTTGCAGTCATAAATTTGGCGCTATTAGAGGACATAAAAAAACTAACATAATCAACAAAATTCAAACAACGTATGAAAACCGAAAGTAAGAACTGGAGCCGTGGCCGACGCCTGCTGATGAAGGTGGCGTGCTGTGCGCTCTTGGGAGCCAGCGGTTCGCTGCTGTCGTGTTCGCAGTACGACTTGGATGAGCGCACGCCGGAAGGCTGGGGTGCGAGCATCTACAGCTGGCTGGCGGACCAGGGCAACTTCACCAACACGGTGCGCCTCATTGACGACCTCGGCTACCACGAGGTGCTGGCCAAGACGGGTTCTAAGACGCTGTTCGTGGCCGATGATGCGGCCTTCGAGCGCTTCTATCAGAACAACACCTGGGGTGTGAAGAGTTATCGTGACCTCTCCACCTCGCAGAAGAAGCTGCTGCTCTTTGGCAGCATGATGAACAACTCGATGCAGCTCAACTCGCTGCCCAGCGTCGAGGGCAACCCGCCCCGCGAGGGTGAGGCCATGCGCCGCTTTGCTTCCAGCTCGCCCTATGACTCTGTGACCGTGCTTCAGCCGTCGCAGATGCCCGACAACCGCTACTGGAGCCGTTTCAAGGAGGCAGGACTGCCGATGGTGTGCATGACAGACAACACAGAGAAGACGCTGGTGCAGTTTATCGAGAAGCTGCTGACCAACAAGCGCATCACCAACAGCGACTACGACTTCCTGTTCAACAACACCACGAAGCGCCAGGCCGGCGATGCCAGCATCAACGGTATGCAGGTGGCCAACCCCAACATCAAGTGCTCGAATGGCTTCATCCATCAGATGGCCGAAGTGGTGATGCCGCTGCCCAACATGGCTGAGGTCATAAAGATGAAGAGTAACGCGAGCGCGTTCAACCATTTGTTAGAGCGATTCTGCGCCCCCTATCCCGACCTTCATCCCGACCGCGACGCCTCGATGACCATGCAGTATAACTTCCTCTACCCCGACCGCCAGGTGGACACCGTCTATCAGAAGCGCTTCTTCGCGCTGAAGTCCCAGGGTGGCACGGCGCTGAACAAGTCGCCCGACAACGGCCCCGTGACGATGCTGAAGTTCGACCCGGAGTGGAACGCCTATTTCACCGGCGACGCCCAGACGGGCAACACCGCCATCCAGCGTGACATGGCCGTGATGATGGTGCCCAGCAATGCCGCCTTGGACGATTACTGGCAGAACGGCGCCGGCAAAATCCTGCGCGACCAGTATAAGACGTGGGACAATGTGCCCGACGAAGTGGTGTCGGAGCTCATCAATAATAATATGCTCAGCTCGTTTGTCATCTCCGTGCCCTCGAAGTTCAGCAACATCCTCAACGATGCCAACGACCCGATGGGTGTGGACATTGCCGACATCGACTCTGTATGGCTCGGCTGCAACGGTGCTGTCTATCTGACCAACAAGGTCTATTCCCCCACCTCGTTTGTCAGCGTGCTTTATCCGGCACTGACCAACGAGTCGATGAAGATACTCTACTGGGCAGCTCAGAAGTGCCGTTACAACGTGTACCTCAACTCACTCAATGCCCGCTACAGCCTGTTCATCCCCGACAACAATGCGCTGCTGCAGTATGTTGACCCCTGCTCCTACGGCAAGGGCAAGACACAGCTGTTCCGCTTCCACTGGGATCCCACGAAGGTGGCGCAGCCCGACCGCCAGGCCGACGAGCGCGTGTGGGCGAGCATCTGGAACTATGACCCTGAGACGGGCGAGGTGGGCGACTCCCTCCGCAAGGCTTCCTTTGACGAGATCAAGGACCGTCTGCAGGATATTCTCGACAACCATATCGTCATCGGCGACGTGGAAGACGGTCACGACTACTATCAGACGAAGGGCGGCACCATCCTGCGCATCAACCGTACCGATGGCGGCGCTTTCACCGTTGAAGGCAGCTATCAGGTGGACAATGGCACACCGCTCAGCATTTCACAGGTCTATGACCAGACGAAGGACGGCAACGGCAAGGCATACGTGCTGCACTCCGAGCCTATCATGACCACCCGCAAGAGTGTCTTCGACGTGCTGTCGGAGCATGAGGAGTTCTCCATGTTCCGTGAATTGTTGGAAAGCAGCGACCTGTTAGAGAACATTCATGACAACCTGTATGCCTCGCCTTCCAACAACCTGTCGCCGTTTAACACCTACCACTACACCGTCTATGTGCCTACCAACGAGAGCATCAAGAAACTGATAGACAGCGGCAAACTGCCCACGTGGGAGAGTGTGGAAATAGCCAAGGAGTCGGGTAACCTGACCCTTGCCACGACCGACTCGCTGGAGATTGTCAGCTTCCTGAAATATCATATCCAGGACAACTCGCTGGTGATAGGCGGCGGCACTGACGACGATGTGCACGAGACGGCACTCATCGATGCCAAGACCCAACGTTTCTATCAGGTACAGACCAAGCTTGAAGGCAACGAGCTGACCATCTGCGACAAAGCTACCGACGACTGGGTGGCAGCCAATCCCACCATGCGTGGCAGTGCTGAGTACAACAACCGTCTGGCCAGGGTGCTGACATCCTCTGGCCTCTACAATCTGATGGCGCGTGAGTATCAGTATAATTCTACGGTGCCGAATAGCGCCACCCAGATACAGACCACCTCGTCGGCTGTTGTCCATCTGATTGATAAACCGTTAATGTTTAAGGAGTGATAACTGTAAATAGAGAATTATGATTACCAAGATATCCAAACGACTCTTGATAGGTTTATCATTTATCATTTGTCATTTATCATTAAGCTACGCTCAGAATGCCGGCGACATCATCAGCGGCACCGTTACCGATTCCTACGGGCCTGTCATCGGAGCCAATGTAGTGGAGCTGGACGCTGCCAACCGTATTGTGGCATCGGCCGTGACCGACTTGAGCGGTAACTTCTCGTTCAAGCTGAAGAACCCCAAGGACAAGCTGCGCATCACCTACGTGGGATGCAAGACTGTGATGCTGCCCTTCAACAAGACCAACTATAAAGTGACCCTTCGCAGTGACACGGAGATAGGCGTGGTGACTGTGAAGGCGAAGAAGCGTGCACAGGGCTCCGGCCTGGCCATTCCCGTGGACGAGATCTCCACCGCTCGCCAGAGCATTGACATGAGCGAGTTTGAGGGTCTGGCTCTGACCACCGTCGATGAGGCCCTGCAAGGCCGTATCGCCGGTCTCGACATCGTGGCAGGCGGTGACCTGGGCAAAGGCTCGTCCATGCGTCTTCGCGGTGTGTCGACCATCAACGGCAGCAGTGAGCCTCTGATAGTGGTCGACGGCAACGTTTGGGAGACCAACACCAACGACTTCGACTTCAACACTGCCAACGAAGAGAAGTTTGCTGAGCTGCTGAACGTGAACCCTGAGGACATCGAGAGCATCTCCGTGCTGAAGGATGCCGCCGCAGCTGCCATCTGGGGTTCGCAAGGCTCCAACGGTGTCATCGAAATCAAGACCAAGCGTGGTACACGTGGCAAGACACGCGTCAACTACAGCTTCCGACTCACCGGCACCTACCAGCCCAACGGCTACAAGATGCTCAACGGCGACGAGTACACCATGCTGTTGAAGGAAGAATACTTCAACCCCCGCCTCAGCGACGCCGCCAGTAACATCAGGGAGCTGAACTACGACCCCTCGTTCTCGGAATATGAGATGTACAACAACAACACCGACTGGCTGAAGGAAGTGAAGAAGGTGGGCTGGCGTCAGAACCACTACCTCGCCCTCACCGGCGGCGGTGAGAAGGCCCACTTCCGCATCGGTGCCGGTTACGACCACGAGACAGGCTCCATCATTGAGCAGAAGCTCAACCGCTTCACTTCGCGTGTGAACCTCGACTACTTCGTTTCCGACCGCATCAAGATTGAGACCAACATCTCGCTGACCTACACGAAGAACGACAGGAATGCCGGCGACCTGCTCTCGATAGCATACCGGCGTATGCCCAACCTCTCCATCTACGAGCAGGATCCCGTCACGGGCGAAGACCTGCAAGACTACTATTCCATCCTGCCCACGGTGTCGCCCGAGCTCAATGACCAGCGCACCGGCCAGCAGAACCCTATTGCCTTGGCTCATCTGGCCAAGAGCAAAGAGACCAGCTACAACATCACCCCTGAGTTCAAGCTGAACTATCGCCTCCTGGGCCTTGACGATGAGCACCATCGTCTGGACTACGAGGGAAAGGTGGTGTTCAACATCTTTAATAGATATGACGACCAGTACATGCCTCAGTCGCTGAACACCCAGGGCTGGGACAACAGTTCGAGCAACAGGGTGACCGCCAACTCCAACAAGAGCCTGGGTGTGACGACGACCCATACGCTGACCTTCACCCCGCACTTCAAGAACCGTGACCACTCGCTGTCGATGATGCTTCGCGGCCAGCTGACCAGCGGCACCTCGTCGTCGCAGTCCACCCAGCAATACGGTGTGCCCAGCGGCACCATCCAGAGCACAGCCGCTGAAGGCCTCATCAGCAACATCAACACCGGCAGCGGACAGTGGCGCAGCATGTACTTCACCTATTCTGCCCACTATGCCTACAAAGGCCGCTACATGGCCGACTTCTCAGTACGCCGCGACGGCTCGACCAAATTCGGCGACGACCAGCGCTGGGGTAACTTCCCCGCTCTGTCGCTGCGATGGAACATCGGCAAGGAGCCGTGGTTCCAGCAGGCACTGCCCTTCGTGTCCATGCTCTCTGTCCGTCCAGGATGGGGCATCGTGGGACGCCAGCCGGGCAGCGAGGGACTGTTCTACAGCAAGTACGGCAACGGCATAGGCTACCTCAATGCAGGCAGTACCGCTCCTACCAATATCCAGATGAAGAACCTGAAGTGGGAGCAGAAAGAGACCTATAACCTCGGTACCGACTTCGGATTCTTCAACGACCGCATCACCGGTAACGTGGAGTTCTACTGGCAGTACACCACCGACCTGCTGATGGGCAACCGTGGCATCCCCACCTCCAGCGGCTATTCCTCACTGGCCTACCAGAACGTGGGCGACATGAGGAACATAGGCTGGGAGTTCAACCTCAACGGCAATAACATCATCAAGGCTGGCAAGTTCGGTGTTGACTTCAACATCACCTTTGCCAACAACAAAAATGAGATTACGGCCATGGACGAGACCTGTCTGGCTTCGCTCAACGGCGAGTTCAACCGCCAGAACGGCTCCTATCTCACCCGTGTGGAGCTGAACACTGCTATGGGCAGTATCTACGGCTTCCGCTGCAAGGGCGTCTATCAGTACAGCGACTACTCGCCCGAGGAGATCAAGGGTGTGAGCGGTCCTAATGCTCCTGTGGCCCGCGACGCCAACGGCAATGTCATCGTCGACGAAAACGGCATGACCACGCCGATGATGTTCTGCTACAGCGGCTCGAAGGACGAGTCGAAGGTGTTCCGCGGTGGCGACGCCATCTACGATGACATCAACCACGACGGACAGATTGACGAGCTGGACATCGTCTACTTAGGCTCGTCACTGCCTAAGTTCACCGGCGGCTTCGGCTTCAAGCTCCATTACGGACGCTTCTCGTGGAACAACCAGTTCAATTTCCGCTACGGCAACAAGATCATCAATGCCGCCCGCATGAACGCCGAGAAGATGTATGACAACAACAACCAGAGCCGTGCTGTGAACTGGCGCTGGCGTGTGGAGGGCGACATTACCGAGATTCCCCGTGCACTGCGTCAGGCCGGCTACAACTATCTGGGCTCCGACCGCTTCGTCGAGGATGGCTCGTTCATCCGTCTGAACTACTCGCAGATCAGCTACTCGTTTGACCCGAAGATCATCAAGAAGTGGGGCCTCACACAGCTCAGCTTCTACGTCTCGGCCAACAACCTCTTCGTGCTTACCAAATACTCGGGCGCCGACCCGGAGGTGGGCTACGGCTCGATGGGCATCGTCACCGACAACGCCCAGACGCCGCGCTCCAAGTCCTTCACTGGCGGTGTGACCATTCAGTTCTAGTTTATAGTACATAGTTGATAGATAGTAATAGTTATGATTACCAAGATAAACAATACAGTAAAATGGATGGTGTGCGCAGCACTGCTCACTGTTCAATGTTCACTATTCACCAGTTGCAACGACTTTCTCGACATCCTGCCTATGAACGATGTTGTGCTGGAGAACTACTGGACAGAGAAGGCCGATGTGATAAGTGTGCGCAACAGCTGCTATGAGTCGCTGACCACCTCCGATGCCATGAGCCGCATCGGCATTTGGGGAGAGCTGAGGTCGGACAACCTGTTTGCCGGTGCCAACATTCCCAATGAGGTCAGCGAGGTGCTGAAAGAGAACCTCCTCTCTACCAATCCTTATTGCAACTGGGCGAAGATATATGAGTGCATCAACCGTTGCAACATCGTGAGCCACTATGCCCCCAAGGTGCAGGCCATCGACCCCAACTACAGTGAGGCCGAGATGAAGGCCGACGTGGCTGAGGTGTCAGCCCTGCGTGCCCTGTGCTACTTCTACCTGATCCGCACGTTCCGTGACGTGCCTTACTCACGCGAGCCCAGCATCGACGACACACAGACCTATATCATTCCGGCTACGAAGTTCGAAAACGTGCTTGACTCGCTGATTACCGATCTGGAGCGTGTGAAGGACGACGCCGTGCGCCGCTTCGAGCTCGACCGCGTCAATGGCAGCTACTATTCATTCCCTGCCGTCAACTCCAGCCGCTTCACTCGCGTCGCCATCTGGGCCCTCCTGGCCGACCTCTATCTGTGGAAGCAGGACTGGGACAACGCCATCAAGTATGCCGACATGGTCATCGACTTCAAGCGCCAGCAGTATGACGAGCTGCTGTCACGCGTCGGCGACATCAACGAGATTGGCCTCATTGACGAGGTGCCCCTCTACTTGGAGTGCCCCACCGGCAGCGGTGACACCGGCGGCAATGCCTACGAAGCCATCTTCGGAGAGGGCAACTCGTTTGAGAGCCTCTTCGAGCTCTACTTCCTGTCGTCCAACGACAGCCAGGTCAACTCCTGGGTCAGCGACTACTATGGCAACCGCAACACTCCTAACGGACGCCTCAGGGCCAATGCCCTCTCTTTCGGAACAGAGCTGCTCGACGTCATCCAGAACAAGATACCCTTGTACAAGTCCACCGACGGCCGCTTCTACGAGTGCTTCCGGGTGGACGGCAAGACGCTCAACATCGGCAAGTATGTGAATGGCAATGTGAGCTATAACACCAAGTCTGTCACCAGTGTGGCCAGTCTGAGGCTCAACACCTCTTACCGTGGCGACAACAAGGCTCCCTGGATCTTCTATCGTCTCACCGACATGCTGCTCATCAAGGCTGAAGCCCTTGTGGAGCGTGGACAGGAAGGCGACATGGACGCTGCTTTCGACATGGTGAACATTGTGAACAAGCGTGCCAACAACCTGACTCAGGCGCTGAAGAAAGACGAGTATATCAACTCTAAGAACGCCATGGAGAACCTGGTGTTCGACGAGCGCCGCCGTGAGTTCATGTTCGAGGGTAAGCGATGGTTTGACCTGGTGCGCCGCTCACGCCGTGACGGCAACACCGCCTACCTCGTCGCTGCCGTGAAGAGCAAGTACGAGCAGAACGCCAACGCCATCGCCATCAAGATGGCCGACCCCAACATTATCTATTTCCCATACGCCAAGAACGAGCTGAAGGTGAACCCGCTGCTCCAGCAGAACCCGGCCTTCACCAATGGCGAGGACTCAGAGTACAGCCGTTAAGCACTACTAAAAGATAATCACTAAACAATAGATAAACATGAAAAAGATAATCACCATATTACGTCACAAGGCCAAGGTGCTGTCCATCCTCGCTGTGATGTCTGTGCCGTTCTTCTACTCCTGCGTGGACAACGACGACGTGCCCGAGACCATGTACACCGCCAAGAAGATGACGGCCGGCGCTTTCCTTGAGGCACACCAGGAGCGCTACAGCGACTTCACCGCCTTGCTCAAGCGCACACCCTACTTCTCGATGATGACCACCTACGGACGCTACACCCTCTTCGCACCTACCAACGACGCCATGTCGCTGTTCATGAAGAGCAACAACTATGCCTCCATCGATGCCATACCGCAGGGCGTGTGCGACTCTATTGCCCGCACTCACATCATGCGCAAGGGAGCCATCTTCACCTCCGATATTCCCGAGGGCGACATCGGCATGAACATGCTCGATGCACTCATAGGATGGTCGTGCGACTCCGATGTGGTCAACGACAACCGCCTCATCTATTATGTCAATGCCAACTCGCGTATGCTGGAATACAATGACTCGGTGACCAACGGCGTCGTCCATACCATCGACCATGTCATTACCGCCAGCAACGACTTCCTGCCCGAGAAGATGGCCGAGGACTCCACCATCACCATCTTCTGCGAGGCGCTGCGCCTCACCGGAATGGCCGACTCATTACATAATTATATTGACGAGACTTACAGCATCGGAGCCGACTCGGTCTACAACGGCACACAGGAGCGCTGTCTGAACAACGGCAATCCCTACATGACCTGCCTCTGGGTGAGCACACGCTACTTCAAGTACACCGCTTTTGTCGAGCCCGACTCTGTCTTCCATCGCTATAACATTTACAACATCGATGACCTGAAGGCATACGCCAAGCAGGTGTATGACGCCACCTATCCCGAGGATGCTGGCTTGTACGACGACGACTTCACTCACCGCAAGAACCCGCTGAACCGCTTTGTCAGCTACCACCTCCTCGACCGCATCGCCGGTTACAACCAGCTGGTGGGTTCCGAGCTGACCAAGGACTGCTGGAAGACTACCGTGGCCGACCCCGAGGAGTTCTTCGAGACCATGTGTCCCGGCACCCTGATACGCACGGCCCTGCCGTCGGGCAACGATGCCGGTGTGTATATCAACCGCCGAGGCCTCATGTCGCGTCTCTACGATGCCGAGAGCCGTGGTGTGAAGGTGCTCTCGCCCTCAGAGTCGGGAGGCATCGACCACAACGCACTCAACGGTTACTATCATTACATCGACGACATCCTGACCTTCAACACTCATACGCGTGACGTCATCTTCAACTGCCGTATGCGCTTCGACCCCGCCACGCTGAGTCCCGACTTCATGAACTGCGACGGCCGTAACCACAAGGATGAGATAGGCAACTCCATCCGCGGCTTCAAGCGTGGCTATATCAAGGGATGGGAGCTGAGCGACGAGAGCTTTGTCGGCGTCACTGGCAACGACATCTGGTGGGCTTCGTTCATGGGCCATGTGGTGGTCATCACCAACCGTTTCGATGTCACCTTCAAGCTGCCCACCGTGCCCAAGAAGGGTACCTACGAGATACGCATCGGCTACACACCCAATGAGGAGCGTGGTGTCATCCAGGCCTATGTCAACAATGTGCCCTGCGGCATTCCCGTTGACATGCGTATCTATCCTACCGACCCTGAGATAGGCTTCATCTCCGACGGTGCTGCCGGTGCAGAGACCGAGGAGGAAATCAAGATGCAGGACAAGGCCCTCCACAACCGTGGCTACATGAAGGCTATGGACGTGTGGTATCAGGGCGGCACCGGCACTACCAACGTGCTGCGCAACAACAACATCTCTACGCGCCGCATCCTGGCTACCGAGAGCATGGACCCCGAGAAGTCCTACTACCTGCGTCTGCGCCAGGTGCTCGACGACCCCGACAAATACTGTAACTTCAACTATTTGGAAATCTGTCCGAAGAGTGTCTATGGCAGTCCTGAAGGCGAGGATCAGCACTAATAGCGGCCAAGCAAACATCACCATGAATCAATAAACTGTAATAATATGACAACAAAGATAAGCAAAAAGATATTTGTCAAAATGATAAGTTATTCATTTATCATTTGCCAACTATCGTTTAGCGTAGCGTGTGCCGACTGGTCCGATCACTACGAGCCGGCCATTGAGGGCGGCGGTGGCGCTACATTGTGGGAGCAGCTGAAGGCCAACTCCCAGCTGTCGGACTTCTGCGAGGTGCTCGAGCAGACCCGTATCTTCCGTATGCACCGCAAGACAGAGGTGAGCTATGCCCAGTTGCTCAACAGCGGACAGGCATTCACCGTCATTGCTCCCGTCAACGGCACGTTCAACAAGGACTCGCTGCTGCGCCTCGTTCAGACGGCCCAGGGCGACTCCATGGTCGAGAAGTCATTTGTCTTCAATCACCTCTCACGAATGACCACCTCGATGAAGTCCGAGCCGCAGACGCTCCATCTGATGAACGGCAAGCTCTTCACCGTGACAGAGACAGCCATTCAGGGCGTGCCCATCGTGGCTGCCAATCAGCGGGCCCTCAACGGTGTGGTGCACATCGCTTCCCGTGCACTGCCCTATGAGCACAATCTCTATGAGGCTCTTTGCGACGACCCGCAGGTGTCGGATATCGGTGCCAACCTCCGTCAGTATGAGTGGGACGAGTTCGACCCCGACGCTTCCGTCTCAAGCGGCATCGTAGAGGGCGTCCCCGTCTATATCGACTCCGTGGTCTACGAGCACAACCGTATGCTCGATGCCATCGGCCTGCTCCATGCCGAGGACTCTACCTACTGGGTGGTGGCTCCGTCGAATGCGGGCTGGCAGAAAGCTTGGGAGACGGCGTCTCAATACTTCGTCTACGACAAGTCCTACCAGAAGGCCGACTCGCTGCAGCGCTACTGGACCAACCGCGCCCTGCTCGACGATGCCGTCTTCAACATGACCGACCAGAAGGCTGTCAACGACTCGCTGGTCTCCGTGCCCTATATCAACTGGCGCCGCGGCTATGTGGTGGGCAAGCCCATCTACCATGTGTTCAAGAACCCGTTTGCCCCCGGCGGCATCCTTCACAATGCCAAGGCGTCACCATGCAGCAATGGCGTGTTGTATAAGACCGACGAGTGGCCTTTCTCCCCGGAGCAGACGTTCTTCAAGGAAATATGGACTGAGGGCGAGTCAACCTGGCTCATCACCGATGAAAAGCTCTGCCGCTACGCCGGCATATCGCAGGTGGCCGACAGCATTTCTGAGAACAGGTTCCTTCAGGTCATCGCCTCCAGTGGTACCTCCAACTGGGAGCTGACTTACCGGTTGAACAACGTGTTGTCGGGCGAGTACGATGTCTGTGCCATCATCCTGCCGCAGACCGTCATCAATCCCGATGCCACCAATCTGCGCCCTTGCAAATTCAAGGCCGATATCAACTATGTTGATGCCGATGGCAAGCAGCAGACGTTTGATTGCGACAACACCCAGTTCCAGACCAACCCCGAGAAGGTCGACACCGTGGTGCTGGCCGAGGCTTTCCGATTCCCTGCCACCAACTACAGCCAGAGCAGCGACAAGATCAGTCTGACCATCAAGTGCAGCATCACCGCCCGTGAGACCTCGCGCTTCTCTCGTGAGATGTTGCTTGACTGCATTTACCTGCGTCCACGAACCTCCAAATCTGAATAACTATGAAGAAATATATTTTATCCTTTGCCCTGCTTCTTGCCTCTGCTTCTCTGGCAGCACAAGACAATACGAAAACCGTGAAAGGACGGGTCTATGATGTTGCCACAGGCAAGCCGCTGGCCGGCGTCATTGTCTCAGCCTACGACAATCAGCGTATGACGACCATGACCGACGAGAACGGTCTCTACGAGCTGAAGGTTGCCAATGAAACGCGCTCCTTGCTGTTGCGTGTCGAGGGCTACTGCCTCCAGCAGCGGGCCATCAGCGGCGACACCACCGATGCCGGCTTGTACAGCAATGCCTTCACAGAGACCTATCAGCGCACCACTTCACCATTCATCAGCTCCGAGGCAAAGCGCTTTGACAACACCTCAGAAGTGAGCATCGACCCCCTCATTGCTCAGCAGGTGGGAGCCGACATGCGCATGGTGAGCCGTGGAGGAAATATCGGCATGGGCAACACCATGCTCATCGAGGGCATCAACTCGCTCAATGCCAACACACAGCCGCTCGTCGTCATTGACGATGTCATCATGGACATGCAATACAACCGTGAGATGCTGCACGAAGGCTACTACAACAACCTGCTGGCCAACATCAACGTCAACGACATCGAGAGCGTGGAAGTGCTCAAGAGCGGCACGGCCATCTATGGCGCCAAGGCTGCCAACGGCGTGCTCATCATCAGAACCAAGCGCATCAAGTCGATGGCCACCAAGATTGATGTCAACATCAACGGTCGCTATGAGCTGACGCCGCGCCTGCCGAAGATGCTCGACGCCGAAGGCTACAGGCTTTACACCACCGAGCTGCTCACTGGCCACACCAACCCCGCCTCCATGAGTAGCATGCGCTACCTCAACAGCGAGCCCTCCTATTACTATTACAACCAGTACCACAACAACACCGACTGGAAAGACGAGGTCTACGACAATGCCTTCTCGCAGAACTACGGCATCAATGTGCAGGGTGGCGACGACATCGCCTCCTACAACCTCTCCGTGGGCTACTCGCTGGGCAACAGCACGCTGAAGGAGAACGACTATTCGCGCTTCAACATGCGCCTCAACTCCGACATCTCCATTACCAAGGCACTCGACGTGCGCTTCGACGCCTCCTACAGTGACGTCGACCGCAACCTCCGCGACGACGGCGCACCGCTGAGTCCACTGGGCAATGTCATCACATCGCCGGGATTCCTCGGACTGGCAAAGTCGCCCTTCCTCTCGCCCTTCGCTTTCGATAATCACGGCCACATCAGCCATTATCTCGCCGAGGCCGACGACTATCTCGAGGGCAAGTTCCAGGGACGTGGACGTCTGGCCAACCCCGCTTCTATCCTGAAGTATGGCGACGGCAAGAACCGCAACTCTTTCGGCAACCGCCTCATCACGTTTGCCATCACCCCGAAGTATCAGTTCAACCGCCACCTCGACCTCCGCGAGCATTTCGTCCTCGGACTGGTGAACACCAACGAGCAGTATTACCTGCCTATACAGGGTGTGCCTGAGTTTGTCGTCGACGGACTCTCAGAGGAAACCAAGCTGCACAACATTGCCAAGAGTCTGGCTTCTCGCGAGACCTCCATCCAGAGCGACACCCGTCTGACGTGGAAGAACAAGTTCGGCCAACATAACGTCAATGTCATGGGCGGTGTGCGCTATCTGAGCTACGACTTCAGCAGCACCTCGCAGCTGGGCTACAACTCCACCAACGACAAGAACCCCAACATGTCCAACTCGCTGCAGTTCAAGAAGACCGACGGTGCCGACGACCAGACGCGTGAAATCACTTGGTATGCCCTTGCCGACTATAACTTCAGCGACTGCTACTACCTCAGCGCCGGTCTCTCCGCCCAGGCTTCCTCACGCTTCGGCGACGATGCCAGCGGGCTGAAGCTCTTCGACAACGTGTGGGGCCTCTTCCCCAGCGTCAGCGCTGCATGGGTGCTCAGCAACGAGCGCTTCCTTGCCGGCGTCAAAGGCATCGACTACCTCCGCCTCAACCTGGGCTTCGATGTCACCGGCAACGACGACATCGACTACACCGCCTCTCGCTCCTACTTCATTTCTAAGAGTATGCTGGGCAACCTCGGCGGCAATACTCCCGCATCGGTCACCGGCAAGGTCATCGGAAACATTGGCAACACCGACCTGCAGTGGGAGACCACCCGCCGCTTCACCGCTGGGCTGACAGGCCATTTCCTCAACAACCGCCTGGGCATCAGGCTCAATGTCTTCAAGAGCTGGACCTCCAACCTCCTCTCGCTGCGCCAGCTGGCATGGACCAGCGGACTGCAGGAGAACTGGAGCAACGACGGCAAGCTGGAGAACATGGGCTTCGACGTCAATGTCAATCTCAAGGTGCTGGCTCTGAAGGACTTCTCGTGGGAGCTGGGCGCTTCGGCCGGCCACTATAAGAACAAGGTGACGGCCCTGCCCGACAACAACCGCAGCATTGAGACCGACATCTACGGCGCCACCATCCTGACGCAGGTGGGCCAGCCCGTGGGAGTGTTCTACGGCTACAAGACCGACGGTGTCTATACCACCACGCCCGAGGCACAGGCCGACGCCCACTACATCCTGAAGCAGAATGGCGACCGCGTCTATTTCCAGGCCGGCGACATGCGCTTCCTCGACCTCTCCAGCAACGTGCCCGGAGCAGCTGCCGCCGACAAGGGACTCATCAACGAGGCCGACCGCGAAGTCATTGGCGACCCCAACCCCGACATCTATGGCAACATCTTCACCACATTCACCTACAAGCAGCTCACCCTGCAGGCTGTGATGAACTACTCCTTAGGCAACGACATCTTCAACTACCAGCGCTCACTGCTGGAGGGCGGCACCTATTTCTTCAATCAGACCACGGCCATGCAGAACCGATGGACTACCGAGGGACAGCATACCGACATTCCTCGTGTGAGCTACACCGACCCCATGGGCAATGCTCGCTTCAGCGACCGATGGATTGAGGACGGCAGCTACCTGCGCCTCTCGAATGTCACACTGAGCTACCACGTGCCCATCCAGAGCACCTACCTGCAGGGCATCACCGTGTGGGGCAGCGCACAGAACCTTTTCACGCTCACCCACTACTTGGGCAGCAATCCTGACTGCGCCTTCGGCTCCGGCATCCTCTCACAGGGCATCGACCGTGGACTCCTCTCAGCAGGACGCTCCTTCTCACTCGGCGTGAATATCAACCTGTAAAAAGCCCATTCCCCGGCCCTCCCCCAGGGGGAGGGAAGAGGGGGCAAGCAACAATAGAAATAATGTTATAGATTATGAAAAAGAATATTATAAAGTTTGTAGCGTTTTTGGTAACTGCTCTCCCCCTCGGGGGAGTTGTAGGGGGGCTTCTTACTTCCTGCTCCGACATGCTCGACACCAGCTCAGAGCTCGTGGAGTTTGAGCAGGACAACACCCTCAACCATCCCACGGACTCGGTCTACAGCGTCATGGGCATCATCAACAGGATGCAGATCATCGCCGACCGCACCGTGCTCCTCGGCGAGGCGCGTGCCGACCTGATGAGCGTCACTGATGCTGCCTCTACCGACCTCAAGCGCCTGGCTGCCTTCGACTTCTCAGTGGCCAACAAGTACAACCAGGTGAGCGACTACTATGCTGTCATCAACAACTGCAACTATTTCCTTGCCCATGTCGATACAGCCATGCAGCGCCGAGGCCGTCACCTCTTCATCAACGAGTATGCCGCTGTCAAGGGGTTCCGTGCATGGACCTACCTTGAGCTGGCCAAGGTCTATGGCGAGGTGCCTCTGGTCACCGAGCCGCTGATGACCGAGCGCGAGGCTGCTGCTGTCATGGAGGGTCCCAAGACAGGCATCAAGGACATCTGCGAATACTTCATCAAAGACCTGACGCCCCTCGCACATATCGACATGCCTGTCTATGGCAGCGTCGGCGACCGTCCTTCCGCCAAATTCTTCATACCCACACGCGCCCTCTTAGGCGACCTCTGCCTCTGGGCAGGCCACTACGACGAGGCTGCCAAGTGGTATGCCGATTATCTCAACGACAAGACCGACCCCGTCAGAATCACTGCCTCCAATCGGGTGTTCTGGAGTAACCCCTCCGTCTACACCACGCCTAATGGCTCCTTCTCCGTCAGCGGCGAAATGGAGCGGCTGGGCATCATACCCATGGAGACGCGCATCTTCGATGGCAACATCAGCGACCTCGACAACATCATGTCTTCTACCCGCGAGAACAATTACTACTTCCAGCTCCAGCCCTCGCAGGGCATCCGCCGGCTGTCGGCCAGCCAGGTGCATTGCATCGAGTACAAGACGGCCATCGCTACCGACACCGTCTATGTGCCCCAGACGGGCATGAGCGACGAGCTGCTCGTGGGCGACCTGCGCCTCAACTCGGTCTACCGTCTCACCTCGCGTGGCTCGCAGGACCCCTACTCCGAGTATTCGTCCGTCAGCCAGAACATCAGCAAGCTCACCAATGGCTCCATCACCACCTATCGCAGCCCCATGGTCTATCTGCGCTTTGCCGAGGCCCTCAACCGCGCCGGCTATCCTCAGTCGGCCATGCTCATCCTCAAGTACGGACTGTGCAACGAGAATGCCAAGGCCTATGTCGACAGCCTCGAGTATGAAGCCGCCAAGCAGTATATCGCTTTCGACGAGACACAGTTCCATCGCGATGAGACCATAGGCATCCACTCACGTGGCTCCGGCGACTCGCAGTGCAACGCCTACTATGTCCTGCCACAGCCGCAGACACAGCTCGCCACCCGCCAGGACACCGTTGCCTACCAGATACCGCTCGTCGAGGACATGATCGTCACCGAGATGGCCTTGGAGGGCGCCTTCGAGGGCTACCGCTTCTACGACCTCATGCGTGTCGCATTGCGTCGTGGCGACCCTGCCTATCTGGCCGACCCCGTATCAAGGCGTGACGGCGAGGTAGACGACAGCATGCGCTCCCTGCTGATGAACACGGCCAACTGGTATTTGCCCTTGCCATAAGCATAGCCAAGGACCATATATGACAGTGAACATAACATGATAGCCCCCCACTGCTGTGAAGCAAAGGGTAAGAGTTAGTATTTGTAAGTTAGTAGTTAGTTTTTTTAGTTTTGTAGTATAGTAAGTTATGGAAACTGTTCAGTGTGCTTACCTGTATGTGATATATCGGTAGGCACACTTTTTTTTAGGCAATGATATAGCAGTTGACCCTTTGCAGAAAGGATTTATGCGCAGCCATCCCCTCCCCGTAAGGGCAGGGTTCAAGAGGGGAGTGCCCCACGGGGTCTCTGCGGCGGTCAAGGGTGATAACCTTTTTCCCAAAAATGTTTTTCTTGTTTTTATATGGGCAATGATATAGCAGTTGACTATTCATGCGCAGCCATCCCCTCCCTTCAAGGGGAGGGGTTAGGGGTGG
>JAEEGG010011633.1_pt1 | contig 19129 bp, 17 predicted proteins | sample 9134161 | NCBI WGS metagenome assembly JAEEGG01 (sample SAMN16246543, study PRJNA631951) | gut metagenome | biome: gut microbiome; feature: rumen; material: CR-attached | host: Bos | place: Iran: Karaj | collected 2018-10 | reverse complement strand
GGCCAGCACAGGCAGAACCTCCCGGAGCTCCTGCTCCAGACGCACGGTTTCGTCGTGCACCTGGCACACGGTGAGCACGCCGCCCATGGTGCAGTGGAAGCTCAAGGCAAGGCCAAGGCCGGGCTCCATGAGGACCGCGATGCCGTGCGGCCGGCCGCAGAGGGGATGGCGGGCCACTGCCCGCGCCACCTGCTCCCGGCAGGCATCGGCAAGCGAGCTTTCCCCGGGGGCGAGCTCGTTTGCCGCCAGAGCCTGGACCGCCGGCTCCACGTGGGTGACCAGCTCGATGTCCGGATGCAGGCGGGACACGGCGCCCTCGTAGGCACGGACGCGCTCCATGGCCCGCGCGTAGGCGATATGGCCGTCGAACTCGAGCACGGCCTCGATGCGCGGACGTTGGCAGCCGGTCTGGAAGATGCGGAAGTCGTGGGCCGAGAGCCCCTGCCTGAGGGCAAGGGCGCGGCAGGATTCCAGAGGCGACGCGGGCTCGCCCTGCCCAGTACAGGGATCAACGTGGACGACGACGTCCGCGCCGGGCACGAGGCGCTTGACGGCCTCGGCAGCCTCGTGGGCAATGCGGTGGCCTTCGCTCACGCGCAAGGCCGGCGCCACGCCGAGATTCATGTCGAAGAAGGCGCGGGGGCCCGAGGTGCGCATGCGCAGGCGGCTGAGTTCCGCGACGCCGGGAATAGCCCTGACGGCCTCCTCGACGGCGGTCTGGGTCTCGGCGGAGCCGGCGTCCATGAGGATGCCGGCTGCGCTTCTGGCCATCTCGAGGCTGGCCTTGAAGATGAGGAGCGCAACAAGGAGCGCCGCCACGGTGTCGGCCTGGCCGATGATCTGGCGGATGTGCGCAGGCGCGTGCAGCCGATCGCCGAGCCAGACGGCCAGCACGCCCAGAAAGACCACGCCTGAGGCGAAGATGTCGGTGGCAAAGTGGAGGGCGTCGGCCTCGAGGGCCTGGCTTCTGGCAGCCTTGGCCGCCTTTCTGAGGGCGCGGACGCGGTTCACGTCCACGAGCATGGAGACGGCCATGACGCCGACGCCCCAGAGCGAGGGCAGGACGGGCTCTCCGCCGTCCATGAGGCGGTGCATGCCCTCCCAGCCCACGTAGATGCACACGGCGAAGAGCAGGACGGTTTCGGCCAGGGCGGAGAGGTTTTCGGCCTTGCCGTGGCCGTAGGGATGCCCGCTGTCAGCTGGTCTGGAGGCGAGGGCGACGGCGTACCAGGTCATGGCCGCGGCCACGAGGTCGAGCCCGCTATGCAGGGCTTCGGAGAGTATGGCCAAGCTGTTGGTGTAGAGGCCGACGGCGAGCTTGAAGGCCGTGAGGAATGCGGCGGCCGCAAGGCTCAGGGCAGCAGCGCGGCGCTTCATCCTGTCGGCCTTGGCGGGATCGAAGGAAGTGACGGCAGCTGTGCCGGCCTGGCCAGCAGATTGGGAAAGTTCGGACATGGAGCCAGATCCTTGGGGTGTTCAGACCTGTCCCGCATCAGGCGACGCCTCGGCGTCCGGGAAAAGCCAACGTGAATGAAGGGGGCAGCCTTGCAGAAGCGCAAAAGGGGGGATCCCGAGGATCCCCCCTGCAAAGGCTTGCGTCAGGCGCGGGCCGAAGCCCGTGCTAGAGCCACTTGAACCAGTCCTTCCAGGAGCCTTCGCGCTTTTCGCGGCGCGACTTGTTCTCCTGCAGGCTGTATTCGTGGTAGGAGGCCGTGGCCTTGCCGGCCGCGAGCTCCGCGACCTCAGGCACGTCCTTGTAGTGCTCGACGATGTAGGTGTAGCGCTTCCATGCCGGGCCGTACTTGCCCATGTGCCAGAACATGTCGCCTATGTAGAGCTCGTGCTCAGCCATGTTCTTGCGGCACTTGAGGATGTTCTCCCTGGCAGCCTTGGCGTACTGCGAGTCGGGATACTGCTGCAGCAGGCGCTGGAAGTAGGAGATGGCTTCCTCGAGCACCGTGGTGGGACGGTCTATGGAAACGAACTGGTTCATGAGCGACATGCCCGTCTGGTAGAGCACGTAGGGAATGGCCGGATGGCGGGGATGCAGGGACTCGAAGTCCTTGTAGGTCTCGCCGGCGGTCAGGTACTCCTCGTCCAGATAGTAGGCGTCGGCCAGGGAGAGCTCGGCGTCGACGGTGTACGGGCTGAAGGGGTAGGCGTCGCGGAGCTTGTTGTAGAGCTCGACGGCGCGGACGTAGTTCTTGTCGGCCATGGCGTCGTTGGCGGCTTCGAAGATTTCCTGGGCCGTGTCTTCGGCAGGCGGCAGGTAGATCATGTCGATGATGCCGCAGCCGGACAGGCCGGCCAGCATCGCCATCAGAACCAGAGTGCGAAGGAATTGTCTAGCCATGAAGCTCTTCCAGCAGCAGGTTGGCCGCCTGGGCGGCGGTTGCGCCGTCGCCGGCGGCCGTGACCACCTGGCGGCAGAGTTTGGATCGCACGTCGCCGGCGGCAAAGATGCCGGGGACCGAAGTGCGCATTTCGACGTCCGTGACCAGGAAGCCGCGATCGTCCTTCCCGCAGGCATCGGGGACGAACTCGGCGTTGGGCAGGGTGCCGACGAAGACGAAGAGGCCGTTGACGGCCAGCTCCCTCGTCGCGCCGTCCTTGCGGCTCTTGACGGTGACGGAGGTCAAATCCGGATCGCCGTTGAGGGACTCGACGGTGCTGGAGAGAACCAGCTCCACGTTGGGGCACTGCCGAATGCGGTCCTGGTAGACCCCGGCGCCCCTAAATTCGTCGCGCCTGTGGACAAGGTACAGCTTGGAGACGATCTTCGCGAGGTAGAGCGACTCCTCGAGGGCGGAGTTGCCGCCGCCGACCACGGCGACGGGCTGGCCGCGGAAGAAGTTGCCGTCGCAGATGGCGCAGTAGGACACGCCGCGGCCGCGCAGCCTGTCCTCGCCCTCCAGCCCGAGCTGGCGGTGCCTGGCGCCGCTGGCGACGACGACGGTTTTCGCGCCCACGGGGCCGGCGGAGGTCGCCAGCTCGAAGGCGCCGGCCTGGCCGGCAATGCCGGTCACGTCGGCCGTCGAGCGCGTCACGGCAAGGCCGTCGAGATGGGCGTTGAAGGCGTCGGCAAGCTCCCAGCCCTTGATGCCCTTGGGGAAGCCGGGATAGTTCTCCATGGCGTCGGTCAGGAGCACCTGGCCGCCGGGCGTCAGCTTCTCGAAGAGGATGACCGAACGGCCGGAGCGGACCAGATACAGGGCGGCGGTGATGCCCGCCGGTCCGGCGCCGACGACGGCTGCGTCGAAGGTGTCCATGCGGCGGCCTCTAGGCGAGGGCCTTGGACTGGAGCAGCTGGACGATCTGGTCCTTGGGGAGCGCGCCGGTGCGCTGCTCGACGGCTTCCCCGTTCTTGAAGACGATGAGCGTCGGGATGGCGCGGATGCCGAACTTGGTCGGCGTGGCCGGATTCTCGTCAACGTTCATCTTGAAGACGCGCACGCGGCCGGCGAACTCGCCGGCAACTTCGTCGACGATGGGGCCGACGGCGCGGCAGGGACCGCACCAGGGAGCCCAGAAGTCCACGAGCACGGGCAGATCGGATTTGAGGACGGAAGCTTCAAAGGTGGAATCGCTGACTTGTTCGGCCATGACGGTACTCCTCGTTGTTCTGCCGGGGGCAAGCCCCGCAGGCTGTATGTCGTTGTTGCGTTGATTGACGGACGATGTCCCGCTCTTAAATAGGTGCGCCGGCCGCCCCTGTCAACATGGGGCCGGCCCTGCCCTGCCCTCGGCCAGGACCATGTCGTCCGGCACGGCGCGGCCCCGCGGCACGGTTTCGAAGGCCAGATCGTGGCCAAGGCCCCGAGAGGCGTAGACCCAGCCGGCATAGGCCACCATGGCCGCGTTGTCCGTGCACAGGGCGGGGCTTGGCACAAGCAGCCGTCCCCGCATCTGCGCCATGAAGCGCTGGAAGGCGGCGCGCACGAGGCTGTTGGCGGCCACGCCGCCGGCGAGCAGCAGCGTTTTGGCCTCAGGATGGCGGGCAAAGGCGCGCCTGGTCTTGGCCAGCAGCGTCTCCGCCACGGCGAGGTTGAAGGAGGCGCAGAGATCGCAGAGTTCCTTCGGCGCGTCCTCGGTCCGCTCGAGGGGTCTGGGCCAGCTCAGCCCGCACAGCCGATCCCTGGCGGCCAGGGCCGCCGCCGTCTTGAGGCCGCTGAAGCTGAAGTCGAGATTGGCGTTGTCCAGATAGGGGCGCGGGAAAAGCGCGGGATCGGGCGTGCCCATCTTGGCCAGTTCGTCGAGCAGCCGTCCGCCGGGATAGCTCAGGCCAAGGATCTTGCCCGACTTGTCGAAGGCCTCGCCGGCAGCGTCGTCGATGGTGCGACCAAGAGCTTCGGCCGTCACCTCGTCCCTGAAGCAGTAGAGGCTGGTGTGGCCGCCCGAGACCAGCAGGCCTATGGCGGGGAAGGAAAGCTCCTGCCCGAGGCCGCAGGCCAGAAGGTGCGCCATGAGGTGGTTGACGCCGACAACCCGGCAGCCCGTGCCCAGGGCAAGGCCCTTGGCAAAGGCCGTGCCCACGAGGAGGCTGCCGAGCAGGCCGGGGCCCCGGGAGACGGCGACGCAGTCGATGCCGGCAGGGGACAGGTTCTGGCGGCGCATGAGCTCGTCGAAGAGCGCGCCCATGTAGCGCAGGTGCTCTCGGCTGGCGAGTTCAGGCACCACGCCGCCGAAAAGGGCGTGGATGTCCGCCTGGCTGGCCAGCACGGCGTCCACGAGGGCGCCGTCCCGCACCAGGGCCAGGGCGGTTTCGTCGCACGAGCTTTCTATGCCGAGCACCAGCATGCCGGAACCTGTCCCGTCCGCGGACTAGTCCGCGGCGTGCTTTTTGTAGATCTCGCCGACGGCCTCCACGTCCTTCTTGGACCCGATGAAGAGCGGAGTGCGGGAGTGGAGCTGGGTGGGCTGCTTCTCAAGGATGCGCATGTGTCCGTCCGTGGCCGCGCCGCCGGCCTGCTCGGCCAGGAAGGCGAGGGGGTTGGCTTCGCACATGAGGCGCAGCTTGCCTTCGGGGCGGCCCTTGTAGGGCGGGTACATGTAGATGCCGCCGTAGATGAGGGTGCGGTGGAAGTCGGCAACGAGGGAGCCCACGTAGCGGGCGGAGTAGGCGCCGCCCTTGCTGGAGGGCGCCTTGTGGAAGTGCTCGCAGCACTCGCGGGCGGCCGCGTCCCATTTCTCGCGGTAGCCTTCGTTGCAGGAGTAGACCCAGCCCTGTTCCGGAATCCTCATGTCCGGATGGGAGAGCAGGAACTCGCCCACGCCCGGGTCAAGGGTGAAGCCGTGCACGCCCTGGCCGGTGGAGAGCACCAGCATGGTGGAGGGGCCGTAGAGGCAGTAGCCCGCGGCCACCTGGTTCTCGCCCTTGCGCAGCACCTCCTCGAGGCGCACTTCGCCGGTATTGCCCTCGGGACGGCGGTAGATGGAGAAGATGGTGCCGATGTTGATGTTGACGTCCATGTTGGACGAACCGTCGAGGGGGTCGAAGATCATGATGTAGTCGCCGCGGGGGAATTCGGGTCCGACGCGGATGAGGTCGGGATTCTCCTCGCTGGACATGGCGCACATGGCGCCGGAGCGCTCCATGCGGTAGATCATGATGCTGTTGGCGAGATCGTCGATTTTCTGGACCGCCTCGCCCTGTACGTTGATGACGCCCGTGCCGCCGAGGATGTCGAGCAGGCCGGCCTTGTTGATGCGGCGCGAGATGGTTTTGCAGGACAGAATGAGGTCGTAGAGGAGCCCCGTGAACTTGCCGGTGGCGTGGGGAGACTTCTTCTGGTGGAAGAGCAGGAATTCGGTAACGGTGACGTCGGCCATGTGAACACCTCTCCATGTTTCGCCCCGGTCCCCGCCTTGAGGCGGGGCCGGGAGCCGTTGTGTGCGTGCTGTGCGCTATTCCTTGGGCCCGAAGGGGCTGGGGCGTCCGCCGGGCAGCGTTGCCGGCTGGTCTGCCTTGGGAGCTTCCGCCTTGGGAGCCTCGGCCTTGGGCGCTTCGGACTTGGGCGAATCCGCCTTGGGGGCCTCGGCGCCCGGCCCGAAGGGGCTCGGACGGCCGCCAGGCAGCGTTGCCGGCTTGTCGCCTGCAGGCGAGGCCTCGCCCTGGCGCGGTCCGAAGGGGCTGGGACGGCCGCGGCGCGGCGTTGCCGGCTGGGCTGCCTTGGGAGCCTCGGCCTTGGGCGTTTCTGCCTTGGGAGCCTCGGACTTGGGCGCTTCCGGCCTGGACGCTTCCGCAGGCTTGGCGCCCCTGGGGCCGAAGGGGCTCGGGGCTTCAAACTGCGTCGCCGGCTCTGCGGGCTCGGGATTTTCAGGCGGCAGCTCCTGCTGGAGCATGGCTTCGCGCATGAGGCGGGCGCGCTGCTGGCGGTACTGCTCGTAGCGGGCCTGCTGCTGGCGCATCATGGCGCGGCGCTGCTGCTCGAAGGCCTTGCGGCGCTCCTCCATGGCCTGGCGCTCGTATTCCTTGCGCTCGGCCTCCTGGCGGGCGAGCTCCTGCTCCTCCTGCGGCGTAGGTCCCTGCTCCTCGCCGCCAAGCCCTTCGCCGCCAAGCCCTTCGGGGCGCTTGCGGGTGCGCTCCTTCTGCGGAGGCGGAGGCAGCTGCTCGCGCTTGGGAAAGTAGGCAAGGCCCTGGGCCGTCCCGCCAGTGCCGTCGGGGAAGGAGCCCGAATCCACGACGCCGAAGACGATGGGCAGGTTGCCGAAGTAGCGTATCTGGTAGGCGAAGGTGCCGTTGGCGTTCTTCACCGTGCCTGCGTTGGACTTGGTCGCGGCCTCGGCCCAGTCGATGCCGGCGAGCGGCGTGGAGGCGAAGTCGTAGCGGCCGGGCCACAGCAGGGCCTGGGGCGTGAGGATGACGACCTCCTGCGGGGTCTTGGCGTGGGCGGCCAGGGTGTCCATGTTGAAGTAGGCGACCACCGCGCCGAGGAAGTCCACGCCGTCGTAGAGGGGCGCCGCGACCAGCACTTCAGGGCCGTGGGGCGTCTGCTGCACGTCGCAGCGCAGCGCGCGCGTGTTCTGCTTGGCGTCCTCGTAGAGTATGGCGTTGAAGTCGAGGGTCTTGGGCTCGCGGCCGGGAGCGGCCTCCTGGCCGAGCACGGTGCCGTCGGCCTTGACGCCGGCAAAGCCGTCGATCCAGGGGCAGCGGGCGAAGAAGTCCTGCATCCAGCCGCGCGTCGGCGGCTTGTCGGCATTGAGCATGATGCGCTCGAGCCGCTCCAGCTCCACGTCGGTGCTCATCATGCCGTTGACCAGAGCCTGGCCCCGCTCGGAGAGCTCGGCCTTGTCGTCGTAGTCGATGCTTGCCGGCGGGCTGACGTATTCGTGCCAGAGGCTCTTGGTGCCCTTCCAGACGTCCTTCGTAGGCTGCCACTTGTTGCAGCCTGCGCCCATGCCCAGCGCTGCCACCAGGCAGGAAAGCAGCAGGCCCTTGCGTATCGTTGTCGACAAAACACTACTCCCTTAACGCTAGCTGTTGGCTCTCGCCTCGACGCGCGCGGCGAGGTTCTCGAGCAGAGTGACAAGTTTCGAGGCGGGCCTGGCCGCGCCGTCGGCGCGCTCCGCCGCCGGTGCCTTGCCTGAAGCCTGCGCCTGCGCGGCCTGGAGGGCCTTGAGCTCGTCCCTGCGCCGGCACAAGGCGTCCCGCTCCCCTTCGGGGGCAGCCAGGACGAGCTCGTCGTAAATTTCCGCGGCAGAGGCAAGGTCGCCCTGCTCTGCCAGCACTTCGGCCATGGACCGCGTGCGCAGGGACGCACCGCCGGCTTTCGCCGGCTGGGCGGAGCGCCTGGATGCCGTTCCGGCCTTGGTCGCCACCTTGGCCGGCTCGGGGCGGGACTCGGCGGCAGGCTTGGCCGCGCGGGCTTCCGGCCTCGCAGATTCGGACTTGGCAGATTCAGGCTTGCCGGGGTCAGCCTTGGCCAGTTCAGCCTTGGCAGATGCGGGCTGTGCTGGCTCGGACGCAGCCTTCCCAGCCGCTTCAGGGCCAGCCGCTTCAGGGCCAGACGTTTCAGGGACAGACGCCTTGGATGCCGGCGCCTTGCCCACCAGGATCTCGGTTTTCGTCTGGCCAGCCGGCCCTTCGCCGAAGCTGTCGAGTCCGCGGCGCAGCAGTTCGGCCAGGGTGAGACCGGGCCGCTTCAGGGAGAGGCCGAGCATGCGCACGAAGAGCGCCGGATCGGCCCCAGCCTGGCCTGCGCTGGCGGACCAGGCCGACCAGAAGCCCTCGTAGCGGGCGAGCAGGCCCGCAAGCACCTCGACTTCGGCCGCGCATTCTTCCGTACGCCCGAGACGCTCCAGCAGCTCGACGAGGAAGAGGCGCGCTTCAAGATATTCGCCGTGGCGGGCAACGCCTTCCTTCAGCACCTCGCAGGCCTGTTCGAGATCGCCCTCGCGCTCGAGCATCCGGGCCAGGGGGAAAAAAATCTTGGAATTGGGCTCGAGCGCCAGGACTTCCTTGTACCACTCAATTTTTTCGGTCATCCGAACGGGCTCCTGGTTGAGGGTGCGCGTCGAAAAGGTAGAGCACCTCGTTGGCCCGCAGATAGTGCAGGCGCTGGCGGACCATCTTCTCTACGTACTTGGGATCGTTCTGGAGCAAGCGGATCTCCTGGGACAGTGCGCGGTTCTCGCTGTCGAGCGCCTTGATCTGGGAAGCGATCTGGGCGTGCTCCTCCTTGAGGGCCGCATAGTCGACGAGACCGTTGGTGCCCCAGACCATGCGGTAGAGCAGGAGGATGTTGACGAGCGCAAACGCGCAGAGCAGGAAGACGCGCCAGAACATTACTGCAGCACCTTGTCCCGGTTGGCGGACACGCGGCCTTCCAGAACGCATTCCTTGAGTATCTTTTCAGTGAGCCGCTCGAGCCTGGCAAGCACGTCCTCGTCCACGCTGATGCCGTCGAGGCGGTTGGCGTAGCTCTTCAGCATGTCCATCTCGTCGCCGAGGGCGCGGTCCATGCCCTGGGCGCGGAAGTCCTCCTCCAGGTCGAGGACGGCCGAGATGCAGTTCCTGAGCCGCTCGCGCAGCGCGGTAGTCTTGTCCATGCCTTGCTCCCGCCTGCAGCCCGGCCTAGTTCCCGGCGTCCCTGCCCTGCTCGTCCTTGACGGCTGCAAAGAAGCCCCTGCAGTAGTTCCAGCACGAGAAGACGGCCATGACCATGGAAAGATAGAGGAGCACGGTGCCAAGGCTATGCATGTCCACGCCCCAGAGGGGGTAGTGGAGCATGAGCGGGACGGAGGCGAGCATCTGCAGCACGGTCTTGAGCTTGCCGTACCTGTCGGCTGCGAGGACTATGCCCTCGTCGATGGCGATGGTGCGCAGGCCAGTCACTATGAGCTCGCGCGACACGATGACGATGACGACCCAGGCCGGCGCCCAGCCGAGCATGACGAGCATGATGAGCACCGAGCAGATGAGCACCTTGTCGGCCAGCGGATCCAGAAACTTGCCCATGTTGCTCACCATGTGGCAGGAGCGGGCGATGTAGCCGTCCAGCCAGTCGGTGATCGAAGCCAGAATGAAGGCAAGGGCCGCCAGGCGGCAGGTGATCACGCCCTCGAAGTAGAGCAGCGCCACCACGACGGGAACCAGAATGACGCGCATGAGCGTTATTTTCGTTGCAAGAGTGATCTTCATGGAGAGGCTGCTCCTTCTTGAGGAAGATGCCGTTTCAGCCCTCTCTGCTACCATACTTCCCCTGTGGAGAAAAGGGAAAAAAGCGCGCCGGTCCTGCCGGAGCGCGCAGCAGGCGCGTCGGTCCCGCCTGCGCCGGCAGCTTCTTTCCGGCCTTCGCACCTCTGCCCGGATGCGGTGCTGGGAGGAGAGGCGAAGCAGGCTGCGGCAGGCTTTGCTTGCGCGAAAAAAGGGCGCCCTTCCGGAAGCATCCGGCAAGGGGCGCCCTTTCGGAAGGCCTGGCACAGGGGGCCAGCGCGCAGGACGCAGCCTGCTATTTGCCTTCGGTGCAGATCTTCACGATGTTTCTCGCAACGCTGAGGAAGGCCTCCTGCGTGGGACTGGCCTCCTCCATCTCGACCACGGGCACGCCGTTGTCGGCAGCCACGACGGCGGCCGGATCGAGGGGAATGGCGCCGAGGAAGTTCATCTTCTCCTGCTTGGCGAGCTTCTCGCCGCCACCCTTCTTGAAGAGGTCGATCTCCTTGCGGCAGTGGGGGCAGACAAGCCCGCTCATGTTCTCGATGACGCCCACGGGGCGGGCCTTGGTCACCTGGATGAAGTTGATGCACTTGCGCACGTCGGCAAGGGAGATCTCCTGCGGAGTGGTGACCACGACGCACTCGGCGTCGGGGATGGACTGCAGGATGGTCATGTGCTCGTCGCCGGTTCCTGGCGGGGAGTCGATGACGAGGAAGTCAAGATCGCCCCAGGCCACATCGCCGATGAACTGGCGGATGGCGGAGGCCTTCTTGGGGCCGCGCCAGATGATGGCCTGGTCCTTGTCCTGGAGCAGGGAGTCCATGGAGATGACCTTGAGATCCTTGTAGAGCGCGGGCAGAAGCTGGTTCTGGGCGTTGACGTTGATTTCGGCCTTCTGGAGGCCGAGCAGGTTCGGCACGCTGGGGCCGTGGATGTCGACGTCGAGAATGCCCACGCGGTAGCCAAGCCTGGACATGGCGCAGGCCACGTTGACGGCGACGGAGCTCTTGCCGACGCCGCCCTTGCCGCTCATGACGAAGAGCTTGTGCTTGATGTGCGCGAGGTTGTTGGCGATGTCCCTGTCCTGCTGGGCGATGAGCTCGCTCGGACAGGTGCCGGTGCCTTTGGAGCTGCAGGATCCGGCGGATCCGCAGCTGGAACAGTCAGCCATAGTCACTCCGGTGTCCGAAAGGCATTCCCCGCCGCGCCCGCGTCAGGGGGCAGCGCGGAAGGGGGCCGTGCGGACCGCTAAGGTTGCCACCCGTGGTTGCCCACGAGATCCACGAAGACGGCAGGGCCCAAGTCCTGGCCGCGCAGGGCGCCCCGCTCCTTGCAGTAGCGCTTGAGCCGCTGCTCGCGCGGACGCCCGCCTACAGGAATAAGCATGATTCCCTTTTCGTCAAGCTGCCCGGCCAGCGGCGCGGGGACCTGGGGGCCGCCGGCCGTGACGATGATCCGGTCAAAGCGCAGGTCGCCCGTGATGCCGCCCGCCATGCCGAGGGTGCCGTCGCCAAGGCGCATGCACACCCTGCCGGGCCTGAAGCCGACCAGGGGGCCTGGCTGGGGAAAGGCCGGGGCTCCGGCAGGGGGGCTGGCGTCGACGTCGAGGCCTAGTCCCGACAGGACGGCGGCCGCGCGCCGGTAGAGGCCGGGCAGGCGCTCCACGGTGTAGACCCGGCAGCCGAGGCAGGCCAGCACGGCCGCCTGGTAGCCCGAGCCCGTTCCCACCTCGAGCACGCGCATGCCCCGGGAGAGGCCGAGCAGCGAGGTCATGCGGGCAACGGTGAAGGGGTGGGAGATGGTCTGGCCAAAGCCGATAGGCAGGGTCTGGAAGGCGTAGGCCCTGGCCCTGAGGGCCGGGTCCACGAAGAGGTGGCGCGGCACGGCGCCCATGGCCGCCAGCACCGCCTGGTCGGCGATGCCCTGCCGCTCGAGCTCGCGTACCATGAGCCTGCGGCTGCGCTCAGCCACGGCTTCGGCCGCGCTCAGGGCCTGCGCCCTTTCCCGTGCAAATCGTGCCTCGTCCATACGCTCCTGCCATTGCGCCCCGCCAGGGGCGATCCTGATTGCCAAACTGGTAAAGCCTTTCCCCTGCCCTGTCCACACCTTTACGAGGAAGAGCGCCGCGGCCTAGGCTCGCCGCATGGCCCGAACGCCGGGAGGCCTGGGCTCCTATCTTAGAGTTTTTCTAGAAACTTGATTATCCGGCCCCCTTGTGCAAGATTGCCTCTCTGGAGCGCGGCGCCCGGCCGCGCGCCCCAAGCACCTAAAGGAGTCCTTGAAGATGCGAAGCCGCCTTCTGCCGAATCTGCTCGTCGTCCTCGTCCTGGCCGTCCTGGCCTTCGGGGTGTGGTCCTTCGTCTACGACATGGAGGGCCCGGAGATAGCCGTGGAGCCCAAAGTGGACCGCATCTCCCCGAACACGAAGCTTGCCGTGCGCATGAAGGACAAGGCGGGCGTGCGGGAGCTCTCTCTGGCCATACGCCGCGACGGCCAGGTGCAGGAATTCTACAGGAAGCGCTACGAGGACGGCTTGACGGACCGCACCGAAACCGTGCCCCTGAAGGACGCGAACCTCCAGGACGGCGCCTTCGAGCTCGAGATCAAGGCCACGGACGGGTCGCTGGCCGGCTTCGGCCACGGCAACACCCGCACCCTCTCCCTGCCCATGACCCTCGACACCCAGCCGCCGAGGCTTTCCATCAAGACCCTGCCCCCGCACATCGGCCGCGGCGGCTGCGCCGTGATACGCTACACGGCCAGCGAGGAGATCCACGACACGGGCGTGCTCATCAACGGCAACTTCCTCGTGCCCGCCTTCCTCCAGAAGGACGGCTCCTGGGTCTGCATCTACCCCTTCCCCTACAGGATGAGCCCGCAGGACTTCCGGAAGAGCGTCGAGATCACGGCCGCCGACGGCGCCGGCAACGTCACCCGCAGCCACATCACCGTCATGCCCTTCGACCGGAAGTTCAAGGACGACAAGCTCACCATCACCGACGCCTTCCTGGGCCGCGTCTACGAGAAGCTCTCCCACCTGACCCCTGGCGTCACCGACCCCATGCAGTGCTACCTTGCGGTCAACGACGCCGTGCGCCGCCAGAACATGGAGCGGCTCTTCGAGCTCACCCGCAGCTCCGCCGGTGCCATGCTCTGGAACGGCGGCTTCATGCCCCTGCCGAGAGCCGCCGTGCGCGCCAACTTCGCAGACCACCGCACGCTCTACTACAACGGCCAGCTCATCGGCGAGGCCTCCCATCTCGGCCTCGATCTGGCCAGCCTGCGCAACGCCGAGATCCCGGCAGCCAACGACGGCAGGGTGGTCTTCACCGGGGAGCTCGGCGTCTACGGCAACCTCTGCCTCATCGACCACGGCCTCGGCGTCTTCTCCCTCTACGCCCACATGCAGAACTTCGACGTCAAGACGGGCGACGCCGTGACCAAGGGCCAGATCATCGGCCGCACCGACCAGACCGGCCTCGCCTTCGGCGACCACCTGCACTTCGGCATCATCGTCGGCGGCATCGAGGTCACCCCCATCGAATGGCTCGACCCCAAGTGGGTGAAGAACATCGTCGACAACGTCAACGGCGTGGCAGCTCCCCAGGGCCAGGCGCCCCAGGCCGGCCAGAGTTCCGGCAAGGCGACCAAGGGCAAGCGCAGGCGCTAGACGCGCAAAGCCCTCCCGGCCTGCGCCGGAAGGGCTGGAAAAGAGCGGGCTGGAAAAGGGGCCTGCGCCCCTGGCATGGCCTTTGGCTCAGCGGCCGCGCCTGGCGATGAGGAAGCGCACGTCGTCCGCGGCATTCTTGCGGAAGTAGCAGAACACGCCGTGCTTTTCGTGGTTGTACTCGCTGTTGTTCCAGCGATCCTCCAGGGTATTGTCCTCCTGACGCATGTCGCTGAGCAGGAATTCCGAGACGCCCCGCTGGTTGGCGACCTTGTCGAAGGAGGAGCTCGAGGCGTCCGAGAGGCTGACAACATAGTCCCCCGAGCGTTCCCGGCTCTCGGAGAAGAAGGCCCGGTAGGGACCGTCGTAGCCCTCGAGGACGGGGGCCTGGTCGTAGAGCGTGGCGCTGGCCTGATGCGCCGGATCCTTTTTCTTCTTCTCCTGGCTTGCGGCGTAGCCGACCAGGGCGGCCGTGCCGATGACGGCGGCCGAGCCGACGAGCAGGGGCGCCATGTAGCGCGACTCGCAGCCCGCAGTGACCAGCGAGGCTGCGATGAGGCAGGGAAGCGCGTATTTCTTCAGCAACATGGGAACCTCCACAGGTTGAGTGCGGGGTGAAGAGGTCTTGACGGCGGCCTGCAGGCGTGCAGGACCTTGGCAAGGTTCATTGGTACTTCGCCAGGATGCCCTTGCCAAGCCCTTTCTTGCCAGGCCGCCGCCCGCCCGGCCTTTTCAGCAGGTCCGCCTGGCCGCGGCAGGGACGTATCCCAGACGGCGCTGGCCAGAAGGTTTCCTCTGGCAGGCATGAGGCAATCGGGCATGCGTGCGCCCTGGAGTCGCGCCAAGTGTCGCGCCAGTTGCCCCGCTAGGCGCCGAGGACCTGCCTGAGCAGGGCAAAGAGCTTGTCCAGATCGATGGGCTTGACAAGGTGGCCGTTCATGCCGGCATCCCGGCCGGCCTGGATGTCCGCGTTGCTGGAGTTGGCCGACAGGGCGATGACGGGCACCTTGGCCTTGGCCTTGTCCGCCAGGGCGCGGATGGCGCGCGTGGCCTCGAAGCCGTCCATGTTGGGCATCTGCAGATCCATGAGCACCACGTCGTAGTGGCCGGCCGCGGCCTGCTCCACCTTGGCGAGGGCCTGGACACCGTCCTCGGCCTCATCGACTTCGAAGCCGTTCATGGCAAGGACGGCCGCCGCAATTTCGCGGTTGACCTCGATGTCATCCACCAGCAGCACGCGTCTGCCAGTGAAGTCCACGTCCTTTCCGCTGGCCTCCTCGGCCTGGCGGCTCTGGCAGCCCAGGGCCTTGGCGAGGGCCCGGCGCAGCTCCGAGGCGAAGACGGGCTTGGCGCAGATGGCAGCCACCCCCGTTCCCTCGGAGGCCTTCCTGACCCGCTCGATGTCGTAGGCCGTGACGAGCACGAGGCCGACGCCGCGCCCCGCAGACGCGGCCATGTCCGCCATCGCCCTGGCCGCGTCCACGCCCGACATGTCGCGCATGCGCCACTCGAGGATGCAGACGTCGAAGGGATCGTCTGCGCTCAGGGCCGCGTCGGAGCGCTGGATGGCCTCGTGGCCGGACATGGTCCATTCGGCGGACGCCCCCATGGCCTCGAGATGCCCGATGAGGGCCCTGCAGGCATTGCTGTCGTCGTCGGCCACCAGCACCTTGAGGCCCGAGGCATCGAAAGGCTCCGAGGCCTGGCTTTCATTTCCGCCCACCGTGCGGAAGCGGAAGCCCAGGATGAACTCCGTGCCCTTCCCGAGCTCGGACTCCACGCGGACGGTGCCCTGCATGAGGGCAATGAGGTTCATGGTGACGGCCATGCCAAGGCCGGTTCCGCCCAGCCTCTGTTCGGCGTCGCCGCCCTCGCGCTCAAAGGCCTGGAAGTTGCGCGCCAGAAATTCCTTCGACATGCCGATGCCGTTGTCCTTCACGCGGACCTCGAAGCTGGCCTCGTCGGCGCTGCCTTCCGGCTCGAGCTCGCGGATGTTGACCTCCACGTGGCCGCCCGGCGGGGTGAACTTGATGGCGTTGCCGCAGATATTGATGAGGATCTGGGACAGGCGCAGCCTGTCGCAGAGTATGTTCTCGTGCCGCACGCCGATGGCGTTGACGTCCACGGTATGGCGCTTGGCGGCGACCTGGCCGAGCAGCATGACGTGGAGGGCGCGCATGAGCTCGGGAATGTTCACCGGCGAGAGGTGGAGCTCCACCCTGCCCCCCTCGATCTGGCTCATCTCGAGCACGTTGTTGATCAGCGAGAGCATGTGGCTGCTCGAGAGGTTGATCTTGTGCAGGTAGGCGTGGATGGTCGGCACGTCGTACTTGGAGAGCGCAAGGTTCGTGAAGCCGATGACGGCGTTCATGGGCGTCCGGAAATCGTGGGACATGCTCGAGAGAAAGCCGCTCTTGAGGCGGCTGGCCTCCTCGGCCTGAATGCGCCTGGTCTCCACCTGGTTCCAGCGCGTGCGCATGAGCCAGTACATGCCGAAGACAACGGCGATGATGAGGGCCACAAGGGTCAGCTGGAGGGCGCTGTCGCGCACCAGGTGCTGGCCGAAGGCCTCCACCTGCTTCCCGATGAAGACCTCGTCCGGCGTGCCCGGCAGGACGTTGAAGTGCTCGGCTGTCTTGGCCATGATGCCGAGGGCCGTCTCGTGCGCCTCCTGGCGTATCCACTGATGGGAGGCCTTGAAGATGAAGAAGAGCATGAAGAGCCACACCAGGGCGGAGTGGCCGAAGCGTCCCTCGCGGTCGCGGCCGAGCACCGAGAGGAAGAAGCAGATGCCGAGTATGCCCCAGACTGCGAAGAGGCAGTAGCTCTCCGTGGCCAGGCTGCCTATGGACCACACGCTCGGCATGGAGACGAAGAAGAAGAAGGCGCAGCCTATGACGGTGCCGGCAAGGCCTGCGGCAGCGTGCAGCCTGTCCCCTTCCCTGCGCGCCTGCACGAAGGCCGCCGCCGAGACGTAGGCGTAGACGATGGAGGCGCACACGGAGGAGACGTCCACGACCCAGCCTATGGTGGTGCGGCCCGTGCAGGCCACGGCGATGGAGACAGCCATGAGGAAGAGGATGGCGCTGCGCGGGATGCCGCGCTCCGTGCGCATCCCGAACCAGGGGGGCAGGACGCCGTGCTCGGCCAGGGAGCAGGAGAGGCGCGACAGCGCGATGGTAAAGCCCGTCACGGCCGTGCCCACGGCTGCCAGCACGCAGGCTGCCAGCACAGCCTTGCCAGAGCTTCCCATGTGCTCGGCAACGACGCTGAAGACGGGCATGCCGGACATGCCGGCCCCGCCGCCTGCGGCCTTGGCGCTGGCCCAAGCCTGCCAGCCCTCCTTGACAAGGGGGGCCGCGGCCACGGCGACGAGGGCTGCATAGGCGGCTACGGCGCAGAGCAGGCCACAGGCGACCGGCCAGAGGAGGAAGCGCCTGGAAAAGTTGATCTCGCCCGCCACGTGGGAGGTGGCCTCGAAGCCCACGAAGGCCCAGGGGGCCAGCGCCAGGGCGCCGAAGATCTGGAATGCATGGCTTGCGCCCGGCGCAAAGGCGGGAGCCAGGCCGGCAAGGCCGCCCGAATCGGCGAAGACGTCGGCAAAGCACCAGGCAATGCCTCCTGCCAGCAGGACGGCCAAGCCCGTGTTCAGCCGCACGGCCCAGCGGTTGCGCCACAGGCAAAGGCAGCCGAAGAAGAGGATCACGCCCGCCGACAGCAGCACCTCGCCAAGCCAGACTTCGTAGCCTGCCACTGTGTAGTGGAGGCCAAACTTGAGCGCGTTGCCGCCGTAGCGGCGCACCAGCAGCGCGAAGGCAGTGGCGTTGGCCCAGATGATGGAGGCGTAGGCCAGCCAGAGAAACCATGCGCAGAGGAAGGCGTGGTCGCAGCCAAGGGCCTCGCGCACGTAGCTTGTGCTGCCCCCGCCGTCGTTTCCGCGCCGTGCCATGTAGTGGTAGTTGACCCCCACGACCAGCAGGCAGAGGGCGCCCAGCAGCAGGCCGAGGCAGGTGCCGAGCGGTCCTGCCAGCGGCAGGAAGGTGGTGCCCGGCATGACGAAGGCGCCCCAGCCCACGCAGCAGCCGAAAGCCAGGCCCCAGACGGCAAGGGGGGTGAAGCGCCAGGCAGGGGTGCGCCCTTTCGAATCCGACCGTTCCGTATCCATTGGCTCTGAATTCATTGGCTAACAAACTTGAATTATTAGCGATTTAAAGAAACCAAATTGTATTCCTGCAGCCATGTTTTGGCAAGCGGCCAAAAGTCGCCGCCGCCGTCTGGCAGCGCCTAGCCAAACGCCTGTCTCAGCGCCTGTCCAAGCCCCGGCGCGTTCCGCATCGTCCTTGGCGCAGCGCGTCAGCAAGGCGGGCGGGCACCCAGTGGATAGCCAGAGCCCAGCCAGCACCCAGTCAGCGTGCAGTGCCGGCGTCTGGGCGCCCCGTCTGCCCTGCCGTCGGCATGTCGCAGCCTTCCCATTCGTCCGGGAGCTCCCGCCGGAATCGGCGCCAGTCGGGCGCCTGCCTGTCCTCCGCCGACGGCTCCCAGAAGCGCATGCGGGCAAGGCTGGCCTCGCCCATGAAGCCGCCACGGACTATCCTCCCCTCCTGGACGAGGCAGAATTCCTCGCCAAAGCCCGGACGGCAGACCCGCACGCCCCTGCTCCCCAGTTCAAGCGCTTCGTCAAAGGTCATGCCCGGCCTCCCTGGCGTGCGAAACAGGATCCCTCGGGGCAAAGGCTTTCAGCACAGGGGCTTTCGGGACAGGCGGCCTCGGAAGCGGGGCTGCCGGGAAAGGCATCGCCGTAGTGCACCTTGAGCAGGGTCAGGCCGCAGGCCGGCGCTGTCCGCGAACGGAGCAGCTCCCGGGGACGGCCCTGAAGGAAGGACGGCACCTTGCCAGGCGCAAGCTTCCCCTTGCCCACGTCGTGGAGCAGGCCTGCGATATTGCGCACCATCTGCTTGAGAAAGCCCGAGCCCGTGACGTCGAGCCGAAGGCAGGGCCTGTGCGGGGGGAGAGAGGGGCCTGCCTTGGTCAAGACCGCGTCCCAGCTCTCTTCGGCAAGCTCCAGGGCATAGAGGGTGCGCACGGTGTCCTTCACGGGCGTGCCGGCATTGGCGAAGCTCGCAAAGTCGTGCGTGCCCTTGAAAAGCTCCAGAGCCTTGCGCATAGGTGCCTCGTCCAGGGGCCCGCAGCGCCAGACGAAGGGTCCAAGCCAGGGAAGCGCAAAGCCAGGCTCCTGCCAGAAGCGGTAGCGGTAGGTCTTGGCCCTGGCGGAAAAGCGGGCGTGGAAGTCCCCGGCACAGGGCTCGCAGGAAAGCACCCGGATGGCGTCGGGCAGGAGGGCGTTGAGCGCGTGCCGCCAGTCCCGGATCTTCGGAAAGCGTTCGTCTTCCACGTCGCAGTGCACCGTCTGCCCAAGGGCGTGGACGCCGGCGTCCGTGCGGCCGGAGCCAAACGCGGCAACGTGCACGCCGGCAAGCCTTGAGAGGGCCTGCTCCAGCTGGCCCTGCACGGTGCGCAGGGCCAGCGCCGGTGCCTGTATCTGCCAGCCGTGCCAGCCTGTGCCCTCGTAGGCGAGGACGATTTTCAGGCGCATGGCGCGAAAGGGTGCCCCTTCCCTACTCCTTGGACTGGCCTTGCTCGGTGCCGTCGGCGATGCGCTTCAGGTACTTGCTGCGGCAGTCGTAGCTGCAGAAGTGGTAGACCTTGTCGCCGTCGCGCACCGTGACGCTGTCGTCCACCGGCACGTAGGCCCCGCACTCGGGATCCTTGACCATCTCGCCGGCCTCGATCTTCTTCTTCATGTT
>JAEEGG010011629.1_pt1 | contig 19137 bp, 16 predicted proteins | sample 9134161 | NCBI WGS metagenome assembly JAEEGG01 (sample SAMN16246543, study PRJNA631951) | gut metagenome | biome: gut microbiome; feature: rumen; material: CR-attached | host: Bos | place: Iran: Karaj | collected 2018-10 | reverse complement strand
CTACAGCGACGGATGCCTTGTCAGCGCAATGTTCTCGGATCTGACGTCAGATGGAACTGAGATCAACAAACTGAGCTGGGACGAGAATGGACTTCTCGAAAAGTACGAGGGTTCAGACCCGTCTGTTTTCGAAGAAATAAAGGATATAGAGTATACAGAGACCCCCAACCCCTTCGTAGGGCCTGATCCTGTAGCTTACCTGCTTGGCATCACTCCTTATTTCTGGCAGGGACTGGCCGGACCCAGGCCGTCGGAGCTGGTCTCATCCTTCACCCGAGTGACCAGCGATCCTTGGGTAGAAGACGTGTCGATCGATGCGGTCGGCATCAGCTATGAGACCGATCTTGAAGGCCGTATCTCCCATATCCTTCAGACAGTCAACAACAAACTGGAAACCGTAGTGACTATTACCTACTAATGAATCAGAACCTTTCCCCACACACTCAGGAACTGCTCGAACAGTACCGCAGTCTACTGCCAGTCTACGAGAAGATGGCGGATGTCATTCCGGAAAAGCTCAAGGAGTTTTTCGACGAAGCCGGCATCATAGTCGCCGCGGTAGAACATCGCGTCAAAGCCGAGAAATCCCTCGCCGGGAAACTTCAGCTCAAGGGCGACAAATACAAGGATATCTTCGATATAACTGATGTAGTAGGCCTAAGGGTCATCACATTCTATATCGACGATGTAGACAAGGTCGCCTCGATAGTCGAGCGTCTCTTCGAGATAGACTGGGAAAACAGTATAGACAAGCGCAAGATCCACGAAATAGACAGCTTCGGTTACCTCTCCCTTCACTATATCTGCCGGGTTCCCGAATCTTCTTACAATGATCCCGAGCATCCGGAGATCAACAAAATCCGCTTCGAAGTCCAGATGCGTACGGTCCTCCAGCATGCCTGGGCCAACATGAACCACGACACCGGATACAAGAGCGGAGTGGAGATTCCGCTTATCTACAAGCGCAATATGAGCCGCCTCGCCGGAATGCTCGAGCTGATCGACGACGAATTCAGCCGCATCCGCCAGGAGATATCAGACTATCGCCGCAATGTCCAGAAACTGGTTGCATCCGGTAACCTTTCGGAAGTACAGCTGGACGGCGACTCGTTCAACAGCTATATGAAGATACGCCCGTTCGGCCCTCTGACCCGCAGGATAGCCTCCATCAATCAGGCGGAGATCCAGGAAGTCGATCTCAGCCCGTTCCTCGGCCTTTTCAAGGCGATGGGTTTCAAGACCCTCGGCGATATAGCCAACCTCATCAAGGAATATTCGGACGCCGCTTACCAGATCGCCTGCTTCCAGATGGGAATCACGGACTTGGACATTATTTCGTCTTCAGTAGCCCCGCAGAACCTCTGCACCGCCTTCATCCTTAAGAAGGGCTGGGGTAGCGGCGGCCTCAAGTCGATGCTGGACGCCCTCAACGGCCCGTCCGAGAGCAACGCATTCATGGCCGAGTATCTGCTCGAACAAACGAAGGACCTGCCTTTCATGAACAAATAGACCATGGCGAACAAACCCCTCAACACCGAACTGCTGGACCGCGCCATCATTTTCGCGGTCAAGGCCCACGCCGGCACCGAACGCCGGGGGAAGGGTTATCCTTACATCGTCCATCCGCTCGAAGCGGTTGAGATAGTCGCGACTATGACGGCAGACCAGGAGCTCCTGGCCGCCGCCGCGCTTCACGACACGGTCGAGGATACAGACGTCACCGTGGACCAGATCCGCGCCGAATTCGGCGAAAGAATCGCCGCGCTGGTGGCGGACGAGAGCGACACCTTCGAGGCCGGGGTCTCGGAAGAAGACAGCTGGCACTCCCGCAAGCGCGCGGCTATTGAGCGCCTTGCCCGCGCCTCCCACGACGCGAAGATCGTGGCCCTTGGCGACAAACTCTCGAATATGAGAGCTATCGCCCGCGACTATGCTGTAAAGGGCGACGAACTATGGAACATCTTCCACGCCAAGGACCCGAAGGACCATGAATGGCACTACCGCGGCCTTGCCGATTCCCTCCGCGAACTCGAAGACACCTTCGCGTTCAAGGAATTTGAAAGTCTTATTAACCAGGTATTCGGAGCAAAATAATGTCGACATTAAGGGATAAACTAAAAAGAATGTCGGGCGGCCTGATGATAGTATTCGCAGCTGCGCTCGCCCTGGAAGCTACTAATGTAGTCCAGTACTTATACTCCCAGAAAGTCCTGCGCGAGGAAGCGAAGAAGAGGGCTGAAAGCCAGCTCGAGACCAACCGCATCAGGATTATGGACGTAGTAGACCAGGCCGAAGCGGCAGTCCGCAACAGCGTCTGGATCGCAAGGTGGTGTCTGGAGGTTCCTGACAGCCTCCACGTAGTAGCCCGAAGGATAGTGGAAGACAATCCTGTTGTAGTAGGATCTACAGTAGCTCTGGTGCCGGGTTACAAAGGACGTGGGCAGTTTTCTCCTTATGCCTTCCGGGACGGCGACAAGATTTCATTTGCCTCGCTGGCAACAGAAGCATACGACTATCCTTCACAGGAATGGTTTACTAAACCTATTGAGTTGGGAGCCGGATATTGGTCTGAGCCTTATTTCGACGAAGGCGGCGGCAATATGCTGATGACGACCTACTCTCTCCCTATAACCGACGCTTCCGGTAAGGTGGCAGCTGTAGTTACCGCAGACATATCTCTACAGTGGTTGACGGAGATGATTGAAGACGCTCAGGTCTACCCCCATTCGTTTGGAATAGTGCTCAGCCGCGCGGGCCAGATTATGGTCAGCCCGATCGAGACCCTGACTATGCGCGCGTCCATCAATGACTTCAGCGATCAGGCGGAGGATAAGCTGCATTACGACAGCCTCAGCCGTTCGATGCTTTCCGGCCTCTCCGGCAATATCCCTATCAAGGCGGGAGGAAAAGTTAGCCAGGTGTTCTTCGCCCCGGTCGAAAGGACCGGATGGTCGATGTCCATCGTCATCCCCGACGAAGAAATCTACAGGAACCTGAAGCGAATGGGCTTGATGGTCAGCCTCCTTACAATCCTTGGTCTTCTGTTGCTGTTGTTCATCCTTCGCGCTGTTGCCGAAAAGGAGAAGAGCTACCGCGAACTCAACGAGAAAAAGGGCATGATGGAACATGAGCTCATGATCGGCCGCAATATACAGCAGTCGATGATCCCTCACATCTTCCCGCCATTCCCGGAGCGTACCGATCTGGATATGTCGGCCTGCCTGGTGCCCGCAAAAGAGGTGGGAGGAGACTTGTTCGACTTCTATATCCGCGATGAAAAACTGTTCTTCTGTATAGGAGACGTCAGCGGAAAGGGAGTCCCTGCATCTCTGGTGATGGCTGTCACCCGCAGCATGTTCCGAACAGTCTCTGGCCACGAAAACAATGCGGCGAAGATAGTCAAGTCGATAAACGATTCGATGTCGGATATGAACGACAGCAATATGTTCGTCACATTCTTCGTCGGCATCCTCGACCTTAAGACAGGTCATCTCTGCTACTGTAATGCCGGACATAACCCTCCGCTCATTCTTACCGACCACATACGCGAGCTCGATGTGATGCCCAACGTGGCGCTCGGAATCATCCCCGGAATGGAGTTCACTGAGCAGGAGACGGACCTTGCCTACGACGACGCCCTGTTCCTGTATACGGACGGACTGAACGAGGCTGAGAATGCAGCCCACGAACAGTTCGGAATGAAGCGAATGGACGAAGTCCTCCACACAAGGCGCGGCGCTCAGGCCCATCTCGATGCGGTAGTCTCCGCAGTAAAGAAATTCGTTGGGGATGCTCCTCAGAGCGATGACCTTACGATGCTCTTCATCCACTTCCTCGGCGGCGCAAACGGCCACATCCTACACCTGAACAACGCCATCTCGGAGATATCGCGCCTCGAAGGCTTTATGGACCACGTCGCCGGCGAGACCGGGATCGACCCCGGTACTGCATCGGCTATCAACCTGGCTCTTGAGGAGGCGGTAGCAAACGTAATAGACTACGCCTATCCCGAGGGAGTCGAGGGACCGGTGGAGCTTGAGTTCAAGCACACTCCGCATCGCCTCACCTTTATCCTGACAGACGAAGGAAAGGAATTCGATCCTACTGCTGCTCCCGAGGTAGACATAAATGCCGATGTGGAACATCGCCGAATCGGAGGCCTTGGCATCCATCTCGTACGCAACATAATGGACAGCGTCAGTTATATGCGCAAAGACGGTAAAAACATTCTGACAATGATTAAAAATATCTAATATGGAAGTTATTATCAATAAAAAAGGACAGGAGACCGTAGTAGGTCTTGTCGGTCGTTTGGATACACCCGCATCGATCGAGATCGCTCCTCAGATAGAGGAGCTCAAGGAGGCTACAACAGGAACAGTAATCCTTGATTGCAAGGCTCTTGAATACATCTCCAGTTCAGGCTTGAGACTCTTCCTCGGCCTACGGAAAGCGGCGGCGGAAAAGGGTGGAAATATAGTAGTCAGCAACATTTCTCCGGAAATCCGCAGCGTATTTATGATGACCGGTTTTCTTAACCTGTTCGAAATCAGATAATATGGAAGCAATCAAGATATCGCTCAAAGACTATGTCCTTTCCGGAGGCGGCGCCAACGGCGAGAGCTATGACCACATCTCCGATCCTTCGGTGATGCTCAAACTCTATTTCCCAGGAAAGATCCAGCAGCCTCTTGACGAGATGAAACTTGCCAGGAAGGTATATGAGATCGGCATCCCTACCCCCGAACCCGGAGAGTATGTAGTTACAGAAGATGGCCGCTACGGAATCCGCTTCAAACGTATCCTCGGAAAGAAATCTTATTCGAGAGCTACGGGAGATGAACCCGAAAAGGTGGGTCAGTATGCGAGCGAGTTCGCCGCTATGTGTCGTCAGCTCCACGCTACCCACGTAGATACCACCCTTTTCGAGAACGTAAAAGACCGCTATTACAGGCTCCTCGACGAGAATCCTTTCTTCACCCCTGAGGATAAGGAAAAGATCAGGCGCTTCATAGCCGAGACCCCGGACGAGGATACCGCCATCCACGGCGATCTCCAGTACAGCAACGCAATCTTCGTAGGCGACAAGCGTTACTTTATCGACCTCGGAGATTTCTGCTGGGGTAATCACCTCTTCGACGTAGCGATGGTCTATGTCTGCTGCTGCCTTAGTGATGAGGCCTTCATCAGCGAGACCTTCCATATGCCGAAATCTCTTGCGATAAAGTTCTGGGAGAACTTCGTTCCCGCTTATTTCGGTCCCGAAGTAAGCGTAGAGCAGGCGACCAGCCTTGTCCTTCCTTATGCCGGCCTAAAAACTCTTATCATAGAGCGCGATACCAAGCGCCCTATGCCGGAGTTCAGGGCAGCTCTTAGTGGAATCGGAATTAACAACTAATAACATCAATATGAAATCTTTACTTAAGGCACTTGCCGTAATCGCTCTTGTAGCGATGCCCCTCGTCGCTTCTGCCCAGCAGAAGACCTTGTCTGAAAAGCTTCTTCAGCAGTACATCGAGATCGTCTCCATCGACCACGAAGACGGTAGCGCTGAAGTTCAGGTATTCTATATGCCTGACAAACAGCAGTATTATCTTCAGGTAGGCCACCTCGGCGTTGGAACTGATATAGTTCAGGTTAATTTCGACCCCGTCTATATCCTCTACATCCCCCTCGGAGCAACTCTGGAAGAGGCCCAGGCCAATCTTGAGACTCTGAAGGCCCACGTAAAAAGCGCAAGAGGTGCTCAGATGCAGACTATGGGTTGCCTCTGCTTCGGTTTCCCCAGCGAAGAGGAACTTGAGCCCGTTACGGTTACAGCCCGTCGCCTTATCATCTCCCGTCAGCTCGAGTTCAGTGTAACTCGAGGAGACTGGGTTCGCGCCGCCTTTATCCCGCGTTCGGATATGAACGCCCTTGTAAATGGAGTGAAATTCTATCGTAAAATCCATCCGAAAGAGAAATAGCAAAATAAATCCATGCTCAGATTTGACGTAGTCCAGAAAGCCTTCAATAAGAAGGCGGTTGAGGTGGACGTGCCTTCCGAGAGGCAGTCTTCCTACTTCGGCGAACTTGTGTTTAACCGCGAGAAGATGCAGCGGTACCTGGATCCCCAGGTATTCGAGGCTCTGACTGCCTGTATCGACGGCGGACAGCCCCTCAGCCAGCAGATCGCGGACAAGGTGGCCGAAGGGATGAAGCAATGGGCTCTTGAGCACGGAGTTACGCATATCACACACTGGTTCCAGCCGCTCAACGAGTCGACAGCCGAGAAACACGACTCCATGATGGAGTACGACGGAAAGGGAGGGATGATCGAGTCCTTCACCGGACGTTCGCTCATCCAGCAGGAACCGGACGCATCTTCTTTCCCCAGCGGAGGCCTGCGGGCTACCTTCGAAGCGCGAGGCTATACCGCCTGGGACCCGACATCTCCCGTTTTTATCCAGGGCGACACCCTCTGTATCCCGACCGTTTTCATCTCCTACACGGGCGAGGCTCTGGACTATAAGGCGCCTCTCATCAAGGCGCTGAAGGCCGTTTCGGATGCCGCGGTACCGCTGTGTCGCCTCTTCGATCCGGCAGTAGGGAAGGTCCATTCTTACCTGGGCTGGGAGCAGGAATACTTCCTGGTAGACGAAGACCTGTTCGCCGCCCGCCCGGACCTCATCCTTACCGGCCGTACGCTGATGGGCCACGCCTCCTCGAAGAGCCAGCAGCTGGATGACCACTATTTCGCCGTTATCCCTTCGCGGGTCGCCGCTTTTATGCGCGAACTCGAGATCGAAGCCTATAAGCTCGGCATTCCGCTGAAAACCAGACACAACGAGGTTGCGCCCAACCAGTTCGAGATGGCCCCGATCTACGGGGAATGCAACCTGGCCAACGACCAGAACCAGATGATCCTGAACATAATGAACAGCGTCGCCCGCCGCCACGGCTTTGTGGTCCTTCTCCACGAAAAGCCTTTCGCCGGCATCAACGGTTCGGGAAAACACAACAACTGGTCGCTCGGAACAGATACCGGAATCCAGCTTCTCGCCCCCGGAAAAGACCCGAAGGGCAACCTGCTCTTCCTGACGTTCTTCGTCAATACCCTGGCCGCAGTTCAGCGCCACAACGCCCTGCTCAAAGCCAGCATCGCCAGCGCTACCAACTCCCACCGCCTCGGCGGGAATGAGGCCCCGCCCTCGATAGTCTCTGCCTTCCTTGGCCGGACCATGACCGAAGTCCTTCAGAAGCTCGTTGAGTTGCCTTCGGGAACACCGATCGAGATAGCAGGGAAGAAGGGAACATCCGTAGGAATAGTCGAAATTCCCGAGATATTCCTGGACAATACCGACCGCAACCGTACCTCGCCTTTCGCCTTTACCGGCAACCGCTTCGAGTTCCGCGCAGTAGGCTCGTCGGCAAACTGCGCCGGCGCTATGACCGTCCTGAATGCGGCGGTAGCCCAGCAGTTGCGCATCTTCAAGAAAGCTCTCGATGTAGAGCTTGAAGCGGGGAAGACCTTGGAGGTGGCGGTGATGGATACCCTAAAGCCTATCATCCGCTCGGTTCTGGATGTTATCTGCTTCGATGGAAACGGTTACTCGGATGAGTGGAAGAAGGAGGCGGCCCGCCGTGGGCTGGATACCGAGACCCGTGTGCCGGAGATGATAAAGGCATTCTGCTCACCTTCTTCGGTGGAGCTGTTTACTTCGGAGAATGTCTACACTCTTAAGGAACTTGAAGCCCGCAATGAGGTCAAATGGGATATTTATTCGAAGAAGATCCAGATTGAGGCGCGCGTTCTCGGAAGGATGGCTACGAACCACATCATCCCTGCTGCCCTTACCTATCAGAATGTTCTGCTGAAGAACATCGCTATGATGAAGGAGGTATATCCCGACTCATATCAGCAGAAGGCGGCCGTAGCCCTGAGCGCGACCGAGCAGATATCCCGCTGGGTAAGTGAAGTCCAGCAACTTGCAGACAAATTGTTGGAGGCCTGCAGAAAGGCAGACGCTATAGAAGACGAATACACGAAAGCTCAGGCCTATTACGAGATAGCAGAAAGCCTGTCTGCCCTCAGGGATCCTATAGACAAGCTGGAAGAAATAGTAGACAACGACATCTGGCCGTTGCCCAAATACCGTGAATTATTATTCATCAGTTAAAATACCGTTCTCATGAAAAAAGTTTTCACACTAATGGCGATTTTCGCCACTCTCGCAGCCGCAGTATGCTGCAATCCTTCAAAAGGTCCAGTAGACGATGATGAGATCGATGATGACGAGCCCGAAGTTACCGAGACTATCGTTATCGACGGTCAGTTCGCTGACTGGGCTGCTCTGACCCCGGGAACCTACGTCTCTGCCGTCAACAACCCCGAATCACCCTGGAAGGGCGTTGAGCAGATCCGCGTTTATGCAGACGCAGATTTCGTTTACTATTACATCAAGTACAATGAGGAAACCCTCAAAGAACTTCTTGCAGTTGCTACGGAGGAACTCCCTATCCGTCTTTGCATCAACACAGACGGCGAGTTTACCACAGGCTACGCAAACTATTTCCTCGAGGCTTATGACTTTATCGTAGAGGGCGCTCTTGCATCCAACGGCGAATTTACTACCTATGTAGGTAATTTCCACCAGAGAATCGGTAGCTGGGTACCTGTTTCCGCAGACAATATCGTTACCGGAATGGGTTCGGGCAGCGAGTATGAGATCAGACTCGTACGCGAGATCTTCAACTCCGCAGCGAATACTACAGACGCTCCCAAACCGATGGGAGACACCTTCGAGACAGGTATCCGCTTCTATTTCACCGGTTCAGGCGAGTGGGCTGAGCTCTCCAATATGCCTAACTCTTCCGCAGCGGAAGGAGACGGCAACGGATGGGGTCACCTCCTGACTGTTACTACCAATAAGTAATTAAGCAGTTACTATTCCGTCTGCGACAGCGTGGGCGACACACTCGACTATGCTGTCCAGACCGAACTTCCCCTTGATGCGCTCTTTATAGCTGTCTACCGTGTTTAGGGAGATTTCCAGCGCGGAGGCTATCTGAGGGTTGCTGTAACCGGAAGTTGTAAGTTGCAGGACTTCAAGTTCGCGGGGCGTAAGGCCCTGCGGCTTGCGGGCCTGCAATTTTTCTTCCCCGCCGAAGATGCGGGTGATTTTTGTCGCATCGATTGTCTCCCCGAAGAATAGACATTGGCCGGAGGCTACATTCTTTATTGCCTGAACGATGGATTCGGGAGAAGAATCCTTTGCGAGATAGGCGCAGGCGCCCGAGGTTATAGCTCTCAGGATATAAGCCGGCTTCTTGTAGTGGGACAAAACGAGCGTCTTTACTGCCGGGAAGGCGTCCCTGATAATACCCAGCAACGTAAGGCCATCGGTTTCGGCCTCCAGGGTAATGTCTACTACAGCGATGTCGGTCTCAGGGTGGGCATTAAGAAAAGAGACGGCGCTGCCCGGGGTCGCGACCGAATCTACGGCACCGAAGCCCTCGGCGGAGCTCAAGGCAAGTTTAAGCCCCATTACAAACACGGTCGAATCTTCGATCAGGAGAACATTTATCATAGGTCAATCGTTATTTCAAGGCCGCCTTCCGGCCGGTTATTCATTTCCATCCTCGCCCCAAGCTTATCCAGCAGCTCGCGGGTAATCACGAGCCCGAGCCCGTGGCCCCACCCGGCGCCCGACTCCTGCAGGCCCGGTCCCTCGTCTGCGATGAGAATCCGTTTTCCATGCGCCCGCATCGTTACCTTTCCTCCTTCCGGACTGGCCTTGATGGCGTTGTCCAGGAGGTTACGGACTACCGTCAAGAGCATATTCCGATCGGTCCTTACGCTGAGGTCGGCCGGTATATCCAGCTCGATCAGTTGGCCGCTCTGGAGAACACTGTCCGCCGCTTCGCGCGCAAGCTCCAACATATTCTCGTCTCTCATCACCGGCTTCAACATCCCTTCCTGATTCAGCGACCAGAGGAGGAGGTTTTCCAGTAGCGCGGACGCGTTGTCGGCCGACTTAGAAATCACCGTCAGGGCCTCTTTCAGCTGCTCGGCTGAAAGTGTGTCGGCCTGCTCGAGCAGTTCCCTGGCCAGCAGGCGGTTCCCGGAAACGGGATTTCGAAGGTCGTGGGAAATAATCGAGAACAGGCGGTTTCTCATATCCAGTTCCTTAACGAGCAGACGCCGTTCGCGTAGCTTGACAACGGTCCACACTGCCCCCAGCAGTATCAGGGCATACGCCAGCAGGAACGGCCAGCGCAGCCAGAGCGGCAGGGGGATGCGGATAACTCGCTCGAGCGTCTCTCCCCGCTCCCAGCGGCCGAAAATATCGGAGCTTTGTTCCTGCAACTTGTAGCGGCCCGGGCGTACGTTCTCCGGCAGGCCCGTGAAACGCCCGTCTGCCCATAGCCCGCCGTTCAGCCGGTAGCGATGTCTTACCAGCGGGGCGAGCGGCAGATTGTCTTTCGCGCTTAGCGCGAGCAGGCTGTCCGGATTAAAGACCACGGCGCCCGCGCTACCTCCGAAGGCCAGCGACCCATCGGCCAGGGCGCAGGAGACGTGTTCGCCAAAGATCTCCGAAGGCAGACCGAGTTCCTTAGGGACACGGCCTACCGTCCCGTCCGTATCGACGAAATATAGCCCGTCTTCCGTCCCGGCCCATAGGCGGCCGCTCTCGTCGGCCTCCACCGACTGAACCAGCATCCCGGTCAATATGGATTGCCGGTCGGTGCCGGCAATGACGCCGTCCTGCCCGACCTGATCGGGCATCCTCCAGAGTCCGCTGCGGGTGGAGGCCCATACCGCGCCGTCCGGGGCGAGGCAGAGGTCGGTGACGTAGTCGTCCGGGATCGAAGAATTACCTTTGAAGTATTTTGTAACAAGGCCGGTTTGCCTATCGATAACATTGATTCCAGCCTGGGTGGTGGCGTATACGAGATTTCCGCGGGCATCTTCGATAAGTCGGCTGCCGAGGCGCGAGCTGAGGTAGATATTGGAATCGACCTGGGGCGAGGGGTATCTGAACGGGCTAAGCCAGCGCGGCGGCAGGCTCCTTCGGGCTTCGCGGTCCCATTCGTTGAGGCCTACGCCCTCCCAACTGACTACCCAGAACCTGCCCTCTCTGTCTTCCAGAAAATCGGAGATCCAGTTTGCGCCGTCCAGGTACCGGGCTTCAATCTGCTCTTCGGGGAGCGGACCGCTTAAGCGGTCTTTGCGGACCATCTTCCCGTTTCTCCAAACCTCCCAGCCTGTGTTGTTCCATAGGCCTCTGTAGACCGTCCCGGTCCTGTCTTCGTACAAAGCGGTAACGCGCTCTTCTGCAGTCCCGACCCACATTTTCCCGCTACTGTCTTGCATCAGGGCGGTGACGTTGGCCCGGGAGATTGTCTTGATTTGCTGAAGTGAGGGGCAGAGAACAGACAGGCCGTTGTCGCCGCCGACCCATATATTGCCCCGGCTGTCTTCGAAGATGCAGTAAAGCTCGCCGGATGAGGGGCTGGCGGGGTCGTCGGCCTGGTGATGGAATACCGTTGTATTCTCAGGGTGCTCCGTGTCCACTATGCCCAGGCCGTAGGAACCGGCAGCCCAAAGGCGGCCTTTGCTGTCTGTCAGCAGCCGGGCGTGGGAGATGGGAAGGCGGCCGAGGGGGATGGGGTTACCATCCTTATAGGTGTGGAGAAGGGAGGTATGGTCCTCGAAGGAATAGAGCTTTCCGCCGGTCTCGGCATAGCTGCCATTGCAGGGTATACCCTCCCAGCGGGTAAGAGTGATGTGCGGGTCATTCTTGTCGCCGACGAACTGGTTGTGGACCAGGCGGCCCGCAAGCCAGAGCCTGCCGTCTGCGGCTTCATATATCTGATAATATGGGTAGTCGCCTTCGGAGTCGCGCTTGTCGTAGAAGCAGCGCGCTTCCTCCATGATGCCGTCGTGGTACGAGAGCTTAAGCAGCAGGCTGTCGCCCACGGTAGCCCATACGAAGCCCTCGCGGTCGGCGTGAAGCGCACGGATGACCCCGCCGAAAGATTGCCGGTCTGAGCCGGCAATGAGATTGTCTGTCCCGACCCAGAGCCGGCCTTCCCGGTCTACTGCGAGAGCGTTCACCCTTCCGTATTCCTTCCAACTCCGGAAGGTAGTTCCATCGAAGCTCGCAAGCCCGTTCCTTGTGCCGATCCAGAGGACGCCGTCACCGTCTTGAGCGATTGCATACACGGTGTTGGATGGCAGGCCGTCTGCCGCGCTGTAACTCAGAAAGCGCGGCGCTGAAAGAAGCAGCGAAAGTATGATGGTCAGAAAACTCATTACTTTGACAAATGTATCAAATCCTTATTAGAATTCATTAAAAATAAGCGTGTTGTGGTGTTTTCCGCCACAACGCTTTTTTATACTGTCGGTAACTTTGAAAAAAAGTATGATTATGAAACGTTTTGTTGTTGTCGCGGTTCTTGTAGCCGCGCTGCTTCCTTCCTGCAAGAAAGACGGAGATGGCCCCGGCGCGAGCGAATCAACCGCTATGGTGGGATCTCCGGAAACGGTCATCTCAATTACCGATACCGGTTCTCATAACGAGGGTTCCGCATTTATGTATAAGAGCGCTCAGACGCTTTATTTTCTTCTATGTGAAGGGAAGGCTACTTCCTGGAACGACGGTCTTCGCCTGCCCCATCTGGAGGTACATATCTGGGAAGCTCTGGTCAAGGACGACCCGATGGCCTTTGCCAACCCGTCCAATGCCATCGATATCAACGGCTCCGATCCTAAGGTCTATGTATGCTGGAAAGCAGGCAACGGACACAACTTCTTCGATAAGAACAACTATGCGTCAGCTCCCGGCGTGAACTTCCAGTTCGAAAGCGGATCCTTGTCCGTTGCCAAGGTGATGGGAATGTATATGATAGCCTTCTCCGGAATGTGTGCCGACGACAAGGGTGCTTATAGCCCCGGTTGGAGCTATTCCGGCTCGTTTACATATAGTTCGAGAAAGTAATATGAAAAGGGTGTTATTTGCTCTGGCGGCGCTGCTTGTCGCGGCTCCCGCGTTTGCCCAGCTTGATTTCAGCGCTTTTAAGTATGGTATCCGAGCCGGAGTCGGAATCGGGTCGGTGGATACTTCCTTTGACGATGAGGCCTACAAGAAGATGGAGTCCAATATGACTGGAGGACAGTTTACGATAGGCGCTTTCGCCGAACTTCCGGTTATGAAACATCTTCTCGTGACGGCTGAAGTAGATTATGAGAGGACAGGTATCAACGATCGGGTAAAGAGTGTACACATAGAGGAGACCGGCTTTATGCCCCTCCACGTTTTTACTGATACCAAGACAAAATATCCGATCTCTTATATCCATATCCCGCTTCTCGCAAAATTTACTTTCGTGCGTGATGCCCTGTATGTTGAGGCTGGACCGCAGTTCGGTTTTCTTGTGGGCAGTGTTAATACCCACGTTGAGACTATAACTACCGTAAACGGCTCAGATACCAAGACCGTAGTCGACTCGGACGATACGGACCATTTCAAGAAAAGTCATTTAGCTCTCGCAGTCGGCTGGGGATTCACGTTGAGGAAGGTCTCGCTGGGAGTCCGACTCGGGTTTGGGCTGAGCGACCTTCAGGCAGAAGAATATAAAACAATAGATGGCTGCCACGTTTCCCACACAGACCTCCAGCTTGCTATCCGTTACAGTTTCCGTTAATATTATGAAAAAACTACTGTTTCTTGTAGTCGCCCTTTCGATGGGCGTTTCAGTTTTCGCACAAAGCGAGTCCGGCCTTGGTATAAACGCCGGAGCCGGTATTATTATGGCCAAGCAGAAAGGCTCCACCACTATGATGGGCACTACTACTAACTCCACTACTTCCGGTCCCGGTTTCTACGTCAATTTCGGGTTTAACAACGACCTTGGACTTGGTGGGCTCGGATATACTATGGACCTCTTTTTCGATCATTGGGCTCTGTCGGATGATGCCGGCACTTCAGATGCAGTTGCGAGGGAGAATTATATCGGCTTCGCTATGGCTATCAACATCTCTCTTGATGCCTCGGAGACCCTCTCGCTGCAGCCGTTCTTCGGCCCAGGTTTTTCCTGGGGCTTAAGCTCGAAGACCGATTGGACCAATCCGATCAGTGGCAATAAAGAGACTCTGGACAACTATGATGAAGATACTCACTATCTGCGCCAGTATTCCTACCTTACGGTCGGGGCGGATATTCTTCTCAAGTCTTTACATCTTCGCCTGAGGGGATCCGTGGACTTCGGTATGTGGGACCGCTACAGCAGCGTCAAAGAAATCACCACCAAAGACGGCCCTAACCTGCGCCTGGGCGTAGCGTATTTATTCTAGGGAGTCATTTCGCCGACTTGAAGTGAGTCAGCTTGCCGTTCGACCATTCCATATCGATGGTCGTGCCGGCGCGGGTGCGCAGTCCGTGGACCGAGCCGTTTGGCCATGCTTCCGGAAGGGCGGGCAGCGGTGTGACGGTCCCGTCCGGGGCGCTCTGGAGCAGCATCTCGAACACGCCCGCGCAGCCGCCGAAGTTGCCGTCGATCTGGAACGGCGGATGGGCATCCATCAGATTCGGGTAGGTGCCCCCGCCCCTGCGCGCATCGGGGCCCGAGTAACCGTCCGGTGAAACGTAACGCAGCAGGCGGCGGTACATCTTGTACGCGAGGCCCGGGCGCCCAAGGCGGGCATACAGGTTGATTCGCCAGCCGCAGCTCCAGCCCGTGGTCTCGAAACCCTTGATTTCGAGCGTCTTCAGCGCGGCGTCGGCATACGGTCCCCGGGCGATCTGGTGGCCGGGATAGACGCCGAACAGGTGGGATTGGTGGCGGTGACGCGGATCGCAGTCGCGAAAATCTCTCCGGTACCATTCCATCAGCGAGCCGTCGTCCGCGACCTGATATCCCCGCAGGCGGGCCAGTTTCTCCTCCGCCTCCGCGACGAATTCCGGATCCACGTTAAGTTCCCTGGCCGCAGCAAGCGCATCCCCTACGCACTCCCTAACCATCGCCAGGTCGGCCGTCCCGCCGTAAAGAGTGGCGCCGAAAAAGCCGTCCGGGGTTATATACAGGTTTTCGGGCGAGGTCCCGGGGGAAGTGATGAGTTCGCCGTCTTTTTCTACCAGCCAGTCGAGGCAGAATTCCGCCGCTCCCCGAAGGGCGGGGTAATCGCGTTCAAGCGCTGCCCGGTCGCGGGTGAAGAGGTAGTGTTCCCAGAGGTGGGTGGCGAGCCAGGCTCCGCCCATGGTCCAGTTCGACCAGCAGGGCTCTCCGACCCCCAGCCCGACCGGCTGGGTCATCGCCCAGATGTCGCTCTTCGAACCGAGGTTCCAGCCCCTTTCGGCCCCATAGAAGCCGGCGGCCGTTTCGCGCCCCGTCACCGCGAGGTTGCGGATGAAGGCGAGCAGCACCTCGTGTAATTCCGGTAGCGCGCCCACCTCGGCGGCCCAGTAATTTTCCTGGAGGTTGATGTTGGTCGTATAGTTCGAGCTCCACGGCGGGTCCATGCTCTCGTTCCAGAGACCCTGCAGGTTCGCCGGCGCGCCCGGGGTCCGCGACGAAGCGATAAGCAGGTAGCGGCCATACTGGCAATAGAGGGCTTCGAGTTCGGGATTGGCTTCCCCGAGGTCCGTATAGCGTTTCAGCTGCACGTCGGTAGGCAGGGAACGGACGCTGTCCGGGGTCGCACCAAGGTCAAGGGAAACCCGGTCGAACAGGCGGTGGTAGTCGGTTTGATGGCGCTTCAAGACAGTCGGATAGTCTTTGATGCGGCTGAGATTTGCCTCTGCCAGCTCCCGGTAGGGAAGCCCTTGCGAGGCGGGGTCGCGATCGAAGCCGGCGAAGCTGGTGGAATTCAGGATGTATAGAAGGAGTTCCGGGCAGTCTTCGATATGCAGGCCGTCTGTTTGGGCGGTGATGGTGCCGCCAGAGGGCGCTTCGCCATGGACGATTGTTCGGAAATGGATGCCGCGCTGCGGGTCGTAGAGAAATTGCTGGGAGCCGCTGCGGTAGTGGCCAGGATAGGCGTGGTAGGCGGTATATCCGTCGTATCGAAGGGTTGTTGCGTCCTGGGTCCGCTGGCCTGGCTGGGGGCTTTCGAAGCGGACGGTCGCCGTCAGGCCGGGCTCATACTGAATGCGGACGACAATGACGGAGTCTGGGGCTGAGGCGAAGTAGGTGGCCGTATAGGGCTTGCCATCGCGTAGGTAGCTGACGCTCGCAATCGCGTCGGAGATGTTCAGCTCGCGCCGATAGTCGGCTATGGGGCCGAAGTCGTCATGATTGATTATCAGAGTCCCGAGCGGTTGGTAAATCTCGCTGTGATGGCCTTGGAGGCGTTTCTGCAGTTCTTCCGCCAGGCGGTAATCTTCCGCATCGAGAGCTTCCCGAACGGCCTGAACGGCGCCTTTATAGTCCCGGCCTGAAACATCGGGATGATCCATTCCCCGGTCTGGTTCTCCTGTCCACAGGGTAATGTCGCCAAGGGAGATGCGCTCTTCCTGCGGATCGCCGTAGATCATGGCTCCGAGGCGTCCGTTGCCTATCGGAAGCGCTTCTTCAAAATAGGCGGCAGGGCGGTCGTAGTGCAGGGTCAGTGGATTCTTATCGCCTGCGTCCTTATTTACATTCTGGCAGCAAGAGACAATAATCAGGCTTATTAGAAGCAGGAAGTGTTTCTTCACCGTTGTCGAAGTGTTTCTTAATACAAGCAAATATACAAATTAACTAGGACTCTAAAGGATAATGATTATCTTTGATCTTCACTGACGTTGCAGATTATGGACAAGATTCTCATACTGGACTTTGGCTCACAAGTCACTCAACTCATCGGCCGTCGCTTGAGAGAGTTGAGTGTCTTTTGCGAGATATACCCGTACAATAAGATACCGTCCCTCGACAATACAGTCAAGGGGGTAATCCTTTCCGGCAGCCCCTGCTCGGTCAGGGATGCCAATGCTCCCCAGGTGGATTTGAGTGCGATTCGCGGGAAATACCCTCTTCTGGGTATTTGTTACGGAGCGCAGTATCTTGCGTGGAAAGGCGGAGGGGCGGTCGAGGCCTCGGACACTAGAGAGTATGGGAGGGCTGTCCTTAGAGTCCTTCGGGATTCGCCCCTTCTGGAAGGCGTGAACCGTACGACCCAGGTGTGGATGTCCCACGGAGACACCATATCTTCGCTCCCTGATGGCGCATACGCAATCGCTTCGACCGAAGATGTCGAAAATGCAGCTTACCAGTTCGATGGCGAGCCTACCTTCGCAGTGCAGTTCCACCCGGAAGTGTATCATACGGAAGAGGGAACCAGGATGCTTTCGAACTTCGCTTTCGGCATCTGTGGCTGCAAGGGTGATTGGACTCCGGATTCCTTTATTGAGACAACGGTAGAAGCCCTTAAAAGGGAAATTGGCAATGACAAGGCAATCCTGGGTCTTTCCGGAGGCGTTGATTCGACTGTGGCGGCGGTTCTCCTGAACAAGGCCATCGGCCACAACCTTACCTGCGTGTTTGTAAATAACGGCCTCCTCCGCAAGAACGAGTTCCGCGATGTCCTGGCATCTTACAACGATATGGGCCTGAATGTAATAGGGGCAGATGCGTCCGATGATTTCCTCGGAGCGCTTAAGGGCCTCTCAGATCCGGAAGACAAGCGCAAGGCTATCGGTAGGGTTTTCATTGATACCTTTGAGAAGTATGCCTCACAAATAGATGGTGTCCACTACCTTGCCCAGGGTACAATATACCCTGACGTCATAGAGAGTGCAGGCGTTCCCGGTATAGCCTCAAAGATTAAGAGTCATCACAACGTAGGCGGATTGCCGGAGAAAATGAGCCTCAAGGTGGTCGAGCCGCTCCGGATGCTCTTCAAAGATGAGGTGCGGCGTGTAGGCCATGCCCTGGGGATTAAAGATGAGTTGATAAACCGCCACCCTTTCCCCGGACCCTCTCTGGCTGTCCGTATCATAGGGGAGGTGACGGAAGAAAAACTTTCCGTACTGCGGGAGGCAGATGACATCTTTATCAGGAGCCTCAGAAGTTACGACTGTACCGGAATGGGTTTCCCGTCCGCTTCGGATCCTCGGATAATGGCCACAAATCTCTACGACGCCATCTGGCAGGCCGGCGTAATCCTCCTCCCCGTAAGGAGTGTCGGCGTGATGGGAGATGAGCGAACTTATCAGAACCCCGTTGCTCTGCGCGCCGTAGTATCAACCGATGCCATGACCGCCGACTGGTTTCCGCTCCCTTACGATTTCCTCCGAGATGTTTCCAATGAAATCATCCGCAAGGTCCGTGGAGTAAACCGCGTGGTCTACGATATTTCTTCAAAACCCCCGGCAACTATTGAGTGGGAATAATGATTAAAAGATGAAACTGAAGAAACGAAAAATAAAATTTGCAGCCATATTCGGTGTCTTATGGTTTGCCTTCCTGGTCTTGATTGTAGACGGAATCCTGAAATTCCAGACACTAGTCGATTATATCGGGTCTTACGCCGTGGTAGAGATCTCGCTGATATTGCTGGTTATTCTACCTACGGTGGCGGTATATATCTTCACAAAAGAAAAAAACGTTTAGGCTTGGCTACCCGTTTGGATATGCCGATCGCTCCTGTAGGGCAGACCAAGCGGCAGAGGTGGCAGCCAACGCACTTGGCTCCGAGGGTGCGGGGTTTTCGGTCCTCGCCGAAAGCGATGGCCTGGTGTCCTCCGTCCCTGCAAGAAACATAACAGCGCCCGCTTCAATTCCGGGACACCAGCAGCACCCGAACAATTTGCCTATCAAGTTCTAGAGGGTCTGGAGAAAATGATTACCTTTGAGAGTTAGATAAATAGGAGTTCATGACTATATGAAAGTTTTACGGATTGTCGTTATTTCTGTTCTGATGTTGCTGATCGCGTGCGCTTGTGAGCGGCTGGAATCCAGCCAGGTTGAAATGGGCTTTTTTTTCGGAGCCTGGCAAGAGTATTATGGTCCTGATTATCACGTAGAAGGCAGCCGAATCTGGTACATCCGCGAGGAGGGCATTTCTGTCAGGACTTACGATTGGTATTCTGATACGGAATCGGAAAAGTTCCTCAATTATTCCCTGGAACAGAATCAGGGGAGACATATGGTCACTCTCCATTTTCAGGAAGAGCC
>JAEEGG010011627.1_pt1 | contig 19139 bp, 15 predicted proteins | sample 9134161 | NCBI WGS metagenome assembly JAEEGG01 (sample SAMN16246543, study PRJNA631951) | gut metagenome | biome: gut microbiome; feature: rumen; material: CR-attached | host: Bos | place: Iran: Karaj | collected 2018-10 | reverse complement strand
AATGCAACTATTTGCTATTTCACGGAGTTAGGACAGGCTGAATCGGCGTTGCGGCAAGGTTTTTATTTAGACAAAATTAAAATTACTTACTTTTTTTTCCAAAAACTGAGACGTTGATATAGCGCCGGGGATGGTTCTTGAAGTCAACCAGCAGTGAATCAACGTCGCGCATGGTTGTTGTGATGTTTTGGTAGAGCTGTGCATCGTTAAGCAGCATTCCCACAGAGCCTTTTGGGCTGTTGAGGGCTGCCGTCACCTGCTGCACGCTGGCCAAGGCGTCATCGACGCGCTTCATGGTGGCTTCGAGGTTGAGCTGTGCCAGGTTGCCGGTCAGCGTCTCTGTGTTGCCCAGCACTCCTTCGGCCTTGCCCAGCATCTTAGGCAGCTGACGGTTGAGCTGCGCAGTGAGCTGGTTGAGCTGTCGTGCTGTGGTGCCCAGGCTGGCTGTGAGCTGCTGGGCGTTGTGCATCGTCGCTGCCAAGGCGGGGTCGGCGGCGAGGGCATTCAGGCTGTTCAGGATGGAGTCGAGCTTGGGCAGCATCTGCTCCACCTGGGGCAGCATTTCGGCGGCTTTGCTCATCAGTCCGGCCTGCATGGCGCCGCTGATGGTGTCGCCCGTAGCCAGCAGTCGTCCCTCGGCGGGTCCGAAGCGCAGCTCCAGCTTCACGTTGCCCAAGAAGTCGCTCACGATTTCGGCGTGGGAGCCCTCGCGCAGTTGCAGCTGTGGCGACAGCTCAACGGCAGCGACGATGTGGTCGGGGCGGCTGTAGTCGTAGTCGATGCGCTGCACCACGCCCACCCGGTAGCCATTGGCATAGACGGGGCTTGACGATGAGAGTCCGCTGACATCGTTGAAACATACGTAGTAGACATCGTTAGACGAGAAGAGCGACATGCCCTTCAGAAACTGCATTCCTATGAACAGCACCACGATGGCCACGATGGCCACCAGTGCGATGTTGACTTCCTTGGTGAAGAATTTCATGACGTTGGTAAGATATTGTCTTTGTTGTTGTTAACTATCTGATGTTGTTTCGTCGCTTAAACTCTCTCAGGGCTTCGGCTGCATCGACGCGCTCCCCATTCTTGAAGGCGATGATGAACGCTTGTGGGAATTTGGCGAGTAGCCCTTTGCGCAAGCGATAGATGGCGTTGTAGTCGGCAGAGGCCCCCACGGTGTATTTCCACATCTTTCCCTCCTTGTAGCAGTCCACGTCTTGCAGGCCCTTCAGCTGTCGGCTGTTGGCGGGCAGCTTCTTGTCGCTGGCAAGTATCTGCACCTTGAAGATGGGCAGGGCTGTGGCTTCGGCATCGTTTCCGCTATCCTTGGCCTCCTCCTCTTGCGGGGTAGGGGGGGCTACCGGCTCGTTGGTGGCATCGGCCTTGTCAGTCTTTTCCTGCGTAGGAGGTTGCTGGGGTTGTGGTTGTTGGGTGGGGGTGGGCTGTGGCTGCTTTTTGTTCTTGTAGGCCACGAAAGCTTGGTAGATGCCTTTGCCCATGGCATCTACGTTGGTGGCGTTGGTGAGGTATTTGGCCTCAGGGGCCGTGGTGATATATCCCAGTTCGATGAGGCAGGCGGGCATCGACGTCTCGCGCAGCACCAAGAAGGCATCCTGCTTCACGCCCTTGTTGGGGCGCCCGGCGGTGGCGCACACGTTCTTCTGGATGAGTTGCGCCAGCTCCACGCTCTCGGCCATGTTGGCCTCGTTCACCATGTCGAAGATGATGTAGCTCTCGGGCGACTTGGGGTCGAAGCCAGCGTAGTGCTGCTTGTAGTCGCTCTCGATGAGGATGACCTCGTTCTCGCGCATGGCAGCGCTCAGCTTCTCGCTGCTGCGGCGCATGCCCATGGTGTAGGTCTCCATGCCGGTGATGGCCTTGCGGCTCTCCACCGAGTTGGTGTGGATGGAGATGAACACGTCGGCCTTGTTGCGGTTGGCGATGGCGGCGCGCTCGTGAAGGGGGATGAACACATCGGTCTTGCGGGTATAGATGACCTTCACGTCGGGGCAGTTGCGCTCCACGTAGCGGCCGAATGCCAGCGCCACGTTCAGGTTGATGCTCTTCTCCTTGGCTCCGTTGGCACAGGCACCGCCATCCTTCCCGCCGTGTCCGGCATCAATCACCAGTGTGAACTTGTGCTTGTCGGCAGCGGTGGCAGAAAATGGCAGAAGGAAGACAAAGAGAGCCACCAACGCACACGTCAGCAGACTCGTGGCATTCCTAAAGATATAATCGTTGTAGCTCTTCATCATTCAGATTGTCTATTAACACTCGTCTCTCAGCCCTTCACAAAACTCACTTCCACCCCAGCGCCGTCGCAATCGGCACCCATGGGAGGGTTCAGCTTAGTCAGCTTCAGCTCAACGGCCGTTGCCTCTTTGAACTGTGCGAAGATGGCCTCGCCAATGCGTGCGGCCACATGCTCGAGCAGAGCCGAGGGGATGAGCATCTGCTCCCTCACCGTCTGCAGCAGCTCGGCATAGTTCAGCGTGTGGGCCACATCGTCGCTTGCGCATGCACGCGATATATTATAATGTACGCGCAAGCAGAGGTCGAAGTAGGCTCCCACGGTGCGCTCCTGCGGCATCACGCCATGGTGGGCGTACATGCGCAGGTGGTCGATGAAGATGGTGCTGCGCTCGATGGTCATGGCTGTTCGGTGATGTCGGCAGCGTCGGGCGATTCCGCCTTGTCGCCCTGTCCGGGCAAGTATTTCTTCAGTGCTCGCTCCACGCCGTTCTTCCAGGTGTTGATGCTCTCGTCGTTGAGCGACAGCGAAGCCACCAGCTTGATGACGTGGCCTATGGGCATGCCGTAGCGCAGCACGCCAGAGATGAGCTTGGCATAGTTCCAGTATTCGGGGTTGAACTTCTCGTTGATGCCCTCTACGGTAATCTTGTAGCCGCGTGTGTTCTCGAACTGAAAATCATAGCGCTTGGTGCCGTCGTTGTTCACCTGCTTCACGATTTTGCCTTTGCTCACCGACTTGGGCAGCAGGATGCCTTCCTCCTCGTCTTGCAGTCCGGTGAATATCTCGTAGGGGTATCCGTCGAGCAGTCCCACCAGTGCCACCCACTTCTCCTTGTTGTTCTGAAATCGCACCACGTCGCACTCCAGCACAGTGGGCCTCACCTCGGTCACCTGTGCGGTGGCCTTGAAGGCCGATGTGTTCTCAGGCTCTATCAGGGCCAGATGGCCCAGCAGGCGCAGCACCTGCTGCTTGCCCACGGCATCGGTGGCCACTGCGGCATCGATGTTCGAAAGCTTTTCGGCCAATTTCTGTGCGCCTCCATAGCAGTTGAGCCATGTCTGGGCCAACTCTTCGCGTGTGCTTGCTATTTGTCTTTCCATGAAATGTCGGGTTTATCGCAATTCTGCTGCAAAATTACGAAAAAAGTGGCATTTATGGGCCTTCGAAAGGTTTTTTTTTTGTACTTTTGCAGTCAATTATAAAGATGTATATGATGATGAAGAGATTCTTTGCATTTTGGTCGCTGCTGTTGGTAGCCGTTTGTGCCTCGGCAGTTCCTGCCAAACCCGGTATTTGGAAGACGCTTCTGCTGGATGGCGTGGAGGTGAAAGCTCAGCTGGTGGGCGACGAGCACCTGCACTACTGGCTTTCGGAAGACGGAAGAAATCTGGTGGAGAAGGATGGGCGGTTTGTGCTGGCCGACGTTGACGCCATGCGGCAGGCGTCCCTGAGCCGTCGCCACGCTGCCGTCAATCGTCAGCAACGCAGAGCGCGCCGCAATGCCATTGGCGACTTTATGAACTATGAGGGACAGAAGAAGGGGCTCATCATCCTGGTGGAGTTTACCAACCAGGAGTTCTTGCCCGCCAACGACTCGCTGCGCTATACCCGCATCTGCAATGAAAACGGATATAGTGAGGGGTATTTTCGCGGCTCGGTCAACGACTATTTCAAGGAGCAGAGCTATGGCAAGTTCGACCTCATCTTCGATGTGGTGGGTCCTGTTCAGATGCCCAAAAATTACCAGTACTACGGTCAGGACGCTGGCGATGAAGCTGGCGACGATGCCCGCCCTGGCGAGATGGTGGCTGCGGCATGTCAGGCCGTGGACAGCTTGGTGAACTTCAACGACTATGACTGGGATGGCGACGGCGAGGTAGACCAGGTGATGTGCATCTATGCCGGGCGGGGACAGGCCAGCGGAGGCGATTCTTCCACCATTTGGCCCCATGAGTGGAACCTGGAGGAAAGCGATTTCGGCCAAATGCTGGAGCTGGATGGCGCACTCATCAACACATACGCCGTGGCCAACGAGCGCATCTACAACTCCATCGACGGCATCGGCACCATCTGCCATGAGTTCTCGCACTGCCTTGGCTTGCCCGACATGTATGACATTTCTTATGAGGGAAATTTCGGCATGGGCAGCTGGTCGCTCATGGACAGGGGTAGCTACAATGGCGATAGTTTCTGCCCTGCGGGCTTCAGCAGTTTCGACAAGCTCACCTGTGGATGGGTGAAGCCAATGGAACTGACCGAGAACATCACCATCGAGGCCATGAAGCCGCTCGAAGACATGCCTGAGGTTTACATGATTCGCAACGAAGCCTACCCTGACGAGTATTACCTGCTGGAAAACCGACAGCAGAAGGGATGGGACGCTGAACTGCCGGGTAGCGGCATGCTCATCCTCTATGTGGATTTCGACCGAGAGATTTGGGAGAACAATCTGGTGAACACCAACAATCCCGGACATGATGGTACGCCCACCAACACCCACCAGCGTTGCACCATCTTCCACGCCAACAACCGCGAATTTGGCATTGGAAGTCCTGGCGATGCCTACCCCTATCTTGGCAACGACTCGCTCACCAACACGTCGCTCCCTGCAGCCACATTGTATCACGACAACCTGGATGGCGGCAGACTGATGAATAAGGGTATCCTCGGCATCACCCGCAACAATGATGGCACCATGGGCTTCCGCTTCCGAAACACCCCCGTAGAGGTGTATATTCCTGAGGGGACGGTGCTCTACGAGATGTTCAACAATTGCGTTGGCAAAGGCGGCAACGATGGCATTTGGAATGTCACCATGGCCAGCGGACTCTTTAAGCCCGACAATGAGGGCTGGACGGCCCAAAAGCCGTATGCCGGCTATCAGTGTGCGCGCTTTGGCAATATGCTCACGCCGGGAAAGGCCACCACACCCGCATTCGAGACCGAGACGGGGGCAGCGCTGCTCACGTTCAAGGCGGCAGGCTGGAACACCGATGGAGCCACGCTTGTACTGAGCGTTGAGGGCGAGGGCGATGTAAAACCCAAGGAGGTGACGTTGGAACCCTTTGCTTGGAATGAGTACACCGTGCTGGTGCGTGGAAACGGACCGGTGCGCGTCACCTTCACCCCTGAGAAGCGCTTCCTGCTCGACGACGTGCTGGCCATACAGGTGCAGAACGACGACCCCTACGTGCCCGACTTACCCAATGGCATCGCTGATGCTGAGCGTTCAACGTTGGGCGTTGAGTGTTCGGTCTTCGACCTGCAGGGCCGTAGAGTGGAACAGCCCACCACAAAGGGCCTCTACATTGTTTATGATGCCAACAGTCAGCAAGGGCGCAAAGTGATGTTGGGAAAATAATCAACCTTAAACCATCTATCCATGAAGAATCTTCTCACTCGCCGTAGTATCCGTAAATATAGTGAGCGTCCTGTTGCCGACGACCTGCTCGACCGCCTGATGGAAGAGGCCAGCCGCACGCAGACCATGGGCAACCTGCAGCTCTATAGCGTTGTCGTCACCCGCTCTGCCGAGGTGAAGCAACAGTTGGCTCCCGCCCACTTCAACCAGCCCATGGTGACCGATGCCCCTGTGGTGCTCACCATCTGTGCCGACTTCAACCGCACCAGCCAGTGGGCGCGTTGCCGTCAGGCCGAGCCGGGCTACGACAATTTCCTCTCGTTCATCAATGCCGCCACTGACGCATTGCTCTATGCGCAGACGCTCTGCTGCCTGATGGACGAGGAGGGCCTGGGCTATTGCTACTTGGGCACCACCGTCTATCAGCCCCAGGCGATTATCGACGTGCTGCGTCTGCCACGTCTGGTGATGCCCGTGGCCACGCTCACCGTGGGATGGCCCGCTGAAGAGCCGCCACTGAGCGACCGTCTGCCCCTGGCTTCGTTTGTGCACCACGAAACTTATTGCGACTACACTCCAGAACGCATCGACGAGTATTATCTGCCCAAGGAACAGCTGCCAGAGAACATCCATTTCGTGGAACTGAACAAGAAGCAGACGCTGGCCCAGGTGTTCACCGACCTGCGCTACACCCGCGCCGACAACGAAGCCCTCTCGACATCATTGTTGCAGACGCTGCGCCGACAGGGCTTCATGGAGTAATGGCCTGGAGTTGATTAGGCCTACTGTCACAACAGCGCGACGCGCTTCCCGCAACAATAGGGAAGCGCGTCGCGCTGTTATGGATGATGCCTAACCGTCAGAGTGCTTCCGACGGCTTGATGTCTTCTATTTGCAATTGCACTTCGCTGCGCTTGTAGATGTTCTCCTCGATGGTGTAGGCAATGTCGAACGACCGCTTCGACTTGATGTAGCGTGCGGCGGCGCTCTGCCCGAAGGCGATGCCGTTCATCACGTTTGATGAGCGCGAATCCACCAGTTCCAGTTTGATGTGCTCCTGCTGTCGTCCCACCACCTTGCTGGTGCCATAGTCGTAGACATTGCGTGTGCAGAACAGCGGCTTGGGGTTTTCGGGGCCGTGGGGGGCCAGCTTCTTCAGGTCGTTGTGCAGCTTCTTGGTGATGTCGCGGAAGTCGACTTCCGCTTCAATGTCGAGCATGGCCTCGGTCTGCTCGGGCATGATACCCTGGCTGACGTATTCCTGGAACCGGCGCCGAAACTCGGGGATGTTCTCCGTCTTCAGCGACAGACCCACGGCGTAGGTGTGTCCACCGAAGTTCTCCAGCAGGTCGCGACAGCTCTTGATGGCACTGTAGATGTCGTATCCCGCCACGCTGCGTGCCGACCCCGTGGCCATGCCGTCCTGACACGAGAGCACCACCGTGGGGCGGTAGTACATCTCGGTGAGGCGCGAGGCCACGATACCCACTACTCCTTTCTTCCATCCTTCGTTGTAGAGCACGATGGCCGGCTGATGCTCTTGGCTCTCCAGCCGCTCCACAATCTGGTTGGCCTCTTCGCTCATCTGCTTGTCGATGTCCTTGCGCTGCTCGTTGTACTCGTTGATGTGGATGGCTTCTTGCAGTGCACGCTTGAAGTCTTTCTCCACCAGCAAGTCAACGGTCTCGGTGCCGTTCTGCACGCGGCCGCTGGCGTTGATGCGTGGCCCAATCTTGAACACGATGTCGCTCATGGTGATGTCGCGGCCGGTGAGTCCGCTGATCTCGATGATGGCTTTCAGACCTGTCGACGGGTTCTGGTTCAGCTGTTTCAGCCCGTGGAACGCCAGGATGCGGTTCTCGCCCATCACCGACACCATGTCGGCAGCGATGCTCACGGCGCAGAAGTCGAGCAGCGGTATGAGCTGCGAGAAGGGGATGCCATTGTTCTTGGCAAAGGCCTGCATGAACTTGAAGCCTACGCCGCATCCGCAGAGGTCCTTGAAGGGATAGGTGCTGTCTGTGCGCTTGGGGTTGAGGATGGCCACGGCGCAAGGCATCTCGTCGTCGGGCACGTGGTGGTCGCAGATGATGAAGTCGATGCCCATCTCCTTGGCCAGCCGAATCTCGTCGATGGCCTTGATGCCACAGTCGAGCACGATGATGAGCTTCACGCCGGCGTCGCGGGCGTGCTCCAGTCCTTTTTGGCTGATGCCGTAGCCCTCTTCGTATCGGTCGGGGATGTAATATTCTATGTTGGAGTAGAACTGTTGCAGGAAGCGGTAGACCAGTGCCACAGCCGTACACCCGTCGACATCATAGTCGCCATAGACCATGATGCGCTCCTTGCGCCCCATGGCGTCGTTCAGACGGTCTACGGCCACGTCCATGTCGTTCATCAGGAAAGGATCGATAAGCTCACTCAACAGTGGGCGCAGGAATCGCTTGGCAGCCGATTCGGTGCGTATGCCTCGCTGTATGAGCAGGCTGGCCATGATGGGGCTGGTGTTCAGCTTCTCAGCCAGTTCCTTAGCCTGCAGGGCGCGTTCGGGCGGTGATGGTATGAAATTCCACTTGACGTTCATAGTTACGCTTCGCTAATGAATAATGAAAAATGAATCATGTAAAAAGTCACTTCTCACTTCTCACTTTTCACTTCTCACTTCTCAGATGCCCAGCTTCTTGAGGATGTCCTTGGGGATGGCGTTCTTGTTGATGAGGAAGTCCATCGTGTTGGCGGCGATGAAGGCTTTGGTCATGTACCACACGCCCTTGTAGTCGCCAGTCTCGCCCCACGAGTTCTTCACCATATAGTATTCCTTGCCATACTGGTCCTTGGCCACGCCGTAGATGAGCATGCCGTGGTCGTCGGTCAGCTCCCAGTTGTCGAAGCGCTCCTGGCGCATCTCCTGTGTGGGAACCACCTCGGGCACCTTGCATCCCAGCGAGTCGATGACGTTCTTTCGCTTGGCGGCTGTCAGCTTCAGCCAGCGTGCCATATCACTGCCGGCCAGACTCTTGGCTTTCTCGCCGTCGATGGCGTATGCCAGACCTTGGCGGGTGAAGCCCTCCTCTGAGACATCGCCGCCCCAAGCCACGGTGTAGCCGTTGGCCACGGCGTTGTCGATGACGCGCATCATCTCGTCCATGGGCAGGTTATACGAGAGGGGGAAGCGCCAGTTGTCCTGCACCTCCACGGCGAAGCCCGTGTAGAAGGGATGGTGTGTGTAGCTGGTGATGCTGACGTAGTCGTCGAGGTTGATGCCCAAGCTCTGCATGAAGCTCTTCGGGGTGTACTCCTTGCCCTCGTAGGTGAACTTCTCGGGGCACTTGCCCAGATAGGCGTCGAGGATGCCCTGAAGTCCCACCTTCCACTGGTTTGAGATGGTCTTTGCCGAGCTCTTGGCGATGGCGGCCACGTAGGGCTCGAGCAGCGAGAAGAACTCATTGAAGTTGTTCAGCGAGTCGCCATAGAGGCTTCCAGGGAAGGGCATGATGCCTTGTGGGATGATGCCGTGGTTCTTCATCACCGACAGCACGTCCTCGGCGCTTCCGCCCTGTGCAAACTGGCAGTCGCCGTGGTAGCGCACCACCTGGATGGCACGCTCCATGTAGGTCTTGTTGGCCACGAAGCTCTCGTCGAGGTCGTAGGTCTTGCCGGTGGCTTTCAGGATTTCGGCCTCGAAGAACGAGATGGTCGAGTAGTCCCAGCAGGTGCCGCTGCGGTTCTGGTCCTTCATCGAGGTGATGGGATTCTCCTTGATGGTGGTGAATACTGGTTTGTTGTCAGCTTTCTTGGCCTCCTGGGCCTGTGCGCCCACGGCCATTGTGGCCAGGAGCGCTAAGGTAAGAATTTTTTTCATTGTTGTTGTTATTTTAGTTTGGTTCTTTCTTTTGTTAGCATCAGCTCTTATAACGTGCTGATTTCCTCAGCTGTTAGCCCTGTGTATTTCGATATGAGGTTGATGTCCATGTTGTCGGCTTTCATCCGCCTCGCATTTGCTCGTTTGTTTTCTTCTATCCCCTCTGCACGACCCTCTGCACGTCCCTTGGCCAAGCCTTTTGCTTCCGCTGTACGAATGGCACCGTCGTTGTCGTAGTACACCTTTTCGCTCTCGAAGTATTTGGCATACTCCTCCTTGGAGAGGTTGCCAATCTCGGCCACCTCAAAGAATTTCTTGAAGATGCGCTCCTGCAGGGCGGCAGGACGCTCCAACAGCCGGGACAGGTTCTTCAGGGCGTAGAGCCACTTGTCGGTCATCGTTTCCAACTCGGCCTCAGTCTTCTGAAACTTGGGCATCTCCAGATAGATGTAAGTTAGTTTGTCGTAAAAGACCTCCTTCTTGTTGATGTCCATCAGTTTCACCACGTGGTGGTAATACTCCTGGTCGTCCTTGTCCTCGTCGAAGACGAAGTCGAGGATGCCAATGGTGTAGACGGCTTTCAGCCCAAAGCGCCATTGCCCCTTCTCACCCTGCTGGCGGATGGGGAACGACGAGTAGTAGACGCTACGATCCTTGAACCACTGCTGGTCGGCCTTTTGCATCTCGATGATGATTTTCTCGCCTTTTTCGTTTTTGCAATAAATGTCGAACACCGAGCGGCGGTCGTCCTTGGTGTCGCCCAGCTGTTCGGTGGGCAGCAGTGTCAATGACTTGATGACCTCCTTGCCCTGCAGCAAGGCGTTCAGCAGCTCCAGCGTGATATCCTTGTTAGGCTCAGTGCCAAAGAGGTATTTGAATCCGTAGTCGGTATATGGGTTGATGTATTTGCCAGCTATTTCTTCCATGATGGTGATGGTTGGGATGAAGAAACGTGTCCTGCCTTTTTGTGTTCAGGCTTGTTGTGCCATGAACTCTTCCAGTTCTTGTGGGTGGTAGGGTATGCGCTTCTCGCCCATGAAGCGGCAGCCGTCAGACGTGATGAGCAGGTCGTCCTCGATGCGGATGCCACCGAAGTCCTTGTAGGTTTCCAGCCTGTCGAAGTTGAGGAACTCGGCGCAGTGGCCTTCCTTGCACCAGAGGTCGATGAGGTGGGGGATGAAGTAGATGCCTGGCTCGTCGGTGACGACGAATCCCTCCTGCAGCCGTCGGCCCATGCGCAGGCAGTTGGTGCCAAACTGCTCCAGGTTGGGACGTGTCTCCTCGTCGAAGCCCACATAGATTTGTCCCAGACCCTCCATGTCGTGCACGTCCATGCCCATCATGTGTCCCAGTCCGTGGGGCAGGAACATGGCGTGAGCACCGGCACGCACGGCCTCGTCAACGTCGCCCTTCATCAGTCCCAGCTCCTTCAGTCGCTCCGTCATCAGACGGCACACGGCGAAGTGCACATCGGCATATTTCACGCCAGGCTTGGCCACTTGCAGCACGTAGTCGTGGCATTCCTCCACGATGGAGTAGATGTCCAGTTGCCGCTGGGTGAACTTGCCGCTGACGGGCATGGTGCGGGTGTTGTCCGAGCAGTAGTCGTCCAGCTCGCAGCCGGCATCGCACAGGGCCAGCCGCCCGTTTTCAAGCTTTGCGCCGCTGGGGTTGCCGTGCATGATTTCGCCGTGCTGGGTGAAGATGGTGGCAAAGCTCACCCCCTGTGCCAGCGAGCGGGCGATGCCGTCAACCTGTCCGCCGATGTAGCGCTCGGTCACTCCCGGGCGTATCAGCTTCTGTGCCCGTGTGTGCATTTGATAGCCCACGTCGCAAGCGCGCTCGATGGCGACAATCTCCTGCGGCTCCTTGGTGGAGCGCATCTTCACGATGGCTTTTATCAGCTGCACCGATGCCGCTTCTTTCTGCTGCGAGGGGTGTATGCCCAGCAGGTCCATGATTTGTATCTTGGTGTCGTGGCGGTAAGGGGGCAGGAAATGGATGGTTCTGTTTGTCGCAATACTATTGCGACAGACGGAACGGAGCTGCGCCATAGGGGCTGTCTTGGTGATGCCCACCTCGGCGGCCAGGTCGGCCACGCTGGGCACGAATCCCATCCAAACGATGTCCTCGATGTCAATGTCGTCGCCCAGCAGCCACTCCTCGTCGTTGTCGATGTCGATGACTCCCACGAGGCCTTCGCGGTGCTGTCCGAAGAAATATAGGAACGACGAGTCTTGCCGCATAGGGGCGTAGGCGTTGGCGGGGTAGTTGGCGGGTGCATCGTTATTGCCAAAGAGCACCACGGTGCCGCTGCCCACCAGCCGTTTCAGTTCCGCGCGTCGGCGGATATAAGTTTCTTTGCTGAACATGTTCTTTCAATTTTTCTGCAAAGTTACACATTATTTGTCAATTATGTTCGGTTTTCGTGCAAAAAAACTATAAAAGATGACTTTACTCGCACTACCCATGGAAATGGCTGATATACAATGCGCCATGCTGCATGAAAATTTGGCGTTGACTTTTTCCAAAAAGTCAACGCCAAATTTGAAAAAGTCAACGCCAAATTTTTGTAAATCGTGCTCCTGTTTTTAATTCGTTCTTCCCTCGCAAGCGAAAGGCACACACTGGACGTTCTTTTGTCGTCACAACAACGAACTTATTCCGTCACGACAAAAAAATGAACGAGTTCCTTTGTTTTGCGCTCAACTTTTTGTAATTTTGTCGGCTGTTAGAAAACTATATGCTTGTAGAAGATGAAAAAACTGTTATATCACTGGTTGGAGATGGGCGACGGCGACAACAAAATGCTGGGGTCGATGGAAGATTATGTTGAAAATAAATAGCATGGGCACTATGGACCAAAAAAATATCAACGAGGTGCTGCTGCGCAATGTGGCCAAGCTGTCGAAACTCGACGGCAAAGAGGAGGCGATGATGCCCGCCGGCGCTGCTCCACTGCCCAGCGTGGAGGAGGTGCGCCGCATCGTGAGTTTGGCCAAAAGCATCATTTTTACCGACTATTTCTATAAGCGCCAACCCGAGGAACAGATACGCCAGCACTACATTGGCGTGAACATGGAGGAACTCTACGCATTGCTGCGTCGCCAGATAGCGCGCGGTCTTCAGTTTTGCGAGGAGTGTTCCGAAGAAGACGTCCTGCCTACGGCCGAGGGGGTGGCGTTGCAATTCATCGACCAGTTGCCCGAGGTGAAACGTCTGCTCTATACCGATGTGGAGGCGATGTTCCAGAACGACCCTGCCGCCACCAACTACGGCGAGGTCATCTACTGCTACCCGATAGTGAATACGATGACCCACTATCGACTGGCCCACGTGCTGCACCTGATGCAGGTGCCTGTTATTCCGCGCATTATTACCGAGCAGGCCCACTCGCGTACAGGCATTGACATCCATCCAGGGGCGCAGATAGGCGAATACTTCGCCATCGACCACGGCACGGGCGTGGTCATCGGCGAGACCACCATCATCGGCTCGCATGTGACGCTCTATCAGGGCGTGACGCTGGGCGCCAAGAGTTTCAAGTATGACGCTGAGGGCAACATGCTGAATGTGCCCCGCCACCCCATCATCGAGGACCGCGTCACCATCTATTCCAATGCATCGGTCCTGGGCCGTATCACCATCGGCCACGACTCTGTCATTGGTGGTAACATCTGGCTCACACACGATGTGCCGCCCCACTCGCGCATCCTGCAGAGCAAGGCGATCGACGTGTCGTTCCAGGACGGACTGGGAATATGAGAAGTGAAAAGTGAGAAGTGGGTTCCGCCAATAGTCTGTGCGGAGCCCACTTCTCACTTTTCGCTTCTCACTTCTCACTTAGCAAACGCTCCGCTGGCGATGCTCTTGCCTGTATGAACGACGGCGACCTCGTCGGTGCTGGCAATGGTGCTGTCGGACTGGGCGGCGCGGGTGCGCGAGTAGTAATAGTCGTCGTAATAGTAGTTGCGGTAGGTGTCCCAATTATCAAAGCGCACGTTCCTCAACTTGAAGCGGATGTTGCGGTTGGTGCCGTCGTCCATGTAGCCAGAGAAGTGGCTGCTTGATAGCGAGTAGTCGCTCACATAGACGGGATACCAGGCACTGTCGTCGTAGATGAGCGTGATGACACCGTCGACCACCGACCACGAGAACTCGCAATAGGCATAGTCGTTGAATGGCGACCGTGTGTCGTAGTCCACTTCGTAGCCGCGGCCACTGGTGGCTCCGTATCCTCTTGAGCAGAAGCGGATGACGGTCTCGTAGTTGTTGCCAATCAGTCCCCAACGGTCGTGGTAGTAGGCACCTAAGTAGCCCTGCCAGTCGCCGGCGGTCAGCACTTCGGCTTCATACTGGTCTTCGGTCTCACAGCTGGTGAAGGTGATAGTTGCCATGCTGAGCATCAGCACCATCAGGAAGGGAGTATAAATCTTTTTCATCATCGTAACGTTTTTAGTGGTTTGATGGTGCAAAGTTACTGCATCGTGGCCACATAAAAAAAGGTTTTCCCCTAAAAGGCATTAGGGGAAAACCTATTCGTGAGAGGGAAAACGCTCACTTCTCACTTACCATCATTGCCTTGGCAAACTCGCCGCTGGCTACGCTGACGGCATCTTGTTCACCGCTCTGTTGGCGGGCGATGTCAGTGCGGTCGAGGAAAGGAACAGCCTCTGAGGTGTCTGCCATGTTGGTGCGTGAGCGATACCAATTCTGATGCTCAAAGTCGCCGTAGCCTCCAATGCGACCGTAGCGTCCCCAGTCGTTGTAAGTGGTGTTTTCAAGGTCGAATCTGATTCGGCGGTTGCTGATGTCGCGGATATACCCAGAGAAACGGCTCTCGGTCAGTCCGTATTCAACGATGTAGAGCGGCGTCCACTTGTCGTCGTCATAGATGAGTGTGATGTCGCCGTCGACGATGAACCATTTGAAGGTGCAGTAGGCGTAGTCGTTGTAGGGCGACCGTGTATCGTAGTCCACCTCTTCGCCGCGTCCACTGGTGTAATAGCTGCCTTTTGATGTGAAACGCATCACAGTGGCGTAGGTGTTACCTCTCAGGTCCCAGCGACTGCTGTAGTAAGTGTCGATGTAACCCTGCCAGTCGCCTTCGCGCAGCTTCTGGGCAATGTAGTCGTCTTCTTCCTCGCAACTGCTGAGCGAGGTCATGGCGGCCATCATCGTGGCCAGCATCATGATGCTTGAAAGGAGTTTCTTCATGTTCTCAAAGTCTTTATGTTTAATATGATGGTGCAAAGGTAATTATTTTTTTCGTCTTACAAAAGGAAATCGCCTATTTCTTCATGATGATTTCTTTCCGAACTGCGGGTCAATCTTGATGAAGGCGCAGACGAGGAAGGTGACGGCGCAGCATGCCACGGCTATCAGGAAGAAATTCGGGTAGCCCACCGACTCCTGCAGCCAGCCAGCGGCCATCCCCGGCAGCATCATGCCAAGGGCCATGAAGCCGGTGGCGATGGCATAGTGGGCCGTCTTGTGGGGACCGTCGGCAAAGTAGATGAGGTAGAGCATGTAGGCGGTGAAGCCGAAGCCGTAGCCGAACTGCTCGATGAAGATACAAACGTTGATGAGCAGTAGGCTGGCGGGCTGGGCGTAACTCAGGTATACGTAGACCACGTCGGGCAAGGTGATGGCCAGTACCATGGGCCACAGCCACCGTTTCAGGCCGCCACGGGCTGCCGCGACGCCACCGAGGATGCCGCCGATGGTGAGGCCGATGATGCCCACGGTGCCATAGGCCACGCCCACCTCCTTCGTGGTCAGTGCCAGTCCGCCCTGCTCCACGGGGTCGAGCAGGAAGGGGCTCACCATCTTCACCAACAACGCCTCGGGCAGGCGATAGAGCAGCATGAAGAGGATAGCCACCAGGGCACCAGGCTTGGTGAAGAACGTGCGGAAGGTTTCGAGGAACTCCCGCAGGATGTTGCGTGCTGTTACGCCCTCCTTCGGATGGTCGCTATCGGGGTGGGGAAGGATGAACTGGTGATAGAACGAGGCGGCAAGCATCAGTGCCGAGAGGATGGCCATGGTCACCGTCCATGCTAAGGGGATGTTGCCGGTGCTGTCTTCGAGGAATCCCGCCAGGATGACCAGCAGACCCTGTCCGGCCACGGTGGCGATGCGGTAGAAAGTGCTGCGAATGCCCACGTAGAGCGACTGCTCGTGGCTGTCGAGGGCGTGCATATAGTAGCCATCGGCGGCGATGTCGTGGGTGGCCGAGGTGAACGCCACCAGCCAGAAGGCTGCCAACGACAGCTGGAACGCCAGCGACGTGGGCAACGTCAGGGCAATGGCCGCAAAGCCGATAGCCATGAAGAGCTGCATCGTCACCGTCCACCAACGCTTCGTCTTCACCAAGTCAACGAAAGGACTCCAGAAGGGCTTGATGACCCACGGTAGGTAGAGCCATCCTGTGTAGAGGGCGATGTCGGTGTTGGAGATGCCCAGTCGTTTGTACATGATGACCGAGATGGTCATGACGGCCACATAGGGTAGGCCTTCGGCAATGTAGAGCGTGGGAATCCAAGCCCACGGGTTTCTTTTCTGTTGTTTCACGATAGATGATGGATGGATTAATAAACCTGTTTGATTTCAGCTCCTTGATAATAATGTAAGAGGATGTCGCGGTAGCTCATGCCCTGATGGCCCATCACGGCGGCGCCGATTTGGCAGAGGCCCACGCCGTGGCCCCATCCGTGGCCGTGGAGCACGAAACTGCCGCTGGCGGTCTTCTCCACTTCGAAGTTGGAGCTGAGCAGATGCGTCTCACTGAGCACGCGACGAATCTCCAGTTCTTTGCCAATGATAAACGAGCGTTGGGTGCCCACGATCTTGAGGCGCCAGATGCGTCCACTCTTGCCGCGGTCGAGGGGGATGAGATCGGTGATGGTGCCTAAGTCCATCTTCATCTTTCGGCTCACCAGCTCTGTCAGCTCCTGCTGCGCGTACTCCACTGTCCAGTCGTGGAAGTTGGTGGTCTCCTGGTCGTAGTCTTTCAGCACTTGGCTCAGCACGTCCTTGTCGTTGGTGTCGCACCATGGGCATTCCACGCTCTGCAGGTAGGGCTTGGGCGTGTCTTCCCAACAGTATTGGTATTCCTCGGTGCGCCCGCCGCAACATTTCGAGAAGCGGGTGTCGCACAGCTGCCCGTCGTAGATGAGCACCTCGCCGCGAGTGGCGCGCACGGCAGCAGCGGCCCTCCCTACTTCCTCGGAGGAAGCTTTGTTCGCAATCCCTTGGTAGCGCTGGCAGTGGTCGTCGGCGCAGACGTCGAAGAGGGTGTGCTCGCCGCCGTCGTACCAGCGCAGCAACTCGTCGTCTTTCTTGATGAACGAGAAGAAGGCGTTGCCCTCCTTGCGCTTTCCACTTTCTTCTTTGCGCTTCCTCATCTGACTGAGCAGCCATGAGCGGCTGATGACGGCGTGAGCCTTGAGCAACTCGAGCGATGACGTGGGGCTCATCTCGCTGCTGATGACGCTTTCGAGGTAGTCCTCCACGGCCAGCTCGTTGATGGCCAGCACCTTGTCTGACTCTACCAGCAGTCGAAGTGTTCCCTTGAAGGTTTGTTGCTGATGGCGCTCCCAGTGGAATCCGTTGCCAATGATGACGTCGGCCAGCGTGAAGCTTCGGTCGCGCTTGGTGGGCACGGGCGTAAAGCGCAGCTCGCGATACTGTTGCCCATGCCACAGCAGCCCTCCTTCGGCCATTTCCACGCTTTGCTCGCCCTCCACGTTTTCGCCTTTGGCCTGATAGGTGCCGTTGAGGCGGAAGTCGATACGCTGTCCGCTGACGATGCCCACGGCGACGACTTCGCAGCCCTCTCCTCGGCTGGTGGGGGCGGGGGTGATGCCTGTGGGGTTGATGCCGAGGCTCACTTCCTGCAGAATGGCGACGGCCTTCTCGGCATCCATCTTTCGGAAGTCTTCCTCGCGTGGCGTGATGATGAGTCCTGCCATGTCGAGTGCGCCAGGACTGATGAGCAGTTGGTCGTCGCCTTCCTTGTAATAGCAGTCGGGACGGTGCTTGGCACGCGGAAACACCACAATGTCGAAGTGGTCGGCCTCGCACCAGCCAACGATGTTCATCATCGGTTCTTCCTCGCCGTCGGCGATGGGCATGGTGCTGTAGAGTTGATTGAACAGTTGTTCTATGTTCAACGTGTCCTTGGAGCGGATGAGGAATGCCGTGCAGGGATAGTCGTCGATGGTGGCCAGCAGCGCGTCGTCGTTGGTCTGCACGATGGTGGTGAGGTTGCGCTGTAGCTGTGGCCAGCATTTCTGCAGTGGCAAGATGCCCGATGTGCCAGCCTGCAGATGGGCGTGGTCGGGGGCCGATGCCCCGCATCGCGGTCCGTTGTAGAACACGGTGAGCTGCGGATGGCGCTCCAGCGTGGTGAGCATCAGCGCGAAGAGGGGCTTGATGCGCTGCGGCAGATGGCTGATGCTGGGCAGCGTGAAGTGCATGGGCAGGATAGGGTAGGGGTTGACGAGCAAGGAAGCCTCAGTTATAGTCCCCGAAGTCCCCCCTACTGCCCCCGATGGGGCTTCTATAGCTTTGCTTGCAGAACTATCTGCTCCTCCCTTCGGGGGGGCGGGGAGGGGGGCCGTCATTTGCTCCTTCGGCCTGTTCTCGGTGCAGAGGAAGCAGGGACGCCCTGCCAAGGCTTGCTTCGAGATGTCGGCACCTGTGGAGCGTATGCGGGCAGGATTGTATTGCGCAGCCAGCGTCAGCTGCCCCACATGCAACTCTTTCGTTTCTGCGTTGGTCAGGTCGCGATAGCGCTGCAGGGCTTCGGGCCAGGTGCTTAGCTGCCGCTCGAAGAAACGTTGCAGCGATGTGTTCTCCTCGTGTTGCTCGCCCCTTTCATCTTTGTTCATGCGCTGGCGAGCCAGTATCTCCATCGTGCGCAGACGGTCTTTGTATAGGTTGTTGGCGTTGACGCGCTCCACGCTCAGTGCGGCATCGCTGTTGCCTTCCCAGCGGCGGCAGAGGTACAGCTCGTCGTAGATGCGCCCTATGCGGTAGCGGCGGCTGAAGGCCAGCCCCATGGCATAGTCTTCGCCATAGCTGGTGTTGGGCAACTGCAGCTGTCGCAGCAACGGGGTGAAGAAGGCGCGTGGCGCTCCCAGCCCGTTGATGCGCAAGGCGTTGTTAGGGCCGTTCTCGTCGGTCCATTCATGGTGGTCGATGAGTCCGGGTGGCAGCGTCTCCAACTGGAAATTGCAGATGCGATAGCTGCCCACTATCATGGCTGCCCGCTGCTCGTGGAAAGCATCGACGATGCGTTGCAGTGTGTGGGGCGAGGAGTAGAGGTCGTCGCTGTCGAGCTGCACGGCAAAGCGGCCGCAGTGCTCGTCGTTGACGGCCATGTTCCAGCAGCCGCCGATGCCAAGGTCGGTGCGTTCGGGCTGCAGGTGGATGAGGGCGTTCTGTTTGTTGTCATAATATGACAACATACGGGACAGGATGTCGGTGGTGCCGTCGGTGCTGTGGTTGTCCACTACGATGACGTTGAAGGGGAAGGTCGTCTCCTGAGAGAGGGCGCTCTCCACGGCGTCCTTGATGGTGCGCACGCGGTTGTAGACGGGGATGATGACCGACGCCTCCACGGGGAACGGCTGCTCGTCGAAGTCGACATCGGCGTA
>JAEEGG010011625.1_pt1 | contig 19140 bp, 17 predicted proteins | sample 9134161 | NCBI WGS metagenome assembly JAEEGG01 (sample SAMN16246543, study PRJNA631951) | gut metagenome | biome: gut microbiome; feature: rumen; material: CR-attached | host: Bos | place: Iran: Karaj | collected 2018-10 | reverse complement strand
GATGAGGTCGGCGTCTATGTTCACCTCGCCGATATCATTGACGATAACGGCGAACTTGATACCCTTCCTATTCGCGAGTATCCTGTTGACCAGCGTGGTCTTCCCGCTTCCAAGATACCCCGTAAGCAATAATACTGGTGTCTCCCGCATATTCCGAGTTAGTTAATTATCCTTAGTTTTAATTATACAAATATAACCTTTCCTTTCGGCTTCTCAAAGTTTCAGCAACAGATTTGGACTTGCACATTTTTGCGGCAATTCGTAGATTTGTATGTTTACTCAGAATCGACGGTTATGTTACTGGTATTGATTGCGGCGGTGCTGCCGGCTATTGTGCTGATCATACATATCTACAAAAGGGACAAGTGGCAGAAGGAGCCGCCGAGACAGCTGTTCAAGGCGTTTGTCTATGGGGTGGCATCAGCGATGATAGTGCTGCTGCTTCCGGCTTTCGGGCTGGTGTCCGAGGTTCCGGGGACCGAAATCAGTGCACAGATAGGCAAGGCGTTCCGTACGGCAGCTATCCCAGAGGAGATGGCCAAGCTCTTTATGCTGTGGCTGTTCCTGCGCAAGTGCAAGGAGTTCGACGAGCATATGGACGCCATAGTATACGCCGTCTGTGTGGGCATGGGATTCGCCGCCACTGAAAACATCCTGTACCTGTTCAGCAACCTGCAGAGCTGGGTGTCAACCGGAATAATGAGGGCCCTCATCTCGGTGCCGGCGCATTTCTTCTTCGCCATCATCATGGGATACTACTATTCCCTGGCGCATTTCCGTCTGGGAAAGAGCAGGATAATGGATGCCATCTTCACCCTGCTGATTCCGGTCATCGCGCACGGCATCTTCGATGCCCTGCTGTTCATCAGCGCGATGAGCCAGGAACTGGCGGGCATCCTTACCCTCGTGTTCATCATCGGATTCTTCTTCCTCCGCAAATTCGCCTCCTCGAGGGTGGACAAAATCCTCGAAACCGACAGGATCTACATCACGAGGGTGGAGGACTATCCCATCCACCACGACTATTCCGAAGACGTTTCTTCAAACGACTATACAGTATAAAACGGACAATACCTCTTGATTATGAAAACCCTTTTCACCAGTGACTACTGTGAGGGCGCGCTTCCCCGCATCATGCAGCGCCTTCAGGAAACCAATATGGTCCAGACCGTAGGGTACGGCGAGGACGAGTACTGCGCGCAGGCGCGCGAACTCATCCGGAGCGCCTGCGGCTGCCCGGACGCCGACGTTCACTTCCTGGTCGGCGGCACGCAGACCAACGCCACCGTCATCTCGTCCATACTCAAGCCTTACCAGGGCGTCCTCTGCGCCGAATCGGCGCATATCAACGTCCACGAGACCGGGGCCGTGGAGCATGGCGGCCACAAGATACTCCCTCTCCCCTCTCCCGACGGCAAGATCACTGCCGCACAGATCTATGACGCCGTAGTCAACCATTTCTGCGACGCCAACCACGAGCACATGGTGATGCCCGGAATGGTCTATATCTCATTCTCGACCGAATCGGGAACCATCTACAGCAAGGAAGAGCTTGAGGCCATCAGCGAGGTCTGCCGCAACAACGAGCTGCCGCTATTCGTGGACGGAGCGAGACTGGGATACGGGATGGCGGCCAGCGAGCTCATCGAGGGCGATAACGCGGTCACCCTCAAGGACTTCGCCCGCCTCGCGGACGTGTTCTACATCGGCGGTACCAAGCAGGGTGCCCTTTTCGGCGAGGCCGTCGTCATCACCAACGACGCCCTCAAGGCGGACTTCCGCTACAACATCAAGCAGGGCGGCGGCATGCTGGCCAAGGGCCGGCTGCTGGGCGTCCAGTTCGCCGCCCTCTTCGAGGACGGCCTGTACATGGACGCCTCGCGCCGCGCCGTCCTCCAGGCCGACCGCATCCGCAAGGCTCTCCAATACAAGCGCATAAGCTTCCTCGTGGACAGTCCTACCAATCAGGTCTTCCCCATCCTCACGGAGGAGCAGGTGGAGATGATGGAAAAGGACTTTGGCTTCGAAGTGTGGAGCAAACTCCCCGACGGCCGCATAGGCGTGAGATTCTGCACGAGCTGGGCCACACCGGACGCAAATGTCGACAAATTGGTCGGCGCCATACATAAACTCTGACAGTATGAGACGGACAGCCCTTCTTGCAGTCCTGCTGCTCTCCGGCCTCACGGCCGCAGCAGCCTCGCCGGACTATACAAAATACGTCAACCCCTTTGTCGGGACCGACTTCCACGGCCACACCTTCCCGGGCGCTGCCTGGCCTTTCGGAATGGTCCAGCTCAGTCCCGACACCAGGCCGATGTCCGGCAACTGGGACGGCTGCTCCGGCTATCACTACTCCGATGAATACATCTACGGCTTCAGCCACACGCATTTGAGCGGAACCGGCTGCGACGACCTCTGCGACATCCTCTTCGTACCCGTAAGGGACTACGACGGCGGTATGGACAAGGAGCGTTACCGCTCGCATTTCAGCCACTCACGTGAGAAGGCGGAGCCAGGGTACTACGAAGTTTATCTCGAAGATCCCGGCGTGACAGCATCTCTCACCGTCGGGCGCAGAAGCGGCCAGCACAGATACGAGTTTGCTAAAGGCGCTGAGCCTCAGATAATCATAGACCTTGAGCATCGTGACTACCTGTTGGAGTCCGACATCAAGAAGACAGGCGGGAACACCGTCGCCGGTTACCGCAAATCCAAGAGCTGGGCGGACGGGCAGGACGTTTATTTCTGGGCCGAATTCAGCCGGCCGATTGAGGCCATCCGCTCTTTCAGCAAAGAGGACGGCACTCATAAAGGCGCCCACATCTATTTCAAGCGAAGCAAGTCCAACACCATCTATGTCCGAGTCGGCATCTCCTCCGTCTCGACCGAGAACGCGAGGCGGAACCTCGAGGCCGACATCGCGGCCACAGCGGGCAAAGGAAGCTTTGCGAAAAGCTTCGACAAAGCCCGCGCCGCCGCGCGAGCCGCCTGGAACGGCTATCTCTCCAAGATAGCCGTCAGCGGCGGCTCCGCAGAGCAGACGCGCGTGTTCTACACCGCCCTCTACCACACAGCCATCCACCCTTCGCTGTACTCCGACTTCAACGGAGAGTACCGCGGGATGGACCGCCAGGTACATAAAGCCGACGGCTTCGAACGCTATACCGTATTCTCCATTTGGGACACCTTCAGGGCGCTGCATCCGCTGATGTGCCTCATCGAACGCGAGCGTACGGCAGACTTCCTGAAGTCTTTCCAGTCCGTCTACGACGAATGCGGCAAGCTCCCTGTCTGGGAGCTCCAGGGATACGAAACCAATTGTATGATAGGCTATAACTCCGTATCAGTCATTGCAGACGCCCTCTCGAAGGATATCGCCGGAGTGGACTACGCCAAGCTGCTGGATGCCATGCTGGCGTCGTCCAGGAAGCACGAATACGGTCTGGACAGTTTTTACGAGGACCGCTGCGTCATATCGGACAAGGAGCACGAGTCCGTGTCCAAGACACTGGAGTACGCCTACGACGCCTGGTGCGTAGCCAAGACCGCAGAAACCTTGGGGAGGAGTGCCGAGAAGGATGAGTATCTGAGCTACGCCTCCTACTGGCGCAACATTTTCGATCCCTCCACGGGATTCATGCGTCCGAGGACCAACGGCCGCTGGCTGACGCCGTTCAATCCCCGAGAGGTCAACAACCATTTCACCGAAGCCAACAGCTGGCAGTACAGTTTCTTCGTGCCGCAGGACATCGAAGGGCACATGGCTGCGCTTGGCGGAGAGGATGCCTATGTGGCAAAACTCGACGCCCTGTTCACAGCTCCGGAACAGACGGCGGGACGCACGCAGGCCGACATCACCGGCCTCATCGGACAGTACGCCCACGGCAACGAGCCGAGCCACCATATCCCCTACCTCTACAACTACGCAGGACAGCCTTGGAAGACGCAAGAGCGTGTACGTCAGATACTTTCTACATTATATACTTCCGCTCCGGACGGCCTGTGCGGCAACGAGGACTGCGGACAGATGTCCGCCTGGTACGTCCTCAGCGCCCTGGGCCTGTACAATGTCTGCCCCGGGCAGAACGAGGTCTGCCTGAGTTCGCCGATCTTCCGCGAAGCAGTCATCAGCATCGGCGAAGGAAAGAAGTTCACAATCTCCGCCGACCATCCGGAGGCGACATATATCGCTTCGGCGAAGCTGAACGGCTCGGCATACACCAAGTCGTTCATCGACGCTCGGACTATCTTGAACGGTGGGAAAATGGATTTCTGCCTGGCAGCGACACCGTCGAAGACGTTCGGAGTCGCCCTGGCTGACCGCCCTCATACAAGTCTGGCGGTCTCTTTCCTTCCTTCCCCCGCATTCGAGATGGAGAACGACATCTTCGTGGATCCGGTGAGCGTCAGCATCAGCGGCATCCCACAAGGCGGAAAGGCCTGGTACAGGATCTCCCCTGCAGGGGATTTCAAGCCGTACGACGGCCCCTTCGTCCTGAACGAGAACTGCACAGTTGAAGCCTACACCGAAAAGGATGGTCTGAAGAGCGCCGTCATATCAAGTACGGTCTATCGTGTCCGCAACGACATGAAGATCGAGATAATGTCTCGCTACAACCCTCAATACAATGCCGGAGGCGACGAAGGCCTGATCGACGGCAAGCGCGGCACTACGAACTGGCGTTCAGGAGGTTGGCAGGGTTATCAGGACACTGACTTCACCGCCGTGGTGGAATTGCTTCAGCCGCGCGATCTCAAGGAGATAGGCGCGGGCTTCTGCCAGGACGCAAGGTCCTGGATATGGATGCCCCGCTACGTGGAGTTCTTCGTCTCTGAAGACGGGAAGGACTACATCCCCGCGGGCCGGGTGGACAACACGGTGGACCCGCAGGATTACGAGATCCAGACGCACGACCTGAGCGTAGCCGTCCCTGAAGGGACAGCTCCGGTACGTTATATAAAGGTGTTCGCGAAGAACTTCGGCACCATCCCGGAGTGGCATCCGGGAGCAGGCGGCGAAGGGTTCATCTTCATCGACGAGATCTGGGTGAAGGAATAGTCTATTTCGACTCGAAATGCTCGCACACCCGGCGGTAGCTCTCGATATCACCTATATCGAAGCGGTGTCCGGGCATCTCCATCGCATACATCGGCACCCGGGTGCTGAGCCAGGCGGCGAAGCTGCCGGGGGCATCTACGCCGCAGCCGGCCGCTATGCCTTCGGCCACGCGGCCCACGTCTTCACGCCGGTAGAAATAGAACGGCGGGCAGCACCAGTGCGACCTGGGCTCCGCGGGTTTCTCCTGCATGCCGACGATGCGGTCGTCGGAGTCAACCTCCACTATACCGCTCTTGTGAAGCCTCTTCCCGTCCGCTTCATAATAGCGCATTATGCAGGACGCCTGCTTCGCGGCGGCGTATCTGATGAACTCCACGAGACTGAAATCCAGGATGTTGTCCCCGGCGATGACCAAGAGGTCATCGTCCAGTCCAAGGGAGTCTATGGCGTACTGGATGTCCCTGACGGCGCCCAGACGGGTTTCGTTGGTGGAAGTGCCGTCATCGACTACGGTGAAGGATGCCGATGACGAAGAACGGGTCGATGCCCATTCCCGGAAATGCTCGGCAAATTTATGATTGGAGATGACGACGAATTCATCCACGAGGCCTGCGCCCATGATGTCGTCCACCAGCCAGTCGAGGATGGTCCTGTCCCCTACTTTCAGCAGAGGCTTGGGGAAGTTCTCAGTCAGAGGATAGAGCCGGGTGGCATAGCCGGCCGCAAGGATAAGGCATTTCATAGGCTATAGGATGACTCCGTCGGAGGAATGGCAGATGTAGGCGCTGTAGTGCCCCTTAAGAGCAGGGAACTGCGCCAGGTATTCTTTCTCTACCGAAGAAAGTATGGACTCGCGGAAAGCGGGGTCGATGAGAGCCATGCAGCATCCCTTGAAACCGGCGCCGCTGAAGCGGCCGCCGTATATGCCGTCGGTATGCTCCATGATCTCATAAAGGGCCTTCAACTCGGGCGAGCCGGTTTCCCAGTTGTAGATGGAGGAATGGCCGGACTCGAAACTGAGACGGCCGTATTCCTTCAGGTCTCCCCTCCTCCAGGCCTCGGCGCCCTTCTCCACGCGCTCGTACTCGGTAAACCAGTGCTCCGCGCGCCTGCGCCATGTCTCCGGCAGGCGGTCCTTGTACTCGTCATAGACGGAGCGCGGGACCTCGCGCATATGCGTCTCGCGGAACTTGCCGTATTCCATCCCGGCAAATGCCTTGAGGGCATATGCGGCGCTGCGACATTCGTCGACGCGCATATTGAACTTGGATCCGGCCAAGGTCCTTTCCACTCCGCTGAAGAATATTACGATCTCATACGGAGCCATCACAGGCGAAGCCGGGATGAGTTCATAGGAATCATCCAGGGTATCGAGATAGAGGAGATGGTCCTTGCGGGAATAGATCTCGCAGCTCTGGTCGAGCTTGCCGCAGCTGACGCCGACGTAGTTGTTCTCCGCAGCCATGGCGATGGAGATCATTTCGAGAGGCTCCAGCGAGATGCCGTTGACCTTGCATAGAGCGGAAAGGAAGGCGATAGTGACGGCTGCCGAAGACGACAGGCCCCCGATGGGAAGGCTGCCTTCGATCACGCCGCATAGTCCGGTGGACAAGGTGTAGCGCTGCGCCAGCTCGAGCGTGGCGCCGCGCAGGTAATCCGCCCAGTCCATCTGGCGTACCTCGGGTACGCCGCGGATGTGGAACTGGGCGCGTTTGTCGAACTGGAGCGAAGCCAGTTCAACGACGCCGTTGCGCTTCGGATGATAGGCGATGCTGATGCCCTTGTCTATGGCGAAGCCCGTGATCTTGCCGTGCTGATGGTCGCTGTGCGCCCCGATGGGGCAGATCCTGTAGGGACAGAAAGCCACGGCATCCGGGCTCTTCCTGTAGATCTCTTCGAATTTCTCTACGCAGTTCATCTCAATGGATTCTTGTCGGATTGGTACCAAGCGATGAAGGCGGCGATGCCTTCGTGCAGGCGTACGTGGGGCTTGTATCCCACCTCATTCTCCAAGTGGGTGGTGTCGGCATTGGTCTGATAGACGTCTCCCGCCTGCATCGGCAGGAAAACCTTCTCGGCCGGGCGGCCTACGGCCTGCTCGATCTCCGAGATGAAATCCATCAGCTTCACGGGATTGGAACAGCCGATGTTGTAGATGCGGTAAGGGACTCCGTTCGGGCAGTCCGCAGCCGCGGGGACATGGTCCAGGGTGCGGACCGTTCCTTCGACTATGTCGTCGATGTAGGTGAAGTCACGGATCATGTCGCCGCCGTTGAACACCTTGATAGGCTCCCCCTTCGTGATGGCCGATGCGAACAGCATCGGGGCCATGTCCGGACGGCCCCAAGGGCCGTACACGGTGAAGAATCGAAGTCCCGTGCAAGGTATGCCGTAGAGTTTGGCATAGGCGTGCGCCATGAGTTCATTGGACTTCTTGGACGCGGCGTAAAAGCTCACGGGATTGTCCACCTTGTCGTCCTCCGAGTACGGAACCTTGGCGTTCAGGCCATAGACCGAGCTGGATGAGGCGAACACCAGATGCCTGACGGGATGGTTCCGGCAAGCCTCGAGGATGTTCAAGAACCCGACAAGATTGCTCTGGAGGTAGGCGTAAGGATTGGTGATGGAATACCTCACGCCAGCCTGGGCGGCGAGGTTGACCACCGCATCGAATCCCTCGGCGGCGAAGAGCGCGTCGAGCGCTTCCTTGTCGGCGATGTCCATCTTGAGGAAGCGCCTGCGCTCCCCCGTACAGAACTCAGCTATGCGTCCTTCCTTCAGGCGGACGTCATAGTAGTCGTTCATATTATCTATTCCGACGACTTCGTCTCCCCTCTGCGCGAGCGTGAACATCAGCTTCGAGCCGATGAATCCCGCGGCTCCCGTGACCAGTATCTTCATATTGAATGATTTATTTCGAAAAATCCTTGATGCGCTGCTCCTCGGAGAGCTTGCAAACGAGGAGCGAGCCGTCCTTCTCAGCGACGATATAGTCCTCCAGCCCTTGCAGGACGACCTTCTTGAGCGAGGAAGTCCTGACCACGCAGCCCTCGCACTCGAACATATGTATGTCGGTGCCGACAGTGGCATTGCCGCTGGCGTCCGTGGAGGAATTGAGGCGGAGCGAGCCCCAGCTTCCGAGGTCGCTCCAGCCGAACGACGCCGGGATGGTGTGGATGCCTCCGGCCTTCTCCATCACGGCATAGTCGATGCTGATCTTCTCGCAGGTCGGGAACAGACGCGCCACAGTCTCCTCCTCCGCATCGGTATAGAACGACGGGGCCATCCCATCCATTATGCCGGCGATGCCGGGAGCATATGTCCGGATGGCGGAAGTGATGGTGTCGGCGTTCCACACGAAGATGCCGGCATTCCAGAGATAGTGCCCGTCGGCCAGGTATGCCTTGGCGGTCTCGAGATCCGGCTTCTCCTTGAAGGCGCTGACGGACAGGACTTCAGGAGCGACTTCCTCACCGGCGAGGATATAACCGTAGCCGGTCTCGGGCCTTGAGGGCTTGATGCCGACGGTCACGATGGAACTGCCGGTTGCGGTGAAGTCCAGTGCCTTGGAGATGATGCGGCGATATTCTTCGCCGTCTAGTACAAGGGCGTCGGAAGGAGTGACGACAATGTTGGCGTGGGGATGGCGGGCCTTGATCTTCCAGCAGGCATAGGCTATGCACGGCGCAGTGTTGCGCGCAGCAGGCTCCGCCAGGATATTGCTCTCCGGGATGTCAGGGAGCTGCTCCCTGACGATATCGATGTAGCTGTGAGAAGTCACCACCCACATATGGTCCGGAGGACAGACGGGCAGAAGGCGGTCGGCCGTCATCTGTATAAGGGTCCTCCCGCAGCCGAGCACGTCGATGAACTGCTTGGGATACTCAGGGGTGCTCATCGGCCAGAAACGGCTGCCGATCCCGCCGGCCATAATGACGACGTGTCTGTCCATAAGAGTCAGTTAACAGGTATAATGAATGGGATTGGTATCTACCGAGGTCATCTCGATTCGCAGGCCGGGGAAACGGTCAGCCAGGAAGTCGCGCAGCAGGTCCTTGGTGAACTGCTCGCTCTCATAGTGGCCCATGGCGATCAGAAGCATGCCGTCGGCATCGAAATAATGATGGTAGGATATCTCGCCCGTGATGAAGGCGTCGGCGCCCTTGGCGCGGGCCTCGTCCATGAGGAACGAGCCGGCGCCGCCGCACAGGGCGATCTTCCGCAGCGTGAGCCCGGAAGCATCGGTGTGCATCAGGCACTTCACTCCGAAGGCGTCCTTCAGCCGCCTGAGGAAGTCCGTGGCGCTCTCGGGCTCAGGCAGAATGCCTATGACGCCCGAGCCTGCGGCACGGCCCTCAACCGAAGGCTTCTCCTCTATCCATTCCAGGTCCTTCAGCCCGATGCGGGAAGCGATCCTGTAATTGACGCCGTCCTCGGCATTGTCGAGGTTGGTGTGGGCGGAATAGAGCGCCACGCCGTGACGCACGGCTTCCATCACGCAGCGCTGCTGGTAAGTGGCTCCCGTGACACGCTTGAGCGGCCTGAAGATGAGGGGATGATGCGACACGACGAGGTTGCAGCCCAGCCGGACCGCCTCCGCGACAATGTCTTCGGTGATATCAAGACAGAGCAGGACGCCCGTCACCTCATCATCGATGAGACCGACCTGGAGTCCTGCGTTGTCGTAATCCTCTTGAAGCGCCAGCGGAGCCAGCGACTCAAGGGTATCAGCTATTTGCTTTATCGTCACTGGCATAAGAAGAGTATCCGTATCCGTAGTGGCCGTAATGGCCGTAGTGGTATCCATACTTGTTCCCGAAATAACCGGACTTGGATATCTCCGTACCGTTGAGGATGAGCGCAAGGTTGTTGTACTTGTTCTCCTCGTAGAGCTTGTTGAGTTCGGCGAGCATGCTTCTCTCGCAGAGGCCTGCGCGAATGACGAACAGAGTCCTGTCGGCGTGCTGGTCGATGATCTGGGTATCGGCGACTATCTCGATAGGAGGGCAGTCGAGGAACACATAGTCATACTCGCCCCTCATCTTGGCGACCAACTGCCCGAAGCGCTCGTCGGCAACCAGCTCAGTGGGGTTCGGAGGTATGGAGCCGACAGGGAGGACATAGAGATGGTCATAGCCGGGGACCTGGCAGATCAGAGGCTTGACATCGTCGGTCTGTCCGCTCAGGTAGTTGGAAATGCCCTTGTGAGGATTCTCGACATAAGTGGAGAGGGACGCATGACGGAGGTCGCAGTCAATCACCAGCACCCTGCGGCCCTTGATGGCGAGCGCCACGGCGAGGTTCATCGAAATGAAGGACTTGCCGGAACCGGGGTTGAAGGAGGTGATGGCGGCGACGTTGGCGTCCTTGTTCTTCATCATGAACTCGACGTTGGTGCGCAGCACGCGGAAAGCCTCGTTGATGGTGTCGCGGCTGCCGCTCTTGACGAGGATCTCGCGCTTCTGCTCGACCTGCTTCTGCATCTTGAGGGCGCGGAGATACTTCCTGTTGCCCTTTACACCGCTCTCGGTAAGAGGAATCTCGCCGGCAAAAGGAAGGACAACGTCCTTGATATCTTTCTTGCCGCGGACCCTGGTGTTGAGGACTTCATTGAGATAGATGTATGCCAGCGGCAGGCAGAGGCCGAGGAGCAGCGCGAGCAGATAGATCATGCTCTTGCGCGGAGCCGTAGGGTTCATGCTGCCGGTGGGAGGGTCGATGATGCGGGTGTTGTATGCGGTGAAGGCCTGTGAGAGCTCGTTCTCCTCACGCTTCTGGAGGAGATAGAGGTACAGGGCTTCCTTGACGCTCTGCTGACGCTCGACCGAGAGCAGGTACTTGGCCTGCGTAGGGTTGGCGGCGATGCGCGCCGTGGCCTGGCGCTCGGTACGGGTAAGGGAGTTGATCTGGTTGCTGAGTGCAAGCTCCTGGTTGTCGACGGAAGTGATGATGGCCTGGCGCAGGCTGTTCAGGGAGTTGTCGAGCTCGACAACGAGAGGGTTGGACTCGGAGCTGTTGGCCACGAGGTCGTTCCTGCGGAGGAGCTTCTCGTTGTAGTCGTTGATCTGGCTCTCGATGTTGGCGCTGCTGATACCGGAGTTGGCCGGGAGCACCTTGTTGCGGTTGTCATCGTTTGAAAGAGACTCGCGTATGTAGCGGGTCATGTAGAGCTCGTTGTTCAGGCCCTGGATCTGCTCGTTGATGGCGTTGCTCTGGGACATGTACATGCTCGAGGCGGCCTTGACGTCAGGGATGAGGTTCTGGCTCTTGTAGTTGGAGATGTCGCTGTCGACGTTGGTGAGCTCCTCCTCGATCACTCCGAGACGTTCGTTGATGAACATGGAGGTACTGACGGCGATCTGGTTCTTGTCGGCGACCCAGTTCTCATTGTATACCGATACCACCATGTCGAGGACGTCCTCGGCGCGCTGGATGGAGATGTCGTTCAGGGTCAGCTGGATCACCTGGGACATCTTGTCGGCGAGGCTTACGGAGAGCTCGTTGGCATACTTGGCGGTGGCGCTGCGGTAGGAAGAGCGATTGACATGGACCGTGGGGTAGTCCTGCGCGACGTAGTTGACTGTCGGAGTCACCACGATGTTGCCCACGGGAGTGGCAAGGGTGTCGGCGAAAGCTCCGGTGACCTTGGTACCTTTCTCCACCGGCTCGTTCTGGAGGGTGAAGTTGGAGATGGTGAACCCTCCGTCCTCCTTGACATCGAGGTCGAAGGACATCACAGCCTGGTCAGGGACGTCGATGATGGCTGCCTCGAACGGAAGCGAACGGCCGTAAAGGACGTTGTCGTGGAAGCGGCCGTCAGTGGTATAGTTCATGTCGAGGTTGAGGCGCTTGACCACCTCCAGCATGCTGGACTTGGAAGCGAAGGCCTTGATCTCGTTGTAAACGTTGGTATTGGTGTTGAACAGGCCGAGCTGCGAGATCTCCGCATCAGTGGAGATGGACTGACCGCGGGAATTGGTCTTGATCTGGACCTCGGCGGAACGGGTGTACACAGGAGGGGTCTTCAGAACGTAGAACACTGCCAGCGCAAGGCACACGGCCGCCGAGATGGCGAACCAGTACCATTTGGACAGGCACTTGTACAGGAGGTCCATCAGCTGTATGGACTCTTCCTGCTGATTCTGGGGATTATTGTTGACGTTGTTTTCCATCATCAGTTGAATTAAAGCGCACGAAGCAAGAGAGTACCGACACTAGCTGCAAGCGAGGCGATGGAGACCCAGAAGGAGGTGCTGCGGACGTTGTTGCCGTTGACCGTGGACTGGCGGGCGCGCATCTCGTTGGGCTCGACATAAATGAGGTCATCCTGCTGCAGATAGTACACGGGAGAAGTCATAACGGCTTCGGCATGACAGAGATCGACCTTGAACGAGGTCTGGTTGCCGTTAACGATACGGAGGACCTTGACATTCTCGCGGTTGCCGTAGATAGTGAGGTCGCCGGCCAGGGAGAGGGCGTCGAGGATCGTGATCTTGTCCTTCTCGATGGCGTAACGGCCGGGGCGCGCGACCTCACCCATCACGGCGATGGTAAGGTTCATGAACTCGACGGTCACGACAGGGTCCTTGGCGAGGCTGCGCGAGGTGAGCTCTCCCTTGATGAGCGCGGCGACCTCGGGACGGGTGAGGCCCTCGATATGGAGCTTGCCCATGACCGGGAAGTCGATGTCGCCGTTCTCGTCGACAGTATAACCGGAGACGGCCTGGGAATAGTTGGAGGCCACGCTCTGGGACACACCGCCCAGACGCTGGGAGATGTAAGGGAGGTTGAAGAGGTTGGTCAACTGGTCGTTGGACGTGTTGACTATGATCGATATCTTATCCTCTGGACGGAGGCGGATGTGATTCTCAGTCACAGGTACGGACATCCCGCGGGAGTCAGCGTCCTGGAAATAGGAGATGTTGGTCGGTGCGGCACAGGAGGCCAACAGGACCACCAGCGCAGAGACAAAAGACAAAGTTTTCAAGTTCATATACGAATTATTTATTTTCAGTAATAATAAATAGATTACAAAGGTAATCATTCCGCTCGGTTTTACAAAAAACGGGCTGATTTCTTTGTTTTATCATCCGCGTTTAGGTAACTTTGATGCACGATACTTAAAAAATCACGTATGAAGAGATTGTTTTTCTCGCTTATCGCCGTCCTGGCGATTGCATTTTCCGCCAACGCTGCCAACTACACGGTAGACGACAGCGCCATCGACGCCCTGATCGAGGCCTCCGTCGAGGTATCCCCGCTTGAACTGATGCCCGAGGCAGCCGTTCCGGCAGCCGCCTCTCTCGCGGCCGGAAGTCCCAGCCCCGTCGCTTCGTTCCTGCTCTGCACCTTCCTCGGCGGGTTCGGCGTACACCGCCACTACATGGGCACCCGTCCCTGGATGTGGGCCATCTATGTCTTCACCGGCTTCGGCATCTTCGGAATAGTTCCCCTCGTGGACTGGGTCATGCTGCTGATAGGTCTGGTCGATGACAATATCGGCCAGTATTGCGGCAACACCCGGTTCATTATGTGGGCATAGCCTTGAAGAAGGACCGGACAATCATTTTCCTGGCCGCGGCGCTGCTGCTTGCCCCGACGGGCCTGTCCGCCCAAAGGCGGATCATGGCCGACGTCGAGGTCAAGCAGGCAGCCGGCGGCAAGGTCGCCACTGTCACCAAGCGCGTCCATTGCTCCAACGACGGACGCGCGGTGATCCATTTCCTCAAGCCGCAGGACTACATCGTGGTCACCAACCTCAAGGGCGAGACCAAGATGTACTTCCCCTCCACCAACGAAGTGGTGGTGGACAATTCCGCGTCGCTGACCTCGCAGGACGAGCTCGTCTCCGTCTTCATGAGCGGACGCGCCGAGGACCTCGGACTCGGGCTGTTCGGCTACCGCCTGCAGTCCACCGCACGCGAGGACGGCCTCGTCAAGAAGACCTATGTCACGGACAAGTCCGGGGACATCCCCAAGGTCGAGATCGTCTATGACAACTTCCTCCCCATCTACTGCGGCTATGTCGATGCCTCGGGGAGAACCGTATCCAAGACATATTATTCAGATTACGCCCCTGCGGGAAGGACCATGCTTCCCCGCCGGACCACCAGCATCACCTATACCTCTCCGAGGGATTCCTCGGTGATGCGCACCATCTATTCCAACATCCGGGTCGACGAAAACGACCCCCTCTTCGATTTCGAAGTCCCTGCCAACGCCAAGGTAGTCACCCCGAAAGTCCCCGGACGATGAGACGCCTGTTTTCCGCCCTCGCGGCAGCGCTGCTGCTGTGTGCTGCCGGCAACGCACAGACCGTGCCCGGCAGGATGCTTCCTCCCGGGAGCATCGAGTTTTTCAAGGGGGCGGTAAGAAGTGACGGCGTCCTTCCGGCCATCCTGTCCACTGCCGACTACATGACGCGCAGCGGCCGCATAGGCTCCTCCCAGCGCCGCGCGCTGCCGGAGGTCCCGGCAGCCATCGCCGGCAGCGGCATCTATCCCGCAACCGCATCCAAACCACGCGCTTACATCTCCAACGATTACGATTTCGTAGGATACCTCATCGGCAACGGCATGGAGGAGGACGCGGTCACCCTCCTTTCGAAGGTCCGCTATCACGACTCCGACACGCTGCAATACCTCAGGGGCTGGGCGGCCTACAGCGCCAGGCGGCTTGAAGACGCCGCGGCAGCCTTCGACAAAGTCCCCGCCGACTCCCCTTTCCACGACAAGTCGATCTTCTATGACGTCATCTCCAACGTCCATCTCGGCAATTACCGGAGGGGCGCCGAACTGCTGCGCGGATACAGCGGGCCGTACAAGGAGCTCAAGAGCCTCGAAGAGGCCGGCATTGCCCTCCTGGAAGGCCGCGCCGCGGACTTCATCACGGCCTCGGACGGCTTTACGTATTCCCAGTATGCCCTGACGGACAGCGAGCGGCAGCTCCAGGGCATATACAATGAGAGATATTACGGCCGCTCGAAGAGCCCGGCGGTCGCCGCGGCCGCATCGGCGCTTGTCCCCGGCCTCGGAAAGGTCTATGCCGGAGAGCTGGCCGAAGGCATTTCCTCGTTCCTGACGGTAGGGTCGTTCGCCGCCATCACCGCGGAGAACTGGGCGAAGCACGGACCCAAGAACTGGAAGACCATTCTTTTCGGCGCCTTGGGCACCGTATTCTATATTGGAAACATTTACGGGAGCTATGTCTCCGTAAGCATACACAACGATGAACTGAAAGATGCACAGGACACTGCGATTCTTTATCACATCCATATTCCTCTGCGCAGCGTTTTCCAGTGAGGCGCAGGAGCGGACCGACTGGGCGCTCAGGGCCGTCGAGTGCGAGCACGCGGCGTACACCGCCGAGGATCCGCGCGAGGCTGCGGAGGCCCTGGTCGAAAAGGCGTACTGCTACAGGCAGTGCGGCCGTTTCGACGAGGCCGTCGCTACGCTCGGGCGGGTCAGCATGTTCCAGCTGGCCCCGGAGCGCCGCGGGGATGTGCTGTATGAGAAGGAACTGTGCAGTTACCTCGCCGGAGATTATGAAGGCGCGGCGTCCTACATGGAAGAGGCCGGAGGGTCCGGGGACCCGCGACGGCTCATGCTGGACGCGCTGGTCCTCGGCGGCTGCGCGCGCTGGGACGAGTCCCGCGCCCTGGCCGAGGACCTGGTGACCCTCCGCTATGACGGGCAGGAGCGCGAGGCCGCGCTCGAGCAGCTCCGAGACCTTTATTCGAGGACTCCGAAGCTGAAAAAGGAGGGGCAGGCGGTGCTCCGCTCCTTCCTCCCTCCCCTTGGCCATCTCTATACCGGACACCTGTCCGAGGGATTGGCTTCCATGGGCTTCAACGCCGCTGCGGCCGGATGGATCGTGTGGCAGTGCCTGGGCGGCAACTGGATCACCGGCATCCTCGGCGGCGGGGTTGCGCTGAACGCCGCCTTCATGGGCGGAATGGAGCGCAGCGTCGAGCTCGTCGACGAGTACAACCGCGACGCGGCAGCCGGATTCAACGCCCTGCTGCGCGATGTTTTATTGTCTCACGGACAAGCAGAATAATTTTGCAAAAATTCATTAACAAAGCGACGCAACCTCCGTCTATTTAGTGTTTGAAATCCGATATGACCCACGAAGAGTTCAAAGCGCGATACCTTCCTCTCGGAGACGGCCTTTACAGGATAGCGTTCCACTACCTTGAAGACAGTTCCGATGCCAGCGACACGGTGCAGGACCTCTACGTCAAGCTTTGGAACTCACGGGACAAGCTCGACACGGTGCTGAACCCTCAGGCCTATGCCTATACGCTGCTGAAGAACATGTGCATCGACAGGCTCAGGAAGGACGGCAGGACGGTCGCGATGGGAGAGATGCCCGAGAGTTCGGGAGAAGATCCTCCCGACAAGGTACTGGCTGACAGGGAGGCCCTCAGAAAGGCGATGCGGTGCATCGAGGCCCTGCCTCCCAAACAGCGGGAGATCGTCAGGATGCGCATTTTCGAAGGGTTGGAATACGAGGAGATAGCCCGCAAGCTCGAGATGTCGGAGATCAATACGAGAGTACAGTTGAGCCTTGCACGCAAGGCATTGAAAAACAGAATGAAAAGCGAGTTGTAATATGAAAGGGAAAGTTAACTTGAGCATTCAGGAGCTCGACGCGATAGCGCAGGACAGCTCCGTCAAGGTGCCGGAAGGCTTCGGAGAGAGCCTCAGGACCGGACTCGACGCCCTCGATTTCATCTCAGGGACGCCCGCCGCACGCCCGCAGTGGCTGAGATATGCCGCCGCCGTCGCCGCATCCCTTGCGATCCTCGCAGGCATAGGACTCGGACTGAACGTCCGTCACAACCCCAAGGACACATTCTCCGACCCGGCACAGGCCTACGCCATGCTGGAAGCCTCATTCTCCTATATTTCCGCACAGATGGACAAGGGAGTGGCCTCGCTCACGCACGAGACCGAGTCCGTCTTCAGCAAAACTAACGAATTGATGGATAAAATAAATTGACCGGATATGAAAAAACTGTTCATCATCGCAGCGACCCTGCTGCTCGGCATCTTTGCCCATGCCCAGGACGGCAAAAGCATCTACAACAAGTTCTCCGACGAGGAAGGAGTCAGCGCGGTCTACATCTCCCCCTCGATGTTCAAGCTGATCGGGAAACTGCCCGAGATAGAAATCGGCGACAACGGAGAGAAGGTGGACATCACCCCCATCGTCAAGACTCTCAAGGGGTTCTACCTCCTGAGCACGGAAAACACCCGTGTCGTCGACCGAATGAACAGCGATGTCAAGCGACTGCTCGGTTCAAGCGACTACGAACTGATGATGGAAGCCAAGGACAACGGTGAGACCGTCAGGATCTACACCGACGGCGACGACAGCATCATCCGCTCCCTGGTGATGATGGCGATGGACGGAATGAAAGCCACGTTCATCAGCATGGACGGCCTGATCAACCGCGAAGCGCTCGAGAAGGCCATCGGATCGACGATGCGCTAGACTTACGCTGCTTTTTTCCGCTGCGAAAAAGCGGGGACCTGCCCTTTCGGCCGGTCCCCGTTTTTTTTGTTCCGGGAAAAAATGATTATATTGTAGCGATAATGCGGATTTACTTCAATCAACACTCATATTAACCCAACAAAATCTATCTCAAACTTTATGAAGAAACTCATGCTCATCCTGGCTCTGGCGCTCTGCGCCGGCAGCCTTCAGGCACGCGAGTACCATGTGGCCAAGACCGGATCCGACACCAATGACGGCTCGGCCGCATCGCCTTTCCTCACCATCTCCAAGGCCGCCATGGTCCTCAAGACCGGCGACACTGTCACGGTCCACGCCGGCGTTTATCGCGAGTGGGTGGCGCCGCGCAACTCCGGAGCCGACGTATACAGCCGTATCACCTACCGCGCCGCTGAAGGCGAGGAGGTCTGGATCAAGGGATCCGAGGAAGTCACCGGCTGGGTCCGCCAGGGCAAGACCGATGTCTGGAAGGTAGTCCTTCCCAACTCCTTCTTCGGCGACTGGAATCCTTTCGCCGAGCCGCTCGTCGGCGACTGGCTCAGCTCGACCAACAGCGCTTATGTCGTCGGTGAGGTCTATCTCAACAACAAGAGCCTGTTCCAGGCAGTCGACCTCGCCGGAGTGCAGAACCCCGTAGTCCCGGAGCGCACCCGCAAGCCCGAGGACGCCACCCGCGCCTGGTACGTCGAAGTCAATGACACCGAGACCTCCATCTGGGCCAACTTCGGCCCGGGCGTCAACCCCAACAAGGAGCTCGTCGAAGTCAATGTCCGCCCGGCTGTATTCTTCCCTCAGCTGCCCGGCGTCAACTACATTACCGTCAAGGGTTTCCATATGAGCCAGGCCGCCACCAACTGGGCTCCTCCGACCGCCTTCCAGCAGGGCCTCGTAGGTCCTCACTGGAGCAAGGGCTGGATCATCGAGGACAACGTCATCAGCAACTCCAAGTGCGTCGGCGTCTGCCTCGGCAAGGACCGCGCCTCCGGCCAGAACCGCTGGACCATCGAGCGCACCCTGAGCGGCTTCAACCGCGAACTCGAGGTCATCTTCCAGGCTGAGGACATGGGCTGGAAGAAGGAGAACATCGGTTCGCACATCGTGCGCAACAACGAGATCTTCGACTGCGAACAGGCCGGTATCGTCGGCCACCTCGGATGCGTGTTCTCCATCATCGAGAACAACTACATCCATGACATCAACGCCAAGCGCCAGTATGCCGGCGCCGAGGTCGGCTGCATCAAGCTCCACGCCGCCATCGACGTGATCATCCGCAACAACTTCCTCGAGAACGGCTACAACGGCCTCTGGCTCGACTGGCAGGGCATCGGCACCCGCGTCACCGGCAATGTCTTCTACAACAACGACCACACCGACCTCTGGACCGAGGTTACACACGGCCCCTGCCTCGTTGACAACAACGTGATGCTCTCCCCCAACGCCTTCCTCGAGTGGGGCCAGGGAGCCGCGTTCGTCCACAACATCGTCTCCGGTTACATCACCTTCCACCCGGTGACCGAGCGTTACACTCCCTATCACGCTCCCCACTCCACCAAGATCGT
>JAEEGG010011623.1_pt1 | contig 19140 bp, 23 predicted proteins | sample 9134161 | NCBI WGS metagenome assembly JAEEGG01 (sample SAMN16246543, study PRJNA631951) | gut metagenome | biome: gut microbiome; feature: rumen; material: CR-attached | host: Bos | place: Iran: Karaj | collected 2018-10 | reverse complement strand
CTCTTTGGAGCATTTGTGTAAAGTGTCATGTTCTTGTCTTTAAAAGTGAACTTTTACGCCAATTCCACATCACTTTTCACATCCACTAACGTGGTTACAAGACCTTGAAAGCAAAAACACCGGTTCTATGAACCTAAAAAACAGAATTTCATATACGCTGAAACAAAAAAGGGTCAACTCCGGGGGGAGTGACCAAAGAGGATTCATTGAAAATGCGCGTTATTTGGAGATACTTATCTCTTGTTCTTCTAGGGTGGACAGGGCCAGGAGTTGGTGCTGTACCTTCTGAAGGATTGCTCTAACAGGCATTAGACATTCGTTCTGATCTTGGATGGTTTCCTGCCCTCCTTTGATATTCTTATCGTCATATCTGGTGAAGATGCCTGCATGGGATTTGTAATGTGCATCGCGCGGCTCCACCTCAACTGAAACATCTGCAGACAGCTGGCCTAAATCAACTTTAATATTCCTTACGGCAGATACGCCAAGGCTTGCTTGGCGGTATGCTAATGAACCTTCATCGCTGATTTTATAGTCTGCGTGCTTGGAAACGAAATCAGTGACATCACTTAAAAAGGTATCTACTGCGGGTCTGTTTACAGAGATATAGCTTTCGCCCTGACGGAGAGCAAAGGCTGTAATCTGAAGCTGGCCATCTACGACCCACTCCTTATGGAGAATGCGGACAACTGTCTCGTTGTTGTCAATAGGTGATGTTGTAATCATACTATCTTGCGCATTACCTCAAGGAAAGAATAGGGAGTGAAGGTCACATTGTCACCCCAATCCTCCATATCGCCTTTCGCACTGTAATAAGAGAACTCCCTGTCACCTACGCTGATAGATGACGTGTGAAGCTTTGACTGCAGTCCTATGCTGCCGTCGGGAGCAGGGGAAATCATCCAGTTCTCCCAATCGTCATTGTCAGAGATGAGCAATACGTCACGCAGGTTACGGAGAACATAATACGAAATCTTCTTGGCTCCATAGCCGTCCCAATTATCCTTTAGCTGACCAAGATGGTCTATACGCTCAAATGCTTTAGAGAGGTTTGCCTCTGTAGTTTCAACAACAAGGCGCCGTCCAACACGCTCCTTATCCTCACGGGTCAGGTGCATGGTATGAATCATCGCCATGGCATCCATATAGGATGTCGTGGGATATGCTGCTACTGGCTCGGATGCCATTGTTGAAACATTGTCCTCCATAATATATTACTATATTTCTCGGTGCAAAGATAGGAAGAAAATTTGATATTTCCAAATTTTTCTTATTAATGTCCCGCAGAAATAAAGGAAATGGCAGAAATTTTATTTGGTCTAAGGAATCTGGGAATTAGGGAATTCTATGGCGTCAGCCTTTCCTTGATTCTCTTACCTAAAGGTGAAGAGTGTGGCGTTGCAATCCTTGGTTCCTTAGAAAATTGCAGATTTTGACAAAAACCAGAAAAACCCTTTCTTCGGTCTTGAAGCTCTTTGGAGCATTTGTGTAAAGTGTCATGTTCTTGTCTTTAAAAGTGAACTTTTACGCCAATTCCACATCACTTTTCACATCCACTAACGTGGTTACAAGACCTTGAAAGAAAAAACACCGGTTCTATGAACCTAAAAAACGGAACTTCATATACGCTGAAACAAAAAAGGGTCAACTCCGGGGGAGTGACCAAAGAGGGATTCATTTCAAACTGAATAATCTTATCTATTAATCCAGTTCTCTAGGCGTATGCCCTGGAAACGGAAAAAATCTTTTGTGTTATCAGTAACACATATCATATCATTAGCGATTGCAGAACAAGCAATCAAAAGGTCAAAGTTATCATCGCATGGAGTTCCTGCCAAGCGAAGTCGTACTTTTTCTTGCGCAGCAATATCTATTGCACTATAAATCGGAAGAACACGAATATCCGACAAGAACTTATTTAGTTGCTTTGAACGATCAATTCCATCTTTTTGCATTGAAAGCTCTGCACCCATCTTGAGTTCCAACATCGTTATCTCGGAGATATAACAGTTATCCCAACCTACATGGTCAATTCGCTTATCTACATCGAACTTACCACGTAGGTAGAAAGCACAGATATTAGTATCGAGCAAATATGCCTGCTGATTCATAGTTCAATGATTTCGCGATTAAAACTGCGAAGTGATTTAAGCTCCTTCACGAATTCATCGTCAGACATGCCATCGTCGCCCCAAATACCATAATATTTCTTAGCTAACACACGCTTTGGAGTCGTTTTCTTCAGCGACTTTGTCAACATGGTTATAAGGTCTAACTTAGCATCTGGGCTAAGGTGCCTGATGATATTCCAATAATTATCTGCTGTACGCCTTGATCTTACTGTTGCTTCCATAATCATCTAATTTGGTGCAAAGATACGAAAAGTTTTGGAAAGTTGGTCGTATTTGCACGAGATTTTTTGTGTCCCGCAGAGTAATTGTTTTCTTAGGTCCCGCAGATTGCAACGCCACACTTCGATCTTCAGTCGAAGAAAGTGCAGAAATGGCAGAAACTTTATTTGGTCTAAGGAATCTGGGAATTAGGGAATTCTATGGCGTCAGCCTTTCCTTGATTCTCTTACCTAAAGGTGAAGAGTGTGGCGCTGCAATCCTAAATTCCTTAGAAAAAAAAGTCTATGCGTACTTCTACATACGGTTTTTTAGCCCGAAGGGCGAGGTTTTTGCCATGAAAGAGATGGAATCCCTGAAAGGGAAACGGGATTAGCGGAAAGCTTATCTGAGAGCTTGCTCTCAAGGAAGTTTGGCGCTGATACCGTTAGTACTCTGGTAAGAGTACAATCTCTTGAATGGGGTTTTTGATGTTTTTGTTTATATTTTTCTTTCTTGGTCTAAGGAATCTGGGAATTTAGGAAGGGCTCACACAGAGGCAGGTTTTCTAATCTCTCGCAGATAGCGCTGAGGACGCAGATTTTTACAATGGTCCCGCTGAAATAGCAGAAATGGCAGAAATATTATTTCCTTGATTCTCTTACCTAAAGGTGAAGAGTGTGGCGTTGCAATCCTGGGTTCCTTAGATAAAAAAATTATTCGAGGAATTGGAGGTCGGACTTGGGGATCTTGGTGATGGCATTGGCCAGACCAAGGTCGGACAAGCGGACGAGGACGATGCGGTGGGTCTTGAAGTTCTTGATCTCGCCAGTGATGCCGGCAAAGGGACCACGGATGATGCGGACCTTGCGGCCTGGCTTGGCATTGGCCTCATCGACCTCGAAGGGGATGCGCAGGCCCTCCACGTCTTCACGCGTCTCGGCATCGATGAAGTTCTCCATCTCCTTCTGGGGGACAGAGATAATCTGACCCTTCTCTTCCCTACTCCGCTTGGGCCTGGTCATGAACTGAACAGAGAGGAAGTCGGGATCGGTATGCTTGAGGGCACGGACAATCTTCTTCTTGATCTCGACAAAGATGAGATTGCTGATGACGGGGGTAGCCTCGTTGAGAAGTTCCTCGTGGCGGATGACTTCGTGGTATTTCAGACGGAGATAGGTGGTGAAGCCTTTCTCGAAGAAGGCATCACGGATGCGGAAGGCTTTCTTGGGATTGGAGTGATAGATGTTAAGGGGATACCAGCGGACCTCATTGTCGTCAATCTCGAGGTTGGGCAAGGTGGCATAGTCGGCACAGGCATTACCGTCGGTCTCGGCCTTGGTGAGGGATGTGAATGAGGTACAGTTCGGAGTGTCCGCACTGTTTGCACGGATGGCTTGCTGAGGAGCAACTGTATTCTTCGTACTCACGTCGGATAGGACAACTTTCGAAAGAATTTCTTTATGTCACCAGAACGCTGGCATCAAGACATAAAAAAAGCGTGGAATCGTCACTGTCGTCCGTTCCACGAACTGAGGCTCTGGTATTGCCCATTGGAATAGAACAGACAACGTCAGAGCCCACGCCGATATGAATATAGCACCCTACCTATATTAAGATAGGGGACGCGTATAAACACATCCCAGGGACATCTACCGTTGCTATGTCCAAGATTCCAATTTCGAATTTACCAGATTCCAATTCGTCTCGAACGTAGCGCTTGTAAACGCCTTCATCATGTCTGAAAACCGCTACCCACCCTTCCTCCGCAGGATAGAATCCTTTGGCATCGGCGCAAGCATACGCGGAATTCGGTTGCAAAGTTACAAAATATTTTTCATATGATGGTTAAAAAATAAGATAAAAAATAAAAAGGTGCCGAGATTTCGACACCTTCATCGATGATATTGGGCGGAAAAGGGTTTCTAAGGAGGGGTATTGGGTCTAAGGAATCTGGGAACTTAGGAATTATTTTTCCATGATTCCTTGGTTCCTTAGAATAAAAGAAGGGCCCGCAGATTGCAACGCCACACTTCGATCTTCAGTCGAAGAAAGGATAGAAAGGGCAGAAATATTAAGGTCTAAGGAATCTGGGAACTTAGGAATTAATTTTTTTCTAAGCCAACAGGCTCTTGATATAGGCTTCGATATCCGAAGAACTAACGTCGTAAATGGGTTGAAGTTGAGTGAATTGTTCATCCTTTTTGAATAATGCGCCATTCGACAACATAGCCATGAGTCCCTTGCTCTTTAACTTATGACCAGAATGTTCAAGCGCTTGCGGAATCAAAGCGTTGATGTCGGCACCATTCTTAAGGATGGAATAGATGTCATAGTAGTCACGGAACTTACTACGACGCATCATAGCCTCCATCTTCATGATACCAATGGACTCTACATCTGCCAGGCGAATTCATGCTGCCAGTCTTTTATTGAGTTGGCGTGTGGCCATGGCCTTCACATAACTGCGCGGACGCTTGGCGTGGAAGTAGTACCAGGCAAAGAAATAGTTCAGGTTATAGTAGCGTTCTCCCTGAGCCACTACATTCTCTATCCACGCTTTCTTCATCTTCTTATAGGAGAAAATGCTGAAGAGCATATTGATTTCATCGATGTCAAGATAAAGCATTACTAGCTCTATCAACATGTCGTCGGGCATGTCGTGGATAGAGTCGTTGTCATAGCTCCACAAGCAGTGTTCTTGCTTGAGTTTCTCTATGAGATATGGTTTGACAGATGCTTCTTTCATCGATTCAAATTCTATGATGTTGCAAAGATAGCAATTATTTTGCACAAAACGAAGAAAAACGCGAAAAAGTTTGGATTTTACAGAAAAAGTATCTTCCTAACTCGTGATTTCTATGGAGAGTTATTGGGTTTAAGGAATCTGGGAACTTAGGAATAGCTTACGCGCACGAGTCAACGAAAAAATTCCTTGATTCCTTGGTTCCTTAGAATAAAAGAAGGGCCCGCAGATTGCAACGCCACACTTCGATCTTCAGTCGAAGAAAGCGCAGAAAGGGCAGAAATTTTAGTCTAAGGAACCAAGGAATCAAGGAAATAAATTCCTAAGTTCCTAAATTCCTTAGAATAAAGAAAAACGGTTTTTGTTTTGAGACTGGGTTATAGGCCGCGGGCCTTCCAGATGCGCTCTTTGGCATCGTTGATTTCCTGGAACTTCTTTTCGGCAGCCTTGCGGATGTCCTCACCGAGGGCTGCCACCTTGTCGGGATGGTGGTTCAGGGCCAGGTTGCGGTAGGCACGCTTGAGCTCGGCATCAGTGGCATCGGGGGAGACGCCAAGGACCTTGTAGGCTGATGCCAGGTCATCCTTACCCATGCCCAGCATGGAGTCTATCTCGTCAGCAGACATCTGCATCCATTGGGCACACTCCTTCATGGCCACGACCTCTGAGGGGTCTACACGACCATCGGCCTGGGAGATCATGACAAGGAAGTTGAGCAGCTGCAGGCGCTGTGAATAGTCCATATTCATGGCTATCTGTCGACAGCAGTCGGCAACAGTGTTCTTAAACTGGTGCTCCCCTACCCGCTTCTGTTCATCGAAGAGCTTGCGCAAAATCTCGTCACCCTGCTGACTGGCCACATCGCCAAAGTTCTGGCGCAGCATGTTGCGCACCAGTTCCATCTCGGAGTGCATGACTTTGCCATCGGCCTTGATGATATACGATGCCAAGACCAGCATGGAGAACAGGAAACTGTTGCGCTGTCCCTGTGCCGCCCTCGCCTGATAGCCACCACTATAGCCATCGAAGGTGCCCTGCGTCTCTGGGGTATTCACCCCATCGAGCATATTGTCGAGGAAGCCACCCAGCACAATGCCTGCCAGTGCTCCCAAGGGGCCACCACTCATGAAGCCAAGGATGCCCCCAATCCATTTTCCTAATGCCATGGTCCTATTTGTTGATTTCTATGTCGCGCTTCACATTATTACGAATCTTCGTGAGATAGCCCTTCATGCCTGCAGCATCCTTCTGGTCGATAATCTCCAGCAGTTCCTTGAGCTCGGTACGGATCTGTGCCACCTGGTCGTGGGTATAGGGGTTGAAGAGGATTTCCTGCAAGAGGTAGTCGTCCTCGTTGAGCACGCCCTTGGCAATACGCATGTGGCGCTTGAAGGTGGTACCAGGAGCGTCCTGATGCTTCATGACAGCGGCAAAAACGAAAGTGCTGACAAAGGGGATAGACAGTGAGTAAGCCACCGTCTTATCGTGTTCCTCGAAGGTGTACTCATAGATGTTCAGTCCCAGTCGCTGGTAGAGGTCCTTGAAGAAGATGCGTCCCATGTAGTCGCCCTCACTGATGATGATAGCGTTCTCCTCGGAGAGTTGCTGCAGATTGGCAAAGGTGGGTCCGAACATGGGGTGTGTAGAGACATAGCGCATGCCCGTCTGTTCATAGAACTCCTTCATATCCGTCTTGACAGAGGCAATATCGCTGATGATACACTCCTTAGGAAGATAGGGAATGACCTCCTTGAAGACAGGGATGGTGTATTTCAGCGTGACGGCATTGATGAGCAACTCAGGCTGGAAGGCCTTGATCTCGTCATAGCTGGTGAAGCGCTGACAGTTGTAGGTGAAGCGCATGCGCTTGGCATCGCGCTCAAAGACAGCCACCTCGTGGTCGAAGCTCAGCAGGTCGATGAAGAATGAGCCCATCTTGCCTGCACCTAATACTAGTATTTTCATAGAATTGAAGAATTCAAAAATTGAAAAATTGAAGTTTTTGAAGAATTGAAGAGTTGAAGAGTTGAAGAATTGAAGAATTGAAAAATTGAAGTTTTTCAAGCCGCAGGGACTTCAATTCTTCAATTATTTAACTTTTCAATTTTTGAAGCCGCAGGGACTTCAATTCTTCAATTCTTCAATCTTTCCATTTTACTTGTTGACGATTTCGATCTGTTGGCGAACGGACTCTTCGTGGATGCTCTCAAAGACCTTGGCGACAAACTCGGCACCCATACCAGAGAGTGTACCCTGCACGCCACGCTTCTCGAGGATCTCGTTATAGCGCGAAGCCTGCAGCACCGTCATGTTGTGTTCCCTCTTGTAGTTACCAATCTCGCGACAGACAGCCATACGCTTCGACAGGATCTCCATCAGCTGGTTGTCAAGATCGTCAATCTGCTTACGCAACTGCTGGATGTTCTCGGTGGTGACATGCTCGTCACGGATAACCAGCAATGACAGGATATAGTCGAGGACATCAGGTGTCACCTGCTGTTTGGCATCGCTCCAGGCCTTATCCGGGTCGCGATGGCTCTCGACAATAAGGCCATCGAAGCCGAGGTCCATAGCCTGCTGACAGAGGGGAGCAATCAGCTCTCGACGGCCACCAATGTGGCTGGGGTCACTGATGATGGGCAACTCAGGGATGCGACGATGCAACTCAATGGGAATCTGCCACATAGGAGCATTGCGGTAGATCTTCTGCTCGTAGCTGGAGAAACCACGATGGATAGCACCCAGGCGCTTGACGCCAGCCTGGTTCAGACGCTGCAAAGCACCAATCCAGAGTTCCAAGTCAGGATTCACGGGGTTCTTGATAAAGACAGGGACATCGACACCCTTCAGGGCATCTGCCAAGGCCTGTACGGCAAAGGGGTTGGCAGTAGTACGGGCACCTATCCACAGGATATCCATGCCATACTTCAGGGCCAGCTCTACATGTTCTGGCGTAGCCACCTCGGTAGCAATCTGCATCTTTGTCTCGTCCTTCACCTGCTTCATCCAGACAAGGGCGGGTTCGCCATGGCCCTCGAAGCCACCTGGTTTGGTACGGGGTTTCCATACACCTGCACGGAAGTTATGACAGCCTTTCAGTGCCAGTTGGCGGGCTGTATCCATCACTTGCTCCTCAGTCTCGGCACTGCAGGGGCCTGCAATGACGAAGGGGCGTTCGTTGTCACTCGGTAAATTCAGTTTCTCTAATTCTAGTTCCATACTTCTTTAGAATTTAAGAATTGAAGAATTGAAGAATTGAAGTTCTTTTGAAGAATTGAAGTTCTTTTGAAGAATTGAAGTTCTTTTGAAGAATTGAAGTTCTTTTGAAGAATTGAAGTTCTTCGCATCCCCTATTCTGTTGGGTTATCTTTTGTTTTCTTTATTGTATTAACTAATGTTCCTATTATTATACGCAAATCCTTCATCATCGATTCATACTCATTTTCTGTCAGGTATGAAGCTTTGTATAGTAGTGTCAACCAATACTTAGTTTCATTAGCTTCTTTCAGTGAAATGTATAGTTTCGAGATAAAATCCGCTGTACTTTGTGCGTGTTCACTTTCAGCAATATTTGCCCCAATACTCGTTCCACATCTGAGTAACTGTTTTGACATCACATATTCTTGTTTGGCATCATATAGATACTTGTACAAGTTTACTATTCTCAGTGCAAAATCTAAGCTCAAGTTTGCAATCACAATTTCTTTCATCACATGAAAAACTTCAATTTTTCAATTCTCATCACAATTTCTTTCATCACATGAAAAACTTCAATTTTTCAATCTTTCAATTTTTCAATTCTCTGAAGGGCCTCTTGGATTTTGTCTTCCTTGGCACAGAGGGAGATGCGGATGTAGTGCTCGCCATTAGAGCCGAAGATGAAGCCGGGGGTGATGAAGACACGGGCCTCATGGAGGACGCGCTCCGTGAGGTCTTCTACGTTCTGAATGCTGTCAGGAATCTTGCCCCACAGGAACATGCCCACCTGATGCGGGTCGTAGGTACAACCCAGGACGTCCATGATCTTCTCGGCCCACTGGCGACGACGGGCATAGGTCTCGATATTAAACTCACGATGCCAAGCCTCGTCGTTCTTATAGGCCTCAGCAGCAGCCAGTTGGATGCCACGGAAGGTACCGCTCTCGATATTCGACTGCACCTTCAGAATCCACTGGATGAACTGTGCATTAGAGGCACAGAGGCCTACACGCCAACCAGGCATATTATGACTCTTCGACATCGAGTTAAACTCGATGCAGCAGTCCTTGGCACCAGGAACCTGCAGGATGGAGAGGTGTTCCTCGCTGAGGATAAACGAGTAAGGGTTATCATTGACCACGACGATATTGTTCGCGCGGGCAAACCGCACGAGACGCTCATAGGTCTCCATGCGGGCACGCCCACCCGTCGGCATATTGGGATAGTTGGTCCACATCAGCTTGATTCGGGTGTTGGGTGATTGGTGATGGGTGTTAGCTATTTCCTCCAACTGGTCGAAATCGGGTTGCCACCCATTGTCTTCGCGCAGGTCGTAGTTGACAATCTTCGCACCCAGGATCTTTGACAAAGACGTATAGGTAGGATAGCCAGGATTGGGCACCAATACCACGTCACCAGGATTGACAAAAGCCAGCGTGACGTGCAGGATGCCCTCCTTGGAACCAATCAATGGCAACACCTCGCTCTTGGCATCCAAATCGACGTTGTACCAACGCTTGTAGAACCCTGCCATAGCCTCGCGCAACTCAGGTGTACCCTGTGTGGGCTGATAGCCATGGGCACCAGGCTGATGAGCCACCTCGCACAGTTTTTCTATCGTTTGCTCTGAGGGGGGCATATCGGGGCTGCCAATGGCCAGACTGATAATGTCCTTGCCCTCGGCATTCATCTGTGCCACCTCTTTCAGTTTGCGACTGAAGTAGTACTCCTGTACCAGACTCAGCCTATCGGCTGGAACAATTGAAGAATTAAAAGATTGAAGAGTTGAAGTATTCTTCTCCTTTCCAATTTCTTCACTACCAGTATTTACTTTTTTTTCCATATATATGTTTTCAATTTTTCAATTCTTCAATAACTTCAATTTTTCAATTCTTCAATTTTTCAATTCTTAGTTGGTCTGTCGACCGTCCTTATATTCTCCTAAAATCTTGAAATCCTTGGTTAATGGGATAATTGCGTCTATCGACTGGCGATAGCGTGTCAGGTCATCGTACATCACATCGACATAGAACAGGTATTCCCACTCCTTACCAATGATGGGCAACGACTGGATCTTCGTCAGGTTGATATGATAGAACGAGAGGATAGCCAATACGTGTGCCAGCGAGCCCTGCTCGTGAGGCAACGAGAACACGATGCTGGCCTTGTTGGCCTCCGTCAATGGTCGCAACAGGTCGGCCTTGTTAGGATTCGAGACCACCAGGAAACGGGTGAAGTTGTGCTTGTTGTCCTCGATATGGTCTTCGAGCACCTTCAGACCATAGAGTCTGGCAGCCTCAGCATGACAGATGGCTGCCCACCCCTTATGGTGACCCTCAGCAATCATCTTCGCTGAACCAGCGGTATCCTCAGCCTCCACATTCTTCAACTGTGGATGCTGGGAAAGGAACTGGCGACACTGCATGAGCGCCACAGGATGCGAATGCACTTCCGTGATGGTATCCCAGTCGTCCTCAGGCAGACAGCAGATGCAATGCGTGATGTGCAACTTATGCTCGCCCACAATGGTGGTACCACTGTCGCGCAGCAACTCGTAGTTATGCAGCAACGAACCAGCGATAGTATTCTCGATGGCCAGCATACCAATGGCCGTAGGGTCTTGCTTCATGTTACGGAACACCTCCTCGAAAGTGTTGCAACAGATGAGTTGTATCTGCTCGTTCTCGAAATAGAGGTGAGTAGCAATGTCGTGGAACGACCCTATCAGTCCTTGTATAGCAATACGTTTCATCTTATTATTTGACTATTTGACAATTTCACTATTTGACTATCTTATTATTATAAAAAACTCCGCTTTCACTGGTTGGTGAAGCGGAGCCTTATTACTATTTTGTTCATGTTTTAATCTTACATACGACCTACCGCTTCACAATTGCTTGTAAAGTAAAAGTAATAGCCGTAAAAGTAAGCATTAAACATGTTCATTGTTCTCTCTGTTTTTATTAATCGATTGCAAAAGTATAACTTTTTCAGGAATCTGCCAAACATTTTGACAGAAAAATCACACTTGTAGCAAATAATTGTCACTTTTTTACTCGTCCACCTGGAACAAGGGGTCTTCCGGCATCACCATGACAGGCTTCTGCTCGTAGTCCTTCAGCAGCTTCTCAGAGACGTACTTCTTGTCGACCACCAGACGGAACATATACTCACGGAACCAGCGTGCCGACATGATGAGACAGCCCTGCTGTCCCCAGCTGCCACCCCACGAGTTCTCCACCTTCCACTTCAGGGGCTGACCATTGGCATCGAGGTCAACCGCACAGAGTGTCATAGCGTGTGTGGAACCACTGTCGAACGTAGAGATACGCTCAGCCTTCGTCATGTTGAACGTGGTATTGAACAGTGACTCATAGTCGAAATTCTCCAAGTCGCAATAGCCGCGTTTCCTGTCCAGCTGCTTGCCAACATCATAGCTGCTATAGAGCTTGCGACCATCCTTCAGTGAGGCAATGGCCAGCTGTTCTATCTCCTCCATAGGCAGGTTCAGATACTTCCAGTTATGTCCGTCATAGACATGGCGATCGTACTCCACCTCGTAGGTCTTGTAGTAGTCGCGACGCGGGTCATTCATCACCATGATGAACGTGCCATTGAGTTTGCCACCCACCGTCTCTTCATAGAACGACTGGGGTGTGTACTTCTTAGCAGGTGTGATGGCCTTGCCGTCCTTGTTCTTGAAGGCATAGGTAAACTCCTTGATAGGTTCACCCAACGTGATGGTCAGCATGTGGTATATCTCGCTGAGCATCTGCGTCTTACGCTGTTCAATAGCCTTGGCTTTCTTACCCTCTGCCACCATCTTACGCAGTTCCAAGCCCTGCTCACGGAGTTTTGACTTGATGATGCTCGACATCTTAGAGGTGTTATCAGCCGAGAAGGTCTCAGGCTGTACGTCAGCAGGTACCAGACCGTATTTCTCTGCCAGGTCAGCAACACCACAGAACGTACCACCATCGTTCAGCGGATAGTGGAAGAAGAACTGCACACGCTGGTCGTCAATGGGTTTGTTGCCGGTATCGATAATGCCCTGCAGCATCAGGTTAGCCTTCTCCAGCTGGTCCCAGAAGAACAGGTAGTCCTGCGAGAACAATACGCTCAGCGAATCCGTACGCTGTGCAAAATTGGCACGCAACACGTTCAAGCCACTGAACATCCAACAGCGACCACTCGACTTCTGATCAGTAATCGACTGTTTCTTGGTCTCTATGCTGAAATAGGTATCCAGCGCCCCTGCATGCTGACGGTTCTGTGCCAGGTTATCGATAGCGTTGGCTGCCAGTGCATTGCGCAGAGCACGATCAGAGGCTGTAGGCGCATTCTGCTGTTCTATCTGCTGTAGCATCTGTGGACTGATGCCACCCTGTTTCTGTTGTGCTGACAGGCTTAAGGCCATCAGCATCGACAGACTAAAAAATACTTTTCTCATCATTTATTTCTTCTTTTTGGTATTTTTCTTACTAGAGATATGTATGGTCTTCATGTTTTTGCTGTTACCCACACTGGACTTGCCGCCCTTATAATACTTTCTGGCCTCAGGCAACCATCCCTGAATCTGCTTGATACGCGTAGCATCACTGGGGTGTGTGCTCAACCACGACGTAGAGCCACCACCCGTAGCCTGTGACATGCGTTGCCAGAAAGGAACAGCAGCATCAGGATTGTAGCCAGCCATAGCGGCAAAGATAATACCCATATAGTCGGCCTCACTCTCATGGTCGCGCGAATACTTAGCACTGGCACCCTTAGTGCCCAGTCCGAAGACCGTTCCTGCCACCTGTTGCAAACCACTGCTGGCACCAGCGCCAGTCATCAACACACTCAGCGCCTGGGCACCATACTGCTGCTTGATGGCTGTGGACATCTGTTCGGCAGAGTGCTTGGCAACAGCATGGGCAATCTCATGCCCCAGCACAATGGCCAGCGACGTCTCGTCCTGTGTGATAGGCAACAGTCCCTCATAAACCACAATCTTGCCACCAGGCATACAGAAAGCATTCACCGACTGGTCCTGCACCAGGTTGAACTCCCACTTGTACTGAGAGACTTCGCTACCAAGACCATTGGCGTTGAGATAAGTCACCACCGCATTCGCCAAGTTCTGCCCCACCCGCTTGACCATGGCCGTATTGGCAGCATTCGTTGAGGGCTTGGCAGTCTGCATATACTCCTGATATTGCTGGTTCGACAGACTCAGTACCTGTTCGTCAGACACCATCAGCGTACGTTTTCTTCCTGAAATAGGCACTGTAGATGACGTTCCACACCCCACCAGAATGGCAGCTACCAGTGCCAAAAGTATGATTCTTATCTGTTTCATTTTATTGTATATCCAGTTAGTTTTTTTACTATGAATTGATTTCCAACGGCAAAATTACCACTTTTTTCGCTTTTAGCCAAATAATTTGCCATAAAACAAAGAAAGAGGCACTGCCATCACGGTAATGCCCCTTCTTTTCATAACATTAATACTACTAACTAACTATCTATCACACTTACTTCAAACCACGGTTTACGAGCGTCATGTTCAGCAGCATCACGTACTTGCGATACTGATCCTTGTTCAGGATGTAGTTCATGTAGGCCAAGTCCTTATTAATGGCCTTCTCTACCATCTTTGTACGCTCTTCCTTACCATACTGTGCAGCGAACATCATCTCTGAAGAGAAAGTCTTGTGGACCTCGGCAACGCTCTCCACCTGATCCTTAGACAGGTTCAAGGTACGTGCCAAATTCTTCATATTGACGGTCATGTTGTATGCCTCAGTAGTGTTCATACCTTCGTTCTCTGCGAAAATGGTTGTCATGCTCATCAGAGCAACCAGTGTCAATACAATCTTTTTCATTTTGTTACCCTTTCTTAATCTTTAATTTTTACCTTTAAATGTTATCCTTTTGTCTTGATTGACGATGCAAAGGTAAGGCGTTTTTTCATACAAAACAAGAAAAACACGAAATTGTTTGCGCACACAACGTTATTTTTGACCCATGTCAATTAAATCCTACTTTCATTGATTTGAATCAAATTTCATACTTTTTCTTTGGAAATTCCATCATTTTGCAGTACCTTTGCGCTCTGAAAGAAACTAAGAGTATATAATAAGGTATATGGACAACAAGACAAACAAGTACATTGCCGCTTCATACAAGCTGTATGTTGACGGCGACAACGGAAAAGAACTCATTGAAGAGGCCACTGCCGAGCAACCATTCGCATTCATCACTGGCTTTGGCTTTGCCCTCGACAAGTTTGAGGAGCAGATGATAGCTACCGAGAAAGGCCAGAACTTCCAGATTACGTTGAGTAAGGAAGATGGCTATGGCGAATATCATGACGAGCTGGTACTCGACCTTGATCGTGAGATGTTCTGCATCAACGGCCACTTCGACCACGAGCATATCTTCCAGGACGCCATCGTTCCACTGCAGAACGAGCAGGGTGACCGTTTCAATGGTCGCGTCATGGAAATCAGTGAAGACAAGGTAAAGATGGACCTCAACCACCCGTTGGCTGGCGAGACACTCTATTTTGAGGGTACTGTTCTGGAGAACCGTGACGCCACGAAAGAAGAGATAGACCACATGATGAAGCACCTGACAGGTGGCTGTGGCTGTCACTGTGACGATTGCGGAGGTGGTTGCGACCACGACGACTGTGGCTGTGACCATGAACACGAGCATCATCACGATGGCTGTGGCTGTGGCCATTGCCACTAATCAGGCCCATCCTATAAGTCACATAAGACCTATAAGACCTATAAGTCCCATAAGTTCATGAACACTACAGGAACCATCTTCCGTCTGACCACCTTTGGCGAGAGCCATGGTGAGGCCATTGGCGGTGTTGTTGACGGCATGCCTGCCGGCATCGACATCGATATCGACTTCATCCAACAGGAGCTGAACCGTAGGCGTCCTGGTCAGAGCAACATTACGACAGCACGCAATGAGGCAGACCACGTGGAACTGCTCAGCGGTGTCTTCGAGGGCAAGTCGACAGGCTGTCCTATCGGCTTCATTGTGCGCAACGAGAACCAGCACTCCAGCGATTACGACAACATGCGCGAGGTGTTCCGCCCCTCTCATGCCGACTTCACCTACACGCAGAAATATGGCGTGCGCGACCATCGTGGTGGTGGACGTTCCTCGGCCCGCATTACCATCAGTCGTGTGGTTGCCGGTGCCCTGGCCAAGCTTGTTCTGCGCCAGTTGGGTATCCAGATTAGTGCCTATACCTCGCAGGTGGGTATTATCGCGCTTGACAGCGATTATCACCGCTACGACCTCTCGCTGACAGAGACAAATGCTGTGCGCTGTCCTGACCCGCAGAAGGCTGAAGAGATGATTGAGCTCATCCAACAGGTCAAGGCTGAGGGTGACACCATCGGTGGCGTTATTACCTGTGTCATCAAGGGTTGTCCTGTGGGGCTGGGAGAGCCAGAATTCGGCAAACTGCACGCCCAACTGGGTGCTGCCATGCTGAGCATCAATGCCGTGAAGGGCTTTGAATATGGTGATGGCTTTGCTGCTGTCACCCAACGAGGCTCTGAGCAGAACGACGTGTTCACTGTATCTCACGACACTGTGGGGCAGGATTCTGTCGTGACCACCAAGACCAACCACAGCGGAGGCATTCAAGGCGGCATCTCTAATGGACAAGACATCTTCTTCCGTGTGGCCTTCAAGCCCGTTGCTACCCTACTCCGCGAACAGGAAACGGTAGACATTCACGGCAACGAAACCACACTGACTGCTCGCGGGCGTCATGATGCCTGTGTCTTGCCACGTGCCGTTCCTGTTGTTGAAACAATGGCTGCAATTACCATTTTAGACGCGTATTTGGTCTACAAAACAGGGAAAATCTAAGATTTTCGCATTTAAATGCAAAAAAATCTCAAAAAATACTTGTGGTTTAAAGAAATTATACTATCTTTGCACAAGCTATGAGGGATTTGTGAAAATCTGAAATAGCTTTAGTTAAGTCTAGTTTAGTTTTTGTGTTGGTTAAGGGCGACCTTTTGGCCGCCCTTAAATTATGTCTCAACACCTTACTTCCTTCTTGCTTTTTACAGACACCCGATAATCTCGTGGATATCCTGGCATCCATGGGCATCGAGCCATTCGTTGATGCCATTCCGAACCTTGATAGTTACCGCAGGATCGAGGAAGTTTGCTGTACCAATCTCAATAGCTGTAGCACCAGCCATCAGGAACTCCAGGGCATCCTTTGCCGTAGAGATGCCTCCCAAACCTACGACAGGGATTTTCACGGCCTTAGCCACCTGATAGACCATACGCAAAGCGACAGGCTTCACAGCGGGACCAGAAAGTCCACCCGTACCTATTGACAGTACCTTTTTGCGACGTTCTATGTCGATAGCCATACCCATCAGCGTATTGATGAGTGACACTGAGTCTGCACCTTCAGCTTCTACTGCACGGGCAATCTCAGCAATATCCGTCACATTGGGTGACAGCTTGACTATCAGCGTCTTATGATAAGCCTGACGCACTGCCTTGACCACACTCGAAGCCCCCTGACACGTCACGCCAAAGGCCATTCCGCCATCCTTCACGTTCGGACAAGAGATGTTCAGTTCGATGGCAGGAATCTTGTCCAGTGCATCAATGCGTGCAGCACATTCGGCATAGTCCTCAGGCGATGAACCACTAACGTTGACTATCATATTCGTGTCGATATCCTTAATCTGCGGATAGATGTGCTCACAGAAGTAGTCCACACCCTTGTTCTGCAGTCCCACACAGTTCAGCATACCGCTGGCAGTCTCTGCCATACGCGGATAGTCATTGCCCTCGCGAGGCTTCAGCGTTGTACCCTTCACGATAATGCCACCCAAGCCACCAAGGTCTATAAAGTCCTCAAATTCAACACCATAGCCAAACGTACCGCTGGCTGTCATCACTGGGTTCTTCAGACTCAGTGTGCCTATATTTACTCTTAAATCAGCCATTAATTATGAATTTTGCATTATGAACTACCACATCAGCTTGCTGATGGGGAATACGGGACCATTCTTACAAACACAGAGGTTGCCCTCTGTGGTCTTTTCTACGCAACACAGACAGGCCCCCAGACCACAGGCCATCATATTCTCCAGCGAAGCCTCACAATAGATGTCCTTCTCCTTCGCATAGCGTGCCACAGCCTTCATCATTGGCGTAGGACCACAGGTGAATATCTTGTCGAAAGACTCGACAAGCACGCTGTGGTTGGTCACAAAGCCCTGTTCACCCAGCGTGCCGTCCTCTGTCGTTACGCACACGCGCCCGTACTTATTAAATAAGTCCAGCTCCAGTACGTCTTTTGCACTGCGACCACCCAACAGGAACGTCACCTCACAGCCCTGTGCCTTCAGTTCAGCGCCCAGATAGAGCAATGGGGCCACACCTACGCCACCACCAACAAGCAACACCTTTTTCAAAGCGATGGAATCGCTTTGCACAGTGAAGCCGTTGCCCAACGGCAATACGCAGTTCAAGCTGTCGCCAACGTGTAACTGTCCTAGCTGACGCGTTCCGTCACCAACCATTGCCACCATCAACCACAACTCGTTAGCCTGACGGTCTACAAAATTGATAGAAATAGGGCGACGTAGGAATGTCGTAGAAGAACCATCTACTCGTACCTCTACAAACTGGCCTGGCAACATCTCCGGCAAAGGATTTTCGTCAGTCAGTTTAAGCAAAACATGCTTCTCGCTCAGGCGTTCTACGGCCTTAACTTTTAAATCAAGGATAAACTTTTTCATAATTTGCATGCAAAAGTACTAAAAAAAAAGCCACCAACCAAGTGTTTTCACAAATAGTTGGTGACAAGATGAAGAAACTATATCAGAAATTAATTATTGTATTTGCAAAAAAGACTATTTTTTAGCAGGAACAAAGGTCTCGTAGGTTTGATCGTCGTAATAAACGCGAATTTCAGTCACTTTACGAGGTTGTTTGTCAATTATTTTGATTTCCTCACGAACAATTTCCGGGTGTGTACTTTTTACACTCTGACGCAAACCTGTCGGCTGAGCAACATTTTGAGGTGAAAATAGCGAAGGTTGATCAAAATTCAACATTTGATCCGACCCACCAACAGGTTGTTCAGAGGCATCTAAAAGACCCTCTTCCTGGTCAGCAGGGTGGGTCATATGCATATCACCAGTACCCCACAACAACCATTCGGTGCTAATGTCAGGAATTTTCGTTTTGATAGCTTCCACAATATTCAGGGTCGGACGGGTACGTCCATTGAAAATACTGGAGAGGGTAGCGGGTGACTGTTGCAGGTAGTCAGCGAACACCTGTTGAGTCATATGCTGGTCCTCCATGATGAGTCTGATGCGATCTTTGATGTCCATGTTACTTAAAAATAGGGCAAAAATGCCGTTTCGTTTTGATTTTACAAAGGTAAAGCATTTATTTGACATATGCAAGAAATCTAAAGAAAATTTTAGGTTGTAAAGTTTTAATTTTTAATTCAGAATTTAAAACTTCATAGTTGATGAAATATAAAATCGTGGTTTAGAATTACAAATCTAAAAAACGCATCAAATTTACATATCAAGAATCTCTAAAGAGAAATATACGCAAATAATTGGGTATAAATGAGATATTTACAGATATCATCTGTTGCATTTTCTAATATACAATAAAATCTCTTGAAATATATAGCCAAAGTATACATTTAATGTGAATAAAAATGTGTAAATTGCTGATTTTTGGCACTTTAATATCACAAATACTATTTTGCATATGTATGTATATACAAATATAAATGACAGAATTTGCATTTACAAATCAGAATTCCGATTCGGCTATTTTTCTTTGTTAATTTGA
>JAEEGG010011618.1_pt1 | contig 19145 bp, 17 predicted proteins | sample 9134161 | NCBI WGS metagenome assembly JAEEGG01 (sample SAMN16246543, study PRJNA631951) | gut metagenome | biome: gut microbiome; feature: rumen; material: CR-attached | host: Bos | place: Iran: Karaj | collected 2018-10 | reverse complement strand
TTGCAGTCCAAAATTAAAGGCAACCTCTTGCGGGTCGTTATCAGATGTGCGTAATGTTGCGATAAAAAGTATTGAGAGATGGATTTAATGAAAATTGTTGAGCAGTCTTTCGCTAACGAGAAAGTTGCTACCTTCCCCAAGTTCAAGGCCGGTGACACTATCACCGTCACTTATAGGATCAAGGAGGGAGATAAAGAGAGGCTTCAGAACTTCAGGGGTGTTGTCATCCAGGAAAGAGGCGCCACTCCTACCACAAGGACCTTCACAGTCCGCAAGATTTCCGGTGGAATCGGAGTTGAGAGGATTTTCCCCTTCCAGTCCCCGTTCATCGAGAACATCGAGCTGAACAAGGTCGGTAAGGTCCGCAGGGCCAGAATATTCTACCTGCGTCAGCTCTCTGGTAAGAAGGCCAGGATCAAGGAGCGCAAGTTCGCGGGCAAGAAAGCCGAGGCCGCTGAATAGAAAGACCAGGTCCCCTAGCTCAATTGAATAGAGCATCTGACTACGGATCAGAAGGTTACAGGTTTGAATCCTGTGGGGATCACAAGGTTGCGGAATTAGCTCAGTTGGTAGAGCATCAGCTTCCCAAGCTGAGGGTCGCGAGTTCGAATCTCGTATTCCGCTCGTAAATCAAAAGTCTAGCTCATGCTAGACTTTTTTTTTGCTTAGCGGAATAATTCAGCACACATCTCTGGCTGAACGCACTTTTGAAGCTAGGGAATCATCAAAAATACGACCTTATTGATTATCAAATTATAAAACAATATTGTTATATAATATAACATTTTTGTTAAGCGCATTTTCCGGCTTCCACGGTCGGAATCAGGGGCAGCATCGAGATGGAAGAGAACAGCCTCCGCTCCCTGATTGGAGACAAGGACCTCAGGAAATCTGGTAGCCCCAATCCTCAACAGGAACACCAACAAGGCAAATCTGAAAGCCGCCAAGGCAAGACAGGAAGAGGCCAAGCTAGGATTCAAGCAAATCCTGCTGGATGCGGGCACCGAGGTCGACAACGCTATCTCAAAGTGCCGTGTCGCCGCGGAAAGGCTTCAGATGGACACCAGACAGAGGGATACTCTCGCCGAGGCTGTCGAGAAGATTGAATTGACTATGATGTATTCCTCGACAAACTATTTGGAGGTTCTTACCGCCCAACAATCCCTTCTCGATGCCGAGCTAGGGATCATAAGCGACATACAATCAAGAACCTCCGCCCAAATAGCCTTGTATCAGGCTTTGGGCGGAGGAGTGGAATAGAAGTACCTTACGGTCCGTCAGGCCTCAGGAATCTCATTCCCGGAGGGAATTGAGAACGGAGAGACAGAGGGACCTCCGACTTTGAATGTGTCGTCAGCCTCTTCCGGTTCAGGTATATCATACATCGAAGGACGCTCACCAGTTGTCAGCTGGGTGAACTCGCTCTCCGACACCATCTTGCAGTTGCCATTGAAAGTGGCGTCCAGATCAACCTGGAGCCTGCGGATGTGAAGGTCGCCGGTCACCACACAGGTGTCCTTGAGGCTAAGGGTGTCCTTCACATAGAAATTACCATCGATCTTGCCCCAGAAGTCACAGCTGTTGCAGATGATATCGCCCTTGATGATAGCTTTCTCACCCACGACAACCTTTGCCTGAGAGACGATCTTACCCTCGAAATTGCCATCGATCCTGATGTCGTTCGGAGAGGTGATCTCTCCCTTGATGCTTGATCCGGCCGATATTCTGCTCACGTCGTTCACACCGACGTTCTCACCGGCCCTGTCATAATTCGCTGCCATATTCTTTTTCATTTATTCGTTAATATTCAATCACTTCTCTACACAATACCCGCACCGTGGCAATTCTTGTACTTCTTGCCTGAGCCGCAAGGACAAGGGTCATTCCTTCCGACCTTCTTCTCCACATGGACAGGAGTGTTGGCCTTCTGCTCCCCGTTTGTGACAAGGTCGTTGCGACGAGTCTGCATCTGGCTCATGTCAGTCCTGCGTCTTGGAGCCTGGGCCGGACGGGCCTCATTCTCATCCCTGAGAGGGACGAAAGCCCTCAGCAAGAACGACAGCACATCCTTGTTAAGATCCTCAAGCATCGAGGCGAACAGGTTGTAACTCTCGAGCTTATAGACCACCAGAGGATCTTTCTGCTCATAAGCGGCGTTCTGCACGCTTGTGCGGAGATCATCCATCTCACGGAGATGCTGCTTCCAGTGCTCATCGATCTGGTAGAGGATGATGGTACGGCTGAGAGCCTTGGCTATCTCCTTGCCTTGCGTGTTGTAGGCTTTCTCGAGATTAACGCTGAGAGTCAACATCTTACGGCCATCCGAGATAGGGATAGCAATGTTCTGGTACATGCTCCCCTGCTTCTCGAATATCTGCTTGATGAAAGGATAGACCTTCTCGGCAAGGGTGTTCATCCTACGGTCATAGACCTCCTGCATGTGCTGGCAAAGAGCATCAGAAAGGTCATTCGGCTTCGCGTTGGCATAGAAAGCCTCATCGAAGCCCAAGTCGATGGACATCTGTCCCATCACATATTCCTCGAATGCCTGATAGGACATTCCTTCAGCCCTGTCAGCGATAAGATTTGAGGAGTCGATCATCATGTTCTGCACATCGATCTCAATCCTCTCTCCTGAGAGGGCGTTGCGACGACGGGCATAGACAGCCTCACGCTGATAGTTCATGACATCGTCGTACTCCAAGAGTCTCTTACGGACTCCGAAGTTATTCTCCTCCACCTTCTTCTGCGCGTTCTCGATGGATTTGGAAAGCATGCCGTTGACGAGGGCCTCGTCATCAGCCATGCCGAGTTTATCGACAACACCAGCGATCCTCTCGGATCCGAAGAGGCGCATCAGCTTATCTTCCAAGGAGATGTAGAACTCGGAGGAACCGGGATCACCTTGACGGCCGGAACGGCCTCGCAGCTGGCGGTCAACACGGCGGCTGTCATGCCTCTCAGTACCTATGATGGCAAGTCCGCCGGCTTCCTTGACCTCAGGAGTAAGCTTGATGTCGGTTCCACGGCCGGCCATGTTGGTAGCGATAGTGACATTGCCCTTCTGTCCAGCCTGGGCGACGATCTCAGCCTCACGGGCATGCTCCTTGGCGTTCAAGACATTGTGCTTGATTCCCCTCATGCGCAACATGCGGCTGAGGAGCTCCGAAGTCTCGACATCCGTAGTACCGACGAGCACGGGACGACCCGCATCCGTGAGTTCCTTGACTTTATTGATAACGGCCTGATACTTAGCCTTTTTAGTCTTGTAAATAAGGTCGTCCTGGTCATTCCTGATGACAGGACGGTTGGTCGGGATTACAACCACATCCAGCTTGTAGATGGACCAGAACTCACCCGCCTCTGTCTCAGCGGTACCGGTCATACCGGCGAGTTTGTGGTACATCCTGAAGTAGTTCTGAAGGGTGATGGTGGCAAAGGTCTGTGTCGCGGCCTCGACCTTGACGTTCTCCTTGGCCTCGACAGCCTGATGGAGACCGTCGCTCCAACGGCGACCCTCCATGATACGTCCGGTCTGCTCATCAACGATCTTGACCTTGTTGTCAATCACGACATAGTCCACATCCTTCTGGAACATGGCGTAAGCTTTGAGGAGCTGGATCATGGCGTGGACCCTCTCGCTCTTCAAGGAATATTCCTCCATCAGCTTGTCCTGACGCTCCTGCTTCTCCTCGGCCGTGAGGGTTTCGTCCTTCTTTATGTCAGCAATCTTGCTGCCCATATCGGGAAGGACGAAGAAATCAGGATCGGAGACTGAGTTGGCCAGGGCGTCGTGACCCTTGTCGGTCATGTCCACCGAATGCTGCTGCTCGCTGATCACGAAATAGAGCTCGTCGGTGACGATGTGCATCTGGCTCTCGTTGTCCTGCATGTAGAAATTCTCAGCTTTCTGCATGAGGGCCTTCATACCCTGCTCACTCAGGAACTTGATGAGTGGCTGATACTTAGGCAGACCTTTATATGCTCTGAAAAGGAGCATTCCACCCTCGTCCATCTTACCGGCAGAGATAGCCTTTTTGGCCTCGTTAAGGACCTGGTTGACCAAGGTGCGCTGCTTCTGGTAGAGGTTCTCCACATAAGGACGGTACTCGATGTACTGCTCGTCATCCTCCGCCTTGGCAACAGGACCGGAAATGATAAGGGGGGTACGGGCATCGTCGATAAGGACGGAATCGACCTCATCGACAATGGCGTAGTGATGCTTGCGCTGGACTAGGTCATTCATGTTGACTGCCATATTGTCACGCAAGTAGTCGAAACCGAACTCGTTGTTGGTACCGAAAGTGATGTCGCAGTTATATGCCCTCTTGCGGGCGTCGCTGTTGGGCTCGTGCTTGTCTATACAGTCAACCGAAAGGCCATGGAACATGTACAAAGGTCCCATCCACTCGGAGTCACGCTTTGACAGGTAGTCGTTGACAGTAACCACATGCACACCCTTGCCAGCCAACGCGTTAAGGAACACAGGGAGGGTAGCGACCAAGGTCTTTCCCTCTCCTGTCGCCATCTCGGCGATACTTCCCATCTGCTCCTTGTTGGACTTCACTCCACCATTCAGAACGATTCCGCCTATCAGCTGGACGTCATAGTGGACCATGTCCCAAGTGACCTCGTTGCCACCGGCCATCCAATGGTTTTGGTATATGGCCTTGTCACCATCTATCGTCACGAAATCGTGATTGATGCTGAGGTCCTTGTCGAACTGAGTGGCCTCGACCACTATAGTCTCGTTCTCCTTGAACCTGCGGGCGGTGGATTTCATGATCGCGAAAGCCTCCGGAAGTATCTGTTCCAGAGTCTTTTCAATCTGCTCATCTTCCTCTTTCACAAGTTTGTCGGACTCGGTTGCGAGACTCTCCTTCTCGGAAACGGGAATGTCCTCCTCCAACTTGGCCTTGATCTCAGCGATCCTGGCCTCGAATGGAGCCTCACACTCCCTCAACTTAGCCTTGAGTGTCTCTGTCCTCGCCCTCAGCTCATCGTCTGAAAGAGCATCTATAGCAGGATAAGCCGCCAGGACCTTGTCCAGAACCGGCTTGATCAATTTCATGTCACGGTCGGCTTTAGAGCCGAATATCTTTCTTAAAATACCTGATAGAGCCATAAAAAATATTTGTCTCTGATAATCTTACAAATGTAGCGAAAAACAGAGACAAATACAACAAAAATTCTACCAGTATGCTCACATAGGCCAGTTATCTGTACGGAACGAAGCAACAGGAATCCCGAGAGCAGTCTTTAAATCGGCCTCAGTCCAGTTGTGGAAGGCATACCGGACAGCCACAGGGGCGGGTACAGAGGAACAATCAATCACGACAGTGTCCCACAGCGCCACAGCCGGAACCTCATGAAACACCCTGTCAGGCCCTGCCACCTCAAACCCTTTCACAGCTGCCCCATAGTCAGAATAGTGGCCAAGACCTGTCCAAGTGTCAGTAAAGTGGATCACGATGGATGGTGCGGGGTCACTCCCCTTACTGATTTCCAAGTCATAACCAGACTGATGGATCTTCTTTGCCTCGACGGGTGAGGAGGATGGAAATGTGACCACATCCGGACGGACCAAGGAGCCTCCAAGGCCGGTCTTGACACCATAATCTCTCTCAAGGGCAAGGACGGCGAACTGATCCGCCACATCCTTTTTCTTAGCGGGATGGATGCAACCCCTATCCCCCAAAGTCTCGGTCACAGCGACTGCTGAATTAGGAATAATGTCCAGTGAAGCCAACTGATTCTCAACGAAATAGCCACGCTTGGTCCCATCCGGATCGCTATAGGAATAGGGAGCAATCAGAGTGAAATAAAAAGGCAGTTGATTGTCCTTATCCCCCCATAGATCACGCCAGCAACGCACCATTGCCGCTTGCATCTTGTCGTAGAAGGAGATGTCACCAAAGATCAACTCCGAGCAACCCTGGTACCACAAAAATCCCTTCAGGGCATATCCGGCGATAGGATAGAGCCGTGAGTTGTAAAGAGTCGCCACCTGCCTGGGCGCGTCCCGGTTCGGATCCGGTTCGTCACGCCTTTCAAGAATAGCCTGATAAGAAGACTCAGGGATCTGTCCCTTGACATATTTCTCCATATAATCCATCGGAACCCACGGAGGAAGAAGGCAGCCTCCCCAAGGGTTGGCGATAATCCCGACCGGCACATCAAGGGTGCGGGTCAGGCGCTTGGCGAAGAAATAACCGATAGCGGAGACTTTGGCCGCCACATCACCCGTGGTCAGCACCCAAGAGCAATCCAGAGTGGTCCGCGGGGTAAAAGCCTTTCCGGCCTGGATGTCGAAGAAGCGGATACGCCCGGCATATTCAGGAGCCTCGGCGATCGCCTCATAGGAACCCTCAACTCCTTGGGATGTGGCCCCAATGAGGTTGAGAGCCATGTTGGACTGGCCGCTACAGAGCCAGACCTCACCTATCATGACATCCTCCAGCGTCACCTTGCCATGCTTTCCGGCTGAGATGGACAATGAATATGGCCCACCGGCGGCTGGAGTCGCCACCCTGACATCCCATCTTCCATCTTCACCGGCCGCCCCCATATATTTCTTACCATCCCATGAAGTGGTGACTGTTACCTTCACACCAGGATCCGCCCATCCCCAGACCGGGGCCAAAGTCTCCCGCTGCAAAACCATGTGGTCGGTGAACACAGGAGCGAGCGTAAGCTCATTGGCCGACAGGGTAAAACAGAACGTGGCCATAACGGCCACGATACTAAAGAATCTCCTCATAATCAGGAGTTTAGAACATGAAACCTACACCTAGTTTCAGCTGGCTGCGATGGATCTTCAAAAGCCCGCTGGTAAGGTTGCCTCCATTGCGGTTGACGACACCATAGTCGTATCTGACGGAGAAGCGGACCGCATCCATCACGTCAAAAGCTATACCCCCACCCAAAAGAACATCGAAACGAGAGTACTTGGTGTAGTCCTTGAGTGTGCCGCTGTAGATGTCATATTCAACTCCAGTGGACTTCTCCTTGATCCTTGAGGTAAGTCCCAGATCAAGTGTAGGGCCTGCGAAGAACACCAATCTCATGTCGTCAGCGACGTTGAACTTGACATTGAGATCCAGAGGCATCGCAAGATAAGTCTCTGTGAATGAAACATTAGTGATGTTGAAAGCATTCACATCGCTCTTAGTGAAATACCCGAACTGAAGGCCAGGAGCGAAACCGATTGTGCCCTCGATCAGAGGGATATCATAGGAGAGGCCGAGAGTGCCACCGAAAAGATCAGCGTTGGCATGGCCCAAAGAGTAATCGAACCTGGTTGTGCTGAGGCCGAAGCCGACCTCGGCGACGAGGTTCTGAGCGTGAACGGATGTCCCGACGAGCGCCATTGTCGCCGCGATGATTGTTGTTAAGACTTTTCTCATTTTAAAATATACTTTAGAAACAATTAATCCACAATAAGATGGCTATTCGAAAATCAAGCCAAAGCCAAATCCCGCACCATGGCGGCGAAAACCGGCCATGAGTTCGACTGTATGAAAAGCCGCCTTTTCTCTTCAGGAATACTCCTGTCCCCCAACAACAAAGCGACCATTTCTTCCACAGACTTGTACACGGAGCATACTCCTTCCTTCTCCAAGTCCAAAAATGCCCCTACAGCAGGTCCCAAAGGGTTTCCACCCATTGCGATAGTGTCGATGAGCACCCCTGAGCTGGAGACACTGCCTGGCAGGTAAGGGAACACCACCCACCTGCTTCTTGATATAATGCCAGCCAACTCGTCGAATCCGGCGCTACGGTTCTCGAAAGTGAAACGTGTCGCGGAAAGTTGATCCACAGCCTCCTCAATCTTGGCCGAGAGAACAGGGTCCTTGCACTTTCCCACTATCCTGACATTCAGCCCCGCGTCCCTGACAACCTGAGAACTCGCGAACTCAAGGACACCTTTGTACGGAAGGATATTTCCCCAAATCAACACAGTGTCATCCCTCTTTTCGGAAAGTGCTGGAATAGTGTCAGTTACCATAACCGGATGGCAGGTGTAACGCACTTTTGAAGGATCCTCTCCCATCCCTGAGACTATTTCACGAGCCAACTCGGCGGCTTCATTGGAATGGGAAATGACAGCCCTGGAGCGTTTGAGTTGAGCCTTGGTCAACGACTTGGACATCCAATTCTCCCCTTTGTGAGGTCTGGGATTATGGAAGATGAATAAAATCTCCTTGCCCCGAAGGCGCATGACCGCCATTGCCGCCATAGCCAGAAGATATTGGAAAAACGCCAGTTTCTGGAAAGCGACAGTCTCGACAAAACTCAAGAGGAAAACATCCGCCTTGAAAGAGTTCGAGAGAAGGGCAAGCCCTTGGGCCAAGCAGGGCTTGTTATCTTCTTCCAGCACATCGAAATATGCGGACAACTCCCTCTTGAGTACGACGAAATACCTGTTCGAGTAGCCTTCCTTGCGGTTCGCGGATGGAGCGACATATATCTTTTTCCTACTCATCGCCTGAAGATCCTTTTCAAGAGATATGTGAAATTAGCCACATAGAACTGCCAAGATGGTGTGCCGATGTAGGTCTTGTAGTAATAGCATTCGCTCCGGTACTTCATCATCCTTATCCGGTACTCGTCGAAATACTTCCTTGTCGTAGTGCCATGTTCGTGAACCACAGCGACTTCCGGATAATAATAGACCCCTTTCCCCAACTTTTTCAACCTCTCCGAGAGAATCATCTCCTCGGAATAGAGGAAGGTGTTGGGGTCCATCCCCCCACAAGCTTTCCAATCGGAGGTCTTGACCATGAAAAACGAACCGGACACACGGTAATGCCACCCTTCCGCCGCCTTTTCGGAGTAATCCCCGCCGAACACCTCTGCCTTACGTTTTTTGGACATGAAAAGGTTGGACCAATATAGAGAAACATGCCTTTTCCAGAACGGGATGAAGGGCTCGGGGCTCTGGAGTTTACCGTCAAGGCCGATCACTTTAGGCCCAATCGCTCCCGCCTGAGGCTCGGAGATCAGTTTGAGAGCCATCTTGTCCACGACATCGTCGGAGCGCAGGGAAATGTCGTTGTTGGCAAATAGGAGGACATCAGGATCGAATTGATTAATAGCGACTTCCGCTCCAAGATTGTTTCCCTTGGCAAACCCCAGGTTCTCCTTGGATGGGACCACGAAAACGTGCTGGTATGGCCATCCTTTGAATGCCTCAAGAAGAGTGGAGAAACTCTCGTCCGTGCTGCCGTTGTCCACTATGACCACAGCATTGTCGGAAGAGACCTTTATCATCTCGTTCTTCACGAAACTGATGGTCTTATCCTCGCTGCGGTAGTTTATGACTATAATCCCTATCATCCCAACCTATCTTAACATGACGGAAGCCACTATTTTCCTCCAGGTCCAGACTATCTTCAAAGGAAGGCGCCGGATGCCCCTAGTCCCCGTGATTCTCAACGTGCCGGGATGCTTCTCCACTTCCAAAAGATCCGTGTTCCGGGTGTTTACCCCTTCGCCTAAAAGCAGTTCAGGCATGAAGCCTTCCCGATGGTAAACAGGCATCAGCGACAGCTGATCCCTGGCTGAATAAGTCTCGTATTCCTTCCACCACTCCTCGGAGATCCGGATAACCTTGGGATCATTGTGGCGCCTGAATATCAGATTGTTCTCAAACATACCGAAATGCCTCGGGAAGCCCTCAGAAGCCAGATGGCGGATCTGCCTCAAAGCTTCGGACAAACTGATCCTGGTGTCTTTGTAGCACCATGCCGCCTCCTCATAGACACAGTCCCGGTAAGGATGTGGCACCTGGGCGATGAGGGCGCCTGAAGCGATCGCGGCATCAACCGCATCATAGAAACGCCTATCTTTCACTGTGATATTGGCGTCCATCCAGACGCTGATGTCATATTCAGACAACACAGTGTGAGGCAATATCTTGGCATATCTGGAACGACGGCCTCCATCTTTCAGGTCGCACGGTATCGCACGGATCTCCCACACTCCGATCCGGGACTCCTTGAAGTCGTCCGAGAAACAGATGTAGTCGAAAGACTCGTCCACAACCCCGGGCTGACGCAAAGAGTCGTAACCTCCAACGATACTCGTATAAATGACCTTCCTCATCAGTCTTTCCCAAGATAATCCGCAAGTCCTTCCCTATGCGACTCGCAATTGATGTAATTCTTAAGCATCAGTCGTTTCCGCTCGGACAAGAAGGGTTTCAGGATCCCAACGGAAGCCAAAAACCTAGCCACCTTACCGGTAGGGGCAAACACTCGGCCATAAACAGATGCCTGCTGGTCCAGGAAGCCACCGTAAGCCTTTTGAAGGGCTTCGGAATCAATTATTATATCATTCAGAGAAGCGATCCGCTCCCTGAAGGCAGTCTCCTCATTCGGGCTCATCAGCCTGACCGATTGGCCATCAAGGCATTGTACATATGGAATAATCCTGAAAGAAGGAGCGGTGGCATCCTTATCCAAGGTGAGCATAACCATGTATCCCTCATGCCATTGCCTCCCCTCGTCGTTCCCGGTGGCAAAGCAGAAATTGCCAAGTCCATAAAATATGGGCTTTCTGGAATAAACCTCATAACCAGAAGCGCAATGCTGGTGATGATTCAAGACGGCGTCCGCCCCGGCATCAATGAAAAACCTATATGTCCGGACCATCCTAGGAGAAGGGAAAGGACATCTCTCATAGCCTCCGTGGACAATGACCACCACCTTATCAGCGACCTTTTTTGCCTCACCGATCATCCTGTATTGCTCCACAGGATCGAGCGCACATGCCCCTGGAGAGGCTGTTCCGGCAATCGAGAACTCGGTCTCACAGCAATTGATAATAGCCACCCTGACCCCACCAATCTCTTTGACAAGGGCTTTCGAGGCATCAGCCGCATCCAAGCCAGCCCCGACATAATCCAAAGAATACTCCTTGACCTTGCGAAGGGTGTTTCTCACGCCCTCAGAGCCGTAATCACCTATGTGGTTATTGGCCAAAGTGACGCAACCGAATCCCGCTTCTTTCAAAGCCTCGAGAGCTTCTTCACCACACCTCAAAGCAGGCCCGACTTTGCTGATCGGAGACGATCCCCCGACTGGGCACTCAAGGTTAACAACGGCAAGATCCGCGGAAGAGACGACTTCCTTGACACCCGAGAGAACGGTGCCGAAATCCTTCTTGGCGAAGAGGTCGGCAACTTGCGCCGACGGGAAGAAATCTCCTGCGATTAAAAGCCTCATATTAAATAAAATCCAATTACTTACCTAAACTATTGATAAAGGCTGCCAACGGTTTGCTCCAAGCCATGCAATCAAAGCTTTTCATGGCGAGTTCCCGTCCGTTCAAACCAATTTTCCGCCGCCCCTCCGGATCAGCAAAAGCCTTGACTATCGCATTCGACAAAGCATTGGTGTCGCCATGGGGTGTGACATAGGCGGTCTTGCCATCTTCGAGCCAGTTCATCGCCTCTCCAACATCCGTGATGACAACAGGTCTAGCCGCAGCGAGATACTCCCCAAGCTTCGTAGAGAAACCATTCAGATTCTGCGAATTAGGATGCTTGTTCAAAATGGTGAGCGACGCCCTCATCAAGTACTTCCTCAACTCCTTATCCTGGAGTGGGCCTGTGAAAACTATCCTATCTTGGAGAGCGTATCCGGAAATCAGGCCAAGGATCTCCTCTTTCTGGGGCGATGAGTCCAAGTTGCCTGCCATGATGTATTTTACGCTCGGATCAAGTTCAGGAGCCGCGAGCCCAAAAGCTTTGATCATGCCGAGAATGCCGTCTTTCCTCTCAAGGAAAGTTCCCGAATGGAAGATATAAGGCTCACTGGCCTCTTGGTACTCTCCTTCGATGAAACCCTCCGGCTCAACCATGATGGGCACTTTGATGTGCTTGCAGGAACGGGACGCGTTTTTTCTCGCTAGGGATGACAGCCTGTCAGAGATGCTGATTATTCCGTCGAGCCTAGGGAACTGCTTATGCAACAGGCGCTTACGGAAATAAAGAGTCTTCAGGTTCTGTCCCCCTGTGCCATAGGGCAACTCACAAAGGTCCCTGATGCAGAATGCTCCCCGTGATCTCGCCAATTCCGCAAGACTGATTGTCAGCTCAAGCTGTTTGCCGAGATAAAGGAATAAAACATCTCCGCTGCCAAGGTTCCGCTTCACATAATCCAGCACATCCCTGACGCCTTGGTACCGGACTCCTTTGTAAACTCCCTCTCCTTCGGAAGGGAACAAAACCACCTCACAATCAATCCCTCCGCCGACCAACGCCCTGGCATAACACCTAACCCGGTGCGTAGCTGCCATGCCGTCAGGGAACGACTCTGTTGTGAGAATGAAAACCTTCATCAGAGGATTGTATTACAATTAACAAAATTAGGGATTTTGGCGGAAAAGACCAACCCTTGGCCCGATTATCCTTTGAAATGCCGGCCGAACTGACTACATTCGCGTTGTGAGCGTCAGGAAAAAAGCATATAGGATTGTACGTCGGCTGATGCTCCGGCTCTGCCCGGAGAGAGTCATCGACAGCGATTGGCTGAAGTGGAAGGGATACAAGGTGGACTGGGACAACCCTCGTGACATCAACGAGAAAATCCAGTGGCTTATGTTCCGTTCAGACACCACCCTATGGTCGCTTTATTCCGACAAATACAGGGTCAGGGAATATGTCAAATCAAAAGGTCTGGAAGACATCCTGGTGCCTCTGCTGGGAGTTTGGAATAAGGCCGAAGACATTGATTTTGAATCGCTTCCCCAGAAGTTCGTAATCAAGTGCAACCATGACAGCGGATCGACCATAATAATCGACAAGAGCAAGGGCCTGGACCAGGCAAGGATCCGCTCCGAACTGAACCGCCATCTTAAAGTGAAGTACGGATTCGAGCATGGGGAGATGTATTACAATCCCATCAAGCCTCTTATCATCGCGGAGAAGTTCCTTGAACCCGAAGATTCTTCCATATCCGACTCACCGGTCGACTACAAAGTCTGGTGTTTTGGTGGTGAGCCAAAATGGATAATGTGTTGTTCCAACCGGACTGAAGATAGTCTGGAACTAAGCGTTTACGATCTGGATTGGAAATACTATCCCGAGCATGTGGTCAGCAATGACCATTACATTCATCCCGCCAATCCTCTTCCCCGCCCTATGGAACTCGGCAAGATTCTATCCTACGCCGCCAAGCTTTCTGAAGGATTACCTGAAGTGAGGGTGGATTTCTACGAGACGGGAGGCAAAGTGTATTTCGGGGAAATGACCTTTGCCAGCCTCTGCGGCAAAATGAACTATTATTCAGACAGTTTCCTTGAGGAACTCGGGCGGGAGTGTGTCCTTCCCGACAGAATCTTCCCGAAAACCTCAGCCACAAACGCCCGCTCGCCCTTTGTGAAAACGAAGAAATAGGAAAGCAAGGCTATAATCAACGTGCTGGTCGCCGTGACGAGAACCAACCTCAGGAATCCCTGTGGCAGGGCTCTCATGACAAGGAATGACGGCACAGCGGCCACAACGGCGACAAACACCAGCCTCAAAAGAACATTCTTACAGAAACGTCCCAACGGGAACCTTTCCTGCCACTTGCACAACAACAGGCAGGCCACATCGATGCTAAGTTGCATGGAAAACAGGACCACATATGAGTAGGTTGGAGAAGCCCCGAGTGAAAACACTATCCATGTCACGAAGAAAGCAAGGATGTTGAAAGATCCCACGATCAAGCAGAAGTACTTGATCCGACCGGAGGAAATGATCAATTGCCTAGGAGAGTTCAAACCCAGGTCCACAAAGATAGTGCAGACAGCTACCCTGACGAAGGCTGGGGCATAGTCCGGGACATCTTTCAACCACAAATCGAGAAGATAGTCGCACTCAAGGATGAGCGGGAGTCCAAGGCTGAACAAGAGCAGGAACGCGATTTTTACGCCCTTATTGACAAGGTCGAATGTGTATTCCTTATTGCCTTCAGCATAAGACTTTGTCAATTGAGGGTTAAGCGCGTTGAGAAAGTTGGTGCCAAAAGGACGGAGCGTACCTTCAACTTGGGTGGACACCCCTCGCGCGGCGTTGACAAGAACACCGAAATAATTGTTAGCCAACAGGTTAATACCACTGCTGGACAGTACACCGGAGCCAGAACTGAAAAAGTTCCAACCCACGAAGTTCGACATCTTTTTCACTATGCCCTTGTCTAGGACAAGACGCCCTCGACTTTCGGAGAAATGCCGCTTGCAATAGACACCGTAGGTGATACGGATAATGATAGCGACCACAAGCATCAGCACTGAATAAGTCTTCAGTTTGTCGAAGGAAGATCTCATCAGCAAGATGGCCACTGAGAGCTTCAGAAGTGCCTCAAGGATACTGATGTAAGCATAAGCGGACATCTTCTCATGCGCTAGGATCATGGAGTTGTATGGCGTGCTTAGAAGGCTCACACACAGGATACCAAATGAGCAATGAAGCACCCAATGGGCTGCCTCTACACGCTCAGGTGGTATATTCATATGCCCGTTCAGCCACCATAGACCGGCGGTTTCAACGATCAATCCGACCACCACGCACATGAGCAACTGTATTATCACCCCGGCAGAGAAAACCCGGTGCGTCTTGTCGGGATCCCCTTCTCCAAGAGAATATGCCAGGAACCTCGTGATCGCGGCTGACACAGAACCTGTCAGAATTGCGCAGAAAGACACGACTCCTCCGACAGCGTTGAAGGTACCGTAGTCGAACTCACCTAGAGTGGAAAGTATTATCCTTGAGGTGAATAGTCCGATGAACATCATCAGGAGCATACGGACAAAGAGGAACACTGTGTTGCCTGCGATCCTCTTGTTCTTCTCGTAATTTGATGTTCCTCCTGACATACTCCTTTACTTCAAATTCTCAATGACACCAGCAAATTTCTCCGCCCATAAGTCCCACGAAAGCCGTTCAGCCACAACTTCTGGAGCACACTTCGAAAACCGTTCCATGTCCCCGTTCTCCACGCATTCTTTGATAACCCTGCCAAAATCGGCTCCCGTGGCGCCGACAGGAAGGAGCCTCCCGGTCTCACCCTCGAACACATAGTCGCTTACTCCCCCTGTGTCATGGCTGAAACAGGGCAATCCATATGCCCCAGCCTCACAGAACACAATTCCAGCGCACTCAGCCATGGTTGGGAGCAGGAAACAGTCCGACTCCCTGTAGAGTCTGCCCAGAAGATCGTAATCCTCAGGATTGTTCTTGTCAAGGAAACCATGGTTATTCACAAAAGGCAAGGATGCGATGCTTCCATCTAAAGACCTGATTCCGACAATGTGGAGAGTTGACTCTATTCCATTGGCATTCAGCCATTCACAAGCATCGACGGCGATCTGGCCACCCTTGCGGGTCCAATCCACACCCACAAAAAGGATGTTCAATTTGCCATGAAAAGCGAACTTATGGGGCTCTATCTTACTGATGTCTATATTTGGGCCGAGCCTGGCTATAGTTATCTTTTCTTCGCTTTGGCCATAGTCACGTACGGCGCTGCGAGCCACCCAATGGCTGGGATAGACCAACGCCGCGGCCTTGTCCATCGCGGTTTTCTCTATCATGTCCCTCTCCTTGATGTCTTTGGGCGAGATGTCATTCCAGTAATATCCATTCATCAAACGGAAAGTGGCGTCGGAAAGATAGATTATAGGTTTGTCTGTATCAAGGAGAAACAGAGCTCCTGACAACATGGGAGCGAAAAGCACATCACAGCCTCCAATAATACGCCTGTCCAACTTCCGGGCGACAATCCGGCATTTCCACATCGGGAACTTGCTCAGCCGGCCCCTCAGAAATGGAAGGAACCTTTCAGCCTCCTTGACCACCTTGAGATAGATTTTACTCAAGAATGACGAAGAATCGACTGGTACTCGGACAACCTTTGCTCCAGTGCTCTCAATTGCCTTCGCCATCGAATACATCGTACCGCTAAGTACCCGTTTGTCTTCCAAAGGGTTGGCGGACATAAATCCTATTGTCTTGCCGCTCAGTCTCATCTGATTCTATTCCAATTATTTCCGTACACGAGCCTGACGACAAGGCCAGACCTTGTCACCATGAAATAAGTGACCGCTTTCCTAAAGCCCAGATGGCGGACGAGGGAAGGGAAAGTGAACAAATGGCCCAAACCATGCTCTGAGACAATCCGCATGACCTTTTTCCGCCCGCAACCAGTCTTTATCCAGAAATGAGCGTCTCTGATAGCATTGTACTCGCAACGCTCCTTTACACGCCGATCAATCAGGGAAGACTTGTCAACGCACATCTTATGGGTGTCGCAGATGGCCCGCATGTTCTTCTCAAGGTGCATGAGATGTGTCAGTGAGGTGGGAATCTCGTGATACTTGTAAAGAGGATCCTGAATACAAACCACCTTTTTGACAAAGGGAGCGATCTGGAATGACAACAATTGATCCTCACAGGCGTTGTGATGGAGCCGGTACTCAATTTCGTGGTCAAAGAACAACTCACGCCTGAATATCCTGCCCCACAGATACCTTTTCATCCTATCCATGGCCATGGCCATCGCAAAGCCGTATGATCCGTCACCGTATGGAAGCTCGTTGCTTTTCCGGAGCACGTCACCTTCCTTGGTAACCACCTCGTAACCAGCCACAACGATGTCGGCTCCGGTCTCAACAGCGACTGAATGAAGCCTTCCGCATGCGTCAGGGGACAACTCGTCGTCGCTATCTACAAACATCAGAAAACGCCCTGAGGAGGCCTCAATCAAAGTCTTCCTAGCCCAAAAGACACCGAGATTCTCCGGATGATCAAACACAGAGATCCGTCTGTCACGGCTAGCATATTCCCGGGCGATTACCCCGGAACCATCAGAAGATGCGTCGTTGACAATGATGATCTCCAAATCGCTGAAAGACTGTGAGATGACTGAATTCAGACATCTGGGCAAGCACTTCTCTGCATTATAGGCGGGTATGAGGATGGAGATCTCGGGCATCGGCGCTGGCTCTATCTTAGCGGGTTCTTATCGGATTTAAACCATTCCACAAATCGTGATATGCCATCATGGAGGGAAGTAGCAGGTCTGTAACCGACCCTGGCCTCCAGTTTTGAGCAGTCCGCATAAGTCTGATAGACATCACCCGCCTGCATCGGAAGGTACTCTTTCACAGCCTCTTTCCCCATCGCCCCTTCAATCTCGGAGATGAAATCCATCAGCTTCACTGGATTTGAGCAACCAATATTATAGACCTCAAAAGGTGCTCGCCGGTGGGACTCCTGACCGCCGCAGGCTGGCGGGTTGTCAATAACCCTGATGGTGCCCTCGACAATGTCGTCAACATAGGTGAAATCACGGATCATGTCTCCCCCGTTGAATACCTTGATTGGCTTACCCTGGGAAATCGCGGTGGCGAAAAGCATCGGAGACATGTCAGGTCGTCCCCAGGGACCATAGACGGTAAAGAAACGAAGACCGGAAGACGGAATCCCGTAAAGCTTTGAATATGAGTGAGCCATCAGCTCGTTGGACTTCTTTGTCGCCCCATACAGGCTCACCTGGCAGTCGGCCTTGTCTTCTTCACTGAAAGGGACTTTAGCGTTCAACCCATACACGGAGCTGGAAGACGCGAAAACCAGATGCTTCACCTTGTTGTTACGGCACGCCTCAAGCACATTCAGGAAACCTTCAAGGTTGCTGTGGAGATAGGCATAGGGATTTGTGATAGAGTACCGCACTCCGGCCTGGGCGGCAAGGTTGACCACAACATCAAACTTCTCAGTCTCAAACAGTTGGTCAAGGGCAGGCTTATCACACAAGTCCATCTTCCAGAAGCGGCAAGAAGGCCACTTTGAACTGTTTGTCACACATCCTTCCACAAACGGGCCGGCAAAGCCATTCTCCGACAGCCTGCCAAATTTGAGGCGGACGTCATAGTAGTCGTTGATGTTGTCCAGACCAACGACCTCATCTCCTCTTTCAGCCAATCTTGCCAGAAGGTTTGAACCGATGAACCCGGCGGCCCCAGTCACAAGAATCTTCATACGCGTCACTTCTTAAGGCTGGCTATCCAAGCGGCAACATTAGCCTCAACCGAAGCCTCGGAATACTCCACTTTCTCAAACTTCTCACCAGTAATGTGCTCATAGAGCTCAATGTAGCGGTCTGTGATGCCGGCGACAACCTCAGGGGTCATCTCTGGGACTTTCTGTCCTTCCTGTCCTTGGAAACCGTTGGCCATCAGCCACTCACGGACGAATTCCTTGGAAAGTTGGCGCTGGCGCTCTCCCCTCTCGAGCCTCTCCTCATAACCCTCCGCATAGAAATACCTCGAGGAGTCCGGAGTGTGGACCTCATCCATCAGGTAGATCTCTCCGTTCCTTTTCCCAAACTCGTACTTGGTGTCCACGAGGATAAGCCCTTGACGAGCAGCTATTTCCGTTCCTCTTTGGAATATGGCCCTAGTGTATTCCTCCAACTTCTCATAGTCTTCCTTACCGACCAGGCCACTGGCTATGATATCTTCCTTGGATATGTCCTCATCATGGCCTTCAGCCGCCTTGGTCGTGGGGGTTATAATCGGCTCCGGAAACTTCTGATTCTCAACCATTCCCTCCGGAAGAGGAACCCCGCAGAGAGTTCTCTTGCCTGCTTTGTACTCACGCCAGGCATGACCTGCCAAATAGCCCCTGATGACCATCTCGACCTTGAAAGGATCGCATTTGTAGCCCACGGTGACCGACGGGTCAGGAACCGCGACCTTCCAGTTAGGGAGAATGTCGGAGGTAGCGTCCAGGAACTTTGCCGCTATCTTGTTGAGAACCTGGCCTTTATAGGGAATCCCCTCCGGGAGAACCACATCAAACGCCGAGATCCTGTCTGTCACAACCATCGCGAGATACTCCCCGTCAATGTCATAGACATCACGCACTTTTCCTACATACTTTCCGACCTGTCCGGGGAGGTCAAAACCCGTCTTCACAATCGCTTTCATTCATCAATATCTTTAAATTCAACATTTTTCAACAAATCTTCCACAACTGGGGCGACCTTGTCGTATTCGTAGCCCCTTGTCAGACCGAACTTCAGAAGTTTGAACTTGATCTGCGGGTCGCCGACAAGGGTCTTGATCTTAGTCTCAAGCACGGATCGCATCTTGCG
>JAEEGG010011613.1_pt1 | contig 19150 bp, 15 predicted proteins | sample 9134161 | NCBI WGS metagenome assembly JAEEGG01 (sample SAMN16246543, study PRJNA631951) | gut metagenome | biome: gut microbiome; feature: rumen; material: CR-attached | host: Bos | place: Iran: Karaj | collected 2018-10 | reverse complement strand
TAGCAGCGTATTCCAAGTAAACAACATCCTTCGAGGAAAACCCAAAGACATTTTGGTTTATGATGACTCAGGAATAAACAGTTATCATTTCGAGAGCAACCTTGGAGCAAAGATGGAATTGTGGTATTTTGGCAAAGAGGAGAGAGAGAAAGTTGTGGAATTCTATAATAATTGGAAGGATGAACATTCTAGATAGTTTGGACGTGTCACGGCATAGAATGGCTATTATTATGATAGCTGGTTTGACACTCTTGTTCACAAACACTTCTGTTTGGGGTCAGCAGAGTTTGGAACCTATGCAGATGGGGTATGTGAAGACTAAAGGGCGGATGGTAGAAGGCAAACATGTAAGGGGCAATGGCATAAAAGGGGCTGTTGTTCAGTTGCAAGGACGCACAGCTGTTGGCGTACAGAAAGATAATGGTCAATTCTCTTTCCCTGTTGTTGGTGAAAAGTATACCGTGCAATCGGTTATAAAGAATGGCTACCAACTAGTAGATGCTGATGCAGCTCCGAAAACTTATTCCTATTCTAACAATCCGCTCTACCTTGTGATGGAGACTCCTGGGCAGCAGATCCAAGACTTATTAGAATCCGAACGAAAAATACGTCGTACATTACAAAGGCAATTACAAAGACGGGAAGATGAATTGGAGGAATTAAAGGAAAGTCATCAAATTACTGTGGAGGAATACCAACGTGCTATGCAAAAGCTATATGCCGATGAAAAGAATAATGAAAGTCTGATTTCCAAGATGGCGAAAGAGTATGCTCAAATGGACTATGACCAATTGAATGAGTTGAAACAACGCATATATGATGCTATCTCAAACGGAAGATTAGCTGAGGCAGACTCTTTAATGCTCACAAAAGGTGAAATGAGAAGTAGGATGGAGAGGGTTAAGCAAAAGCAGCAGGTAGAGAATGAGCGAGAGAAAGAAATAGAAGAAGAAACAAAGGAACTTAATGAAGCAAAAGGAGGTACGCAAAAAGAAATTGATGAGATTGAAGAAGATTGTAGAATCCTTCGTGACCGATTTATGTTGGAACTTGAAATTGACTCCGCTTCTTATTATGTAGATCTTTTAGCCAGTTTCGATTCAACCAATGTGCGTTATTTAGCTCGTGCAGGTAAGTTCTATGACGATATTTGTTCCTATGAGAAAGCTGAAAGTTTCTATCTAAAAGCATTGAACATTTGCCGTCAATCTTTTGAAGAGTACGCATTTGAAATATGTGCTCTTCAACAAAACCTTGCTGCGATTTATCAAACTTGCAAGAATTATTCAAAAGCTGAAGAACTCATTAAGGACAACATTGTAATTGTAAATAGATTTGGGGGGAAGATTCATTCAAAAACGGATGAAGAAGATGTCTTTGACGAATGTACAAGTTTGTTGGGGCTTGGAGGTCTATATGTTAGCACGAAACAATATGCAGATGCAGAATCCTTATATCTTGATTTATTAGAGAAGTTGTATATTGGTCATTTTGGATACGAGGATGAATACAATCAATCAATGATAGCTAGTGTTCTTTGGATGCTGGGTACAAATTACTATTACGATAAAAAATATGAGAAGAGTGACAGTGTGATTAAGGAATCTGTTTTCATTTATCAGGGCTTGGCACTTAACGACATGTCTTATTATGATATTCTTGGAGGAACTTTGGCATCCTGGGCAGCATTCAAATCCTATCAAGAACAATATGACAAGAGCAAATCATTATACAAAATGGCTTTGGAAGCGTTTAATAAATCAAAAGAAGATAACAAAGAACTAAACATTGCTCAGATTTGGTGGCATTTGGGATATCTTTGTCAAAATACGAATCGACCAACAGAAAGCGAAGATTGGTACAAAGATGCCTTGTCTGTGTACCGTCGATATGCTTTGGCTCTCCCTGAAAAATACAATGATGAGTTGAGTATTCAAATAAAAGGATTAGCCGGCCTGTATAAAGATTTGGGGCGTTTGGAGGAAAGCGAATCTCTATTTGAGGAAGTACTAAAAATAGATAGTGTCCTGTCACTAAAAGATCCACAAAAATTTACACCGCCAATTGCGTATGTAAAAAATGAATTAGGTGAAATTAAAGTTCTACAAAAGCAGTATTATGAAGCTGATTCTCTATTCAATGATGCGTTAAGAATACGTAAACAGTTTGCTGAGGGAGACCATGAAACATACGATTCGCAAGTTGTTGAGACGCTAGGGAATTTAGTAGACCTATATTCTGGGATGGCAAAATCATATTATGATAACCATAATTATTCAGAATGCGAAGTTTGGCAATTAAAAGCATTAGAGGTCCAACAACAATTAGTTGAAACCAATCCGAATGATTACGAACTCGACCTTGCTGTTATCTTGGAAAAGTTGGCAATTATCTATTGGGATACACGGCGTTTCCAAGAGGCTGAGACTCTGTATGACAATTGTTTGGAAATAGTCAGAAAGTTCGCAGAGACGAACGCAAATCTTCAACAAAACTATGCAAACCTTCTGTACAGATTAAGTCAATTGTATCCTGCTATAAACAATTATAAGGCTGCCTACAAATTAAACAAGGAATGGCTACCAATATTAAAACAGCAATTTGAAGAATATCCTTATTTGATGCGTAAAGATTATGCAGAAGGTCTTGGCCGTCAATCATTTTATGCAATTTTTCAATCTCAATACAATGAAGCAGAGCAATTAGCTCGTGACGGATTGAAATTAGACTCTACACTTCATTGGATTGCAAGTAATCTTGCTCCTGCTCTGCTTTTTCAAGGCAAATACAAAGATGCAGAAAAGATATATCAACAGTACAAGGATGAATTAAAGGATGCTTTCCTCGATGACTTCAAACAATTTAGTGAGGCAGGAGTCATTCCAAAGAAGAGAGAGAAAGATGTGGAGATAATAAAACAATTACTCAATAAATAGAGACTATTATGAGAGGTCGATTAAAATCTTATTTCATTATAGTTCTTTTGTCCTTGTTCGCTACTATAACTTGGGGGCAAAAGCAACAAGGCTATGTTAAGACACGTGGTCGTATGGTTAATGGAAAACACGTAAAGGGGCAAGGGTTACCTGGCACCACCGTTAAGCTTAGGGGACGCCAAGCTGTTGTCGTGCAACAACAAGATGGTTCTTTTTCTTTTCCTAAATTATCTAATAATTATATTATTGATTCTGTCCAAAAGATAAATTATAAAATTGTTGATGTAGATTATTTTTCTCGTGAATACAAATACTCAGAGGCCCCTATTTATATAGTCATGGAAAAACCAGAGCGGCAGATTTCTGATAAATTATTTGCAGAAAAGAATATTCGGAAAGCATTACAAAAAAAATTGCAAGAGAAAGAGAGTGTAATTGATTCTTTAATGAGGTTAAACAAACTAAAAACAGATGAGTATCAACAAGCATTGCAGGATTTATATGCTCAACAAGAAGATAATGAGAAATTAATCAGACAAATGGCAGATCAGTATTCCAAGTTGGATTATGACCAAATGGATGACTTCTATCGGCAATTTGCCTCTTATATAGATAATGGTGAATTAGTAAGAGCCGATTCCTTGCTTCGCACTCGTGGTGATGTTAACCAGCAGGTGTCAATGCAATTAGAGAAAGGGACTGCCATTCAAAAGGAAAAGGATAGGCTTTCAAAAGCAGAGAGTGTATATAATGCTACTAATGAAGAGCTTTCAAAACGTTGTTTTGGATTCTATGAAAGTTTCCTTTTACAACATAAAATAGATTCCGCTGCTCACTATTTAGAATTGCGAACTCAACTTGATACCACAAATATTAAGTGGCAAAATGACTATGGGGAATTTATTTTGGAATATCTTGCCAATTATGCTAAGGCTTTGGAGACTTTTGATAGAATCTACGATTTGTCGATTCGGGAATATGGGCATACAAGCGAGTGGAGTGCGATAAGTTTGAACAATATAGGCTTAACATACGACGCGATGGGTAAAGATTCATTAGCTTTGGATTATTACAGAAAATCTTTGGATGTCAGTAAGAGTATAAGTGATGGAAGAAACCCTGATGTAGCTACAAGTTTAAACAATATCGGTTATGTATATTATTCTAGAGGAGACTTTGAGCAAGCAATTAAGTATTATGAAGAAGCATTGGAAATATGCAAATCGTTATATGGCGAAGGTGATTCAAAAGTTGCTACCAGTATGAACAATATTGGAGCAGTATATTCTCGTCAAGAAAAATTTCTGTTAGCCATAGAATATCATAATAAAGCTCTTGGGATTTATAGGTCTCTCTTTGGAAGTCAACATCCAGAGGTTGCAACATGCTTAAATAATATCGGTGCAGTATATTCTCTGCAGGGAGACTCTGCTCATGCAATTAATCTATATAAACAAGCACTTGAAATTTACAAATCTGTTTATACAGAACATCATCCAAAGGTTGCAGCAGCCTTAAATAATATTGGGTATGTGTATTCTACGCACAATAATAACGAACTAGCTTTAAGGTTTTATCATACCGCCTTGGACATATGGAAAGATGTTTGTGGTAATCATCATCCAAATGTTGCAACTGATTACAATAATATTGCACATGTGTATATTTCAAAAGGAGATTCAGTTCAGGCGTTGGATTATTACAGCAAAGCCTTGGAAATATACAAATCCATATACAGTGAGCAGCATCCTAAAGTAATTAGTTGCATAACCAATATTAATAAAATTCATAATAAAGGTCATATTGGGTATAATAATCCTTTGGAAGAAGCCCCCCAAAAAGGAAGTGAGAAGAATAAAACCGAATCTTTTGATGATGTAACTATAGAGAATGCCGTTCAAAAAGATATAAAAAAGAAAGTTCATTTTTTACTTGATTATTTGATGTATATGACAGACAAAAGCAAAGACGTAGAAAAAAGGATGCTATATAAGGAAGAAGCTCTATCATTGTTTGTTGGAAAAGGGGGGCCTTATGTTATTAATGGTACAACAAATAATGGCGCATCGATAGAAATAACAATTCTCTCTACAAATAGAAAAACGAAAAGGCTCATCAGAAGTTATTTCCATGGGCTTGCTAATTATCAATATAATCCCATACAAGAAATCGAATCTGTAGATTACATAGTGATACCGACAAACGGAATGTGGCATGTTTCGGATAATACATATCAATGTAATGTATATCAGTATACTTATTATATTAATAAGCAGGGAGGCAAACCGAATGTATACAAGGATGTAATAAAAAAAATGGTGTCTTGTCAAGTAATACTTGAGGCAATAGACTATGAGGACTCGCCAGAATATATCATTCTATTGAGTGATATTAAGGCTGTTATCAAGTGACTTGAGAGTACATGTCTTTGAATTGCGTCACACATGGAGCAACAATCAAAAGAAATATATAGTACAAATATTAAATGAATATGGAACATAAAGAATACAAATATTTTGCGTTTATCAGCTATAAGTCTGATGACCTAAAGGAGGCATGGAGTTTGAAGAAGAAACTTGATGGATACAAACTTCCGACATTATTGTGTAAGCAATATAATAAGGACAGGAAACCAACGCATGAGGCATTTCTTGATAAGACGAATATTCAGCCGGGGGATTTGACTGATGAATTGAGGGAGAACCTGGATAAGTCGCATTATCTCATAGTGGTTTGCTCTCCACGTTCTGCAGAGTCGAAGTATGTCACGGCTGAAATAGAGTGGTTCACTCGCGACGGAAGAGAAAATGAGATGTTCCTTTACATTATTGAGAGTGACCCCAAAAACATTGAGGATAGTTTTAATCCTGCTATCAAGGAAGCAGAGAAACGATGGTCAAAACGTGATGGTGAGAAACGGGAAATATTAGGAGTTAACATCAAAGAAAAGGATGTTGACAAGTTATTCTTCTTGTATCGTTGGCCTATATTTGGGGTATGGTTGCAGCGAGAACGTGCATATATGCAGTTGATTTCAAGGCTGCTCAATTTGGAGTTTGAACAACTATGGTCGTATCAGAAGATTAGACTTGCTGAAAGAATAATAGCATGGATTGTAGGCATCATACTTGTACTTAGTGCATTGTCATATACTTGGTACGCTAATCAGACCGTAGACATAACGACATCGCTAAAAGAAATTTCTGTTCGCAATAATAATTTACCGCCATTAAAGGATGCCATTGTAACGTTGGTTTATGACAACAAAACTGAAGTCGATACCATTCATTCTATGGATACATGCGCGATTTTTACAAAAATCCATCGTCGATATTTGAACACTGAAGTTCGAATGAAAGTAACTTGTAGAGATTTTGTGGATGTTGACACAACATTCAAATTATCAAAAGATGTTGCGCTAAACATTCAACGTGACTCCTCGGTATATGGTAACGTACATTTCCGACTTTGGAATCCTGATATGGAAAAACCCGTGGCAAACGCAGAGATTGAGATTGCTGGACACACCACCACTTCTGATGAGGATGGACGCGTAAAACTCTTTGTTCCTTTGGAGTTCCAAGAGAAGAAGTACTTCATCAAGTCTTCCATACCGTTGGAAAATGACACAGTCTATCTGCCTTGTGGCCCTGATGATGTGGTGTTGACGAAATAAGCATGATATTGGAATAGTATTCTGTCATTATTTTGTACATAAAATTTTGTGATGAGATTTCTAAAAATAGAAATAAAATTATCATTTTGGAGAAATCTGATTAGAATTGAATTATGAGTAAGAACTTTGACATATTCATAAGCTACCGTCGAAGGGAAACGGCGGACAAGGCGGAACATCTGTTCAGTTTACTGGAGATGGCTGGCTATAAAGGACAGGTGAGTTTTGACAGGGAGAACTTCGATGGAAGATTCGACCTGGAGATACTACAACGGTTGGATGATTGTAAGGATTTTATTGTGGTGCTTGCTCCAGGAACACTTGCGGATCTGAATGAAGAAGACACCCATTGGTACGAGAAACTGGCAAGATGCCTGGTAAGTGAGTTCTCCGGGATTGAAACCAAGATGAATGCAAATGGTGCAATTCTCGACTTTGTGCGACTGGAGATAGCGAGAGCCATTGCAAAAGGGAAGCATATCATTCCTGTTGTGCCAGTAAACACGCCTGAGTATAACTTTGACCGACTTGTGCTGCCAGATGATATTGCTCTGTTGCAGAAGGAACATGCGGAGCACTACCAAGACACCAAGGACTTCTTGTTCAAGGATATTCTGCCAAAGATAACGAAGAGGCTGAAAAGTAAGCCCAATAAGAATGGTTGGCTGAAGTCTGCAATCATGATGGCATTATTACTTGCTATTGTTGCTTGTATAGCAACATGGATGAAGTGGAGCAATGAGCGTGATCAATTTGATAATTGCAGAACACAAAGTGATTACGAGCAACTATCAGCCAATAGCTTATTCTTTGCAGGTCAATGCCAGGATTCGTTGCAACTGTTTGCCTCGTTGAAATCGCCATACGCACAGATCAACGATTCGAAGAATACGAATCGGAATGACTCCCTCAAGGTAAAGTGGAATGAGGACTGCTCATTGCAACAGCTACGTGTGCTTAGCAATCTCATCAACAATATGATGCGTATTGAGAAGGGCATCTTCGTAATGGGTACTCCAGAACCGTTGGGATTGGAAGATACTCCACGTGAGGTGATGATAGAAACGGATTATTACATTGGAAAGTTCGAGGTATCAGAACAGGAATGGAATGTTGTGATGAAGGATTCGATGATTGGTGATTCGAAAATACCGATGACGAATGTTTCTTGGAATGATTGTCAACAGTTCGTTAGGAAGTTGCAATCTCTCACAGGACTTGTCTTCACTCTGCCAACTGAAGCAGAGTGGGAATATGCAGCAAGAAAGAATTGTGAAAACAACAAGTATGCAGGTAGCGATAATCCTGAGGATGTCGCCTCTTATGCCACTAATGCCGAAGACAAACCAATGACAATTGGTAAGCACGAGCCTAATGCGATGGAACTCTACGACATGTCTGGTAATGTATCTGAATGGTGTGAAGATGGTGGCGAAAGCAAGAAGATAATCCGTGGCGGTTCGTATATGAGCAGCAAGGAAGAGATTACAGTTACGTATGCTGATGCAGCATCAATAGAAACCAGAAGCAAGGCGATAGGTTTGCGCCTTGTGTTAAAACCATAAGAACAATGAAGAGAATATTACATCTTATTTTATTATGTAGCATCTGTGTAGGTGCATTTGGTCAGAGCAAAGAATTTGAGAATGTGTTCCGGGCCTGTACGCTGGCTCAATCATCCATGCGTGATGGTATTGGTAGTCAATCGGAGATTAAAGAAGCATGCAGTTTGCTTACTTCAACAGATTGGTCACCTCTTATTCTCCAACAAGACAGCAAGAATGCCGAAGCGGCAATGAAGAATCACATGGTGTTCTCGCCTGAGTTCCTGAAGGATGTGGCAGATAACCGTAAAGTATATAAGAAAGCAAAGCAATATGCCGAAGAGCAAAATGCACAGCAACGTGGAGGTAACGTGCAACTTTGTACCAAGTGCATCAAGGCAAAGCAGAAGATGACCTATTACATCAGGGGGAATGGTAAGCCCATCAATATTGCGGCCGTTGCAGAGGTCAATGGATTGATAAACCTGAATGTTATAGTAAAGGATAGTAAGGGCAATGAAACTCCCTACAAGATTAATTCAGACGAATATAAGGGAGCATCAGCACGTAGGTTGCCTACCATCAATCTTCCCAAAGGATATTCGTATGTGTATATCACCATTGAAAACAAAACCGACAAGGACAAGAGTGTCGCAATCATCGTAGAGTAAAAATATCATCAATATGAAGCGCATATATTTTTTATTATTAATGCTCGTCTCTATTTGTTCGCTATCCGCACAGACAGAAAAGGCGAAGACCATGTATGAAGAAGTAACAAGTGGGAAGATAACGAAGGAGAAGTTCTTAAAGCAGGACTTTGCTGATGTTGACTCCACATCAATGCATGACCTTGCTGTCATGTTCTATCGAGCAGAAGACTATGCCATGGCTGGAAGTTGCTGGGAGGTGGCTCTCAGCAAAGTGAAGAAACACGGCAAAGCATACGAACAGATTATCAACTGCTTGTCGGCTGTATATACCAAGGATACCGATCCAGAGAAGATACAATGGTTGATGGAGGTGATTGAGGAGCATAATAAATGGGAGTTGCAGAAGGATTGTAACGACTATAAGTGTAAGTTGGAGCGCGCCCAGTACTATCTCATGCATGATGATGAGGTGAAGGCAAAGCAACACCTGGGTGAGGCAATGGAACTGTGTCAGACAGAGGAAGAACGTGTGGAGATAGATGAAGCATATGCTAAGAGTTTGTTCGAGATGCGTGACTTTGAAAGTTGTGCACAATATTACTATTCTGCATCAAAAAGATGGAAGAGTATCGGTGATACAGAAAATTCAGTCAATGCACTCTATTGGTCGGCACAAAACTACATGCTTTCATCCAAGTATGACGTTGCTGAGGGTTATGCTCGCGAAGCCATAGAGGCATCAAAGGCTCAATCAACAGACGAGCAGAAAAAACTATACCTAATGTGTGTAGCAAGTTTGGGTGATGCATTGTTCTGCCAACAGAAATACGAAGAGGCTCTAACCGTGTATAAGATAGAACTGGATGGATATGCCTCATGGCAACCGAACAGCGAGAAACACGCGGATGCCTTAGAAGATGTGGGAAAGGTAGAGGTTCGTATGAAAAACTTCGATGATGCAAAACTCCACCTGCAGCAAGCCGTTGATATGTATAAGGCATTAGGAAAGGATGATAAGTATTCAAATACATACTCTGAATTGCTTGTATGTCTGAGGAAAGCAGGTGATAATGATACTGCCGATGCGATGGAGCATGAGGCTGATAAGAAACGGCAGGCTGTTTGGCAACGACTGCTGGACAGCGAATTGTCAAGTATTGATGTTACGAAGAAATATCTCAGTAGTATGGTTTACACCAACTCGCTCAATACAATTGCAGGATGTTATTTCGGTCTTGACCAATATAAGAAGGCCGCAGAGTATTATGCACTATATACCCATACTATGCGTGATATGCTCAGAGAGAGATTCCTGCAATTGTCTGATGTTGATCGCAAGCGAGTATGGAAGGAACAGCAGGATCATATTGAAGAGTTCCGCTTTGACATAGCCACTTTGCCGGATTCCGTAAACAACCTCATGCCTTTGTTCATTCCTACGCTCTACGACATGGAATTGATTTCAAAGGGTATTATGCTTAATTCAGTGATAGAGTTTGAAAGAGTGCTTGATAATAATAACGATGCGAAGTTACTGGCTGTTTATAAGGAGATAAGGAACAACCAACAACAGATTGACGAGTTGCAACAGTCGGCATCTGATGAGAATCTCAGTAGAGTCTTGTCATTAAAGCAGAAGAATGCCACTTTGGAACGCCAACTGATGCAAGGATGTGCTGCCTATAGTGACTACACACACTACCTGTCATATACATGGAAAGATGTACAGCAGAAACTCGGCACAGAGGATGTGGCAATAGAATTCACTACCGTTGCGATGTCGCCATTGGATAAGGACAACTATCTGCTGGCGCTCATTCTTACCTCAAAGGGGGAACCCACCATGGAGGTTGTCAGCACAAAGGCCATTCTGAAGAATCTGGAAAGCAAGGAGGACTTGTATGACAATCCTGGCTATTATCAGTTTATCTGGGGATTCGTGAAGAAGCATCTTAATGGCAAAAAACGCGTATATTTTGCCCCTGACAATAATCTGAGTAATGTGGCGATAGAATATCTGAAGGATGGTGAACAGTCATTCTTTGAAAAGTATGAAGTCTATCGCTTGTCGTCAACAAAGGAGCTGTGTCGCAGTTATCAGGAAACCGCAAGCAAGAAATCAATATGCATATTTGGTAATATTGATTACGAAACCAAACTGCAATCAACGCAGAAGGGAGGTATTGCCTTTGGGCAGCTTGCTCATGGCAAAGATGAGGTAAGCGGAATACAGCAGAACATGAAGAAGACTTTTGAGGTGAAGGTCTATGATGGAAAGAAGGCAACAGAAAAACAATTCCGCATGCTTTCGGACAATAGCCCTTTGATCCTGCATATTTCTTCGCATGGAGAGTATAGCGGTGATGCTAAAACAACAGAGGATGAAGCGATGGATTACAGCATCCTGGCCCTGAGTGGTGCAAACAAAGGATCTTCAGACATAGAGGATGATGGTATTATTACTGCTACAGACGTATCTCAGATGAACCTACGCAACTGTGAACTTGCAGTTCTATCTGCTTGTAAGACAGCTCTAGGTGGACAAGGTGCAGATGGTATCTTCGGTCTTCAGCGAGGTTTTAAGAACGCGGGCGTCCATAGCCTCTTGATGAGTCTGAAGCCTGTTTATGATGAAAGTACATCAAAACTGATGGTGGCGTTCTATCGAGGAATTGCTATTGGCAACTCTAAACGGCAGTCCCTGCTAGATGCCCAAAAGGCAGTAAGGGACCAAGGTTATAAAGATGGAAAATATTGGGCTCCATTCATACTGCTGGATGGTCTAAATTAGATGGACGATTATGCAGGAATAAGGAATCAGAGATGAGACTATGAATCAAGAGAAAGAATATTTTGCATTCATCAGCTATCAGCGTACAGGTGACACTGGGACAGGTTTGTACTGCGAGGAAGCGAACGACATGATAGATAATTTTCGTTTTGGAGATAATAAAATGACGCAAAGATATGGAACAAAGTAAAGAATACCACATTAATAATTCGACTGTCAAGATTATCTTTGGTAATATACTCGATAGCCAGGCAGAGGTTATCGTTAATAGTAGTGGTTCAAAGATGACCATGGGGGGTGGTTTGACAAGGGCAATTCGTGAGGTTGGTGGTGAAGTGATTCGTGAAGATGCTCAAACGAAATTGCCAGTAAACGTAGGTGATGCGGTGGTAACAACGGCTGGACGGTTGCGCCAGAAATATGTTTTCCACTATATTACTATAAGAGTTATGACCACTCAAACACTCCAGATGGTATTTCGCAGGATGACATACATCAGTATATCATCGGACATTCCATTGATAAATGCTTCCATTTGTTGTAAGCAATGGAGCTGACTTCTATTGCTTTCCCTGCCATTGGCGCTGGAGTGGCGGGTATCCCGTTTGGCAAGGTGGCCAAGTACGTATGTGGAAAGATTGGAGTTTTATTAATGAAATGAATATGTTCGTTTTTTTTGTACTTTTGTAAAATTAATAATAAATTGAAGAATAGACAATGGTTTTATTTTAAATTGCAGTATTTGCAGTTGCTTTATATTATAAAATCAGGCAATTGAGAGCGTTGGACAAAATGACTAGTAATAACGTAGAATAATGATTCAATAATTTAGAAGTTGTGCCCGACACGAATCAGGGTATAAGATGATGGAAGAAATGTTCTGTTTTTTTTGCTATTTTAGTGCCATTGACTATTATTACATGGCTCTATCCTAATTTTATGAAGAAAAAAATCGAGGGTGAATTTGCCAGCAATCCAGAGATAATGTCTCCGGACGGGAAATCTGCATTGAGGCTTTTTACTTTCAATCTCATAGGTGCTACATTGTTTGGTAATTTTAGGCATTATAAGATTAACGGTGAGGATACCTATGTGTCCTATTATTGTATATGTTTCATAATTCCTTTAATTCCTTTGAGGTGTTACAGAGTAATCGAAAAAGGAAACAGCTATTATTTCATAGGTAGCGACCGAATGAAGTGGAGAGAGATGCTTTGCGTGTATTTTGATGCCCTGAAATGGGTGCTCGCGATACTTTTAGGTTTGGGGATTCTTATAGTTGTGACAGATTAGTTGATTAATGAAATAACAAATTAGATTATGGCATTATATGATTTAACAAAACAGGAGGTCGTTGAGTACCTGGCCGAGTTTGAGGAAAAGCTCCCAAACATGGGCATAGCTCTTTATGAAAAGAGTTTTGATTTTAAGTCTTATGAGCCTCATAGTGTGCTCGTTGAGGCAAAAAGAATTGTTCAATTCTTGGTTGTTGAGGGCTACGATGTGCGGATAGACTATAAAAACATCATAAAAGAGGAAGGGGCAGCAGGACAAGCTCATTTGGGGGACCTGGCGAAGGGTGAGTATCATATAACACTCGATCCAAGTATATGCAATAATGAATATAAGACTCTGAAAGTTCTTGCTCATGAAATATGTCATCTGTATTTGAAACAGAACTTTATTTATTCCGATTTTGAAAAGATAGATGAAGCAAGAGCTGAGCTTTGTACCATTTTCATGGGGTTAGGATTGTTGACTCTTAGAGGATATGATGAAACAGGAGGCTACTTGAATCTTGAAGATTTTTGTCATGCATTCTGTGTGGTTTATAGGACAAGAGGACTTAGTGATGAGATGATTAAGACAATAGTCCCAGAGAAGTGCCAACAGTATGTAGAGACCATTCTTCACGACATGACAGAACTTCAGAAATACAGTCTGGGAGAATTGGTTAAGAGTAGCCAGTATTCGGACTATAACTTCAGGCGGCGTGTAAGAATATTGCAGTTGCTACTTGACAATATGCCAGAAATTCAAGAGAAGCACAACCTACAGGATGGCGTGTTTCGGAATAAGAAAGCTCAATTGAAGGAAGACAAGCCTCCTATATTTGAGATGCTCCAGCGTGAGACTTTTGTTCAGAATAATCTCTCTGATGATAGGCTGGATAAGTGCATCGACGAAATGGATAAACTAATTGACTTTATCTGTTCTACCATGAAGGTGGACTTGGAGAAAGTGTCAGAGGGAGTGGCGCAAAATATTACTTGCCCTTCATGCGGATTTGTAAGTAAGAAATATGCTGTAAATACGCTCAAAGTACAGACATGTTCCCATTGTCACCATTATTTTGTATGGGATGGACGGCCTGTAGAGTTGCCGATGGCTAAATCTAAAGAGGAGCCTTCACTATTGAAGCGGTTACTGTCATTTGGAAAGAAATGTTGAATCATGAAGAAGATAGATGATAGAGTCTATATGCGATGTTGCTCTTTGTTAATGATATTGCACATTAAACGTAAGAATTATGAAAGAGAACAAGTACATTCCGCAGCCCATTGACACAAGTGATGTCAAGCTGCCAAACGAGTTGGAACAGTTGGTAGAACAGATGTCCAAGAACGTACATGAGGTATGGTCTGAGACACGTATTAGCCAAGGGTGGAAATATGGTGAACAGCGCAACGATGAATTAAAGACACATCCATGTCTCATTCCATACGAGGAGCTTCCAGAAGAAGAGAAGGAATATGATCGCAATACTTCCATCGGTACATTGAAACTTATTATGAAGTTAGGCTTTAAGATTAGTAAGTGAATATTTTAAAAACAAACTGTTAGAAAAATCTGCTTTGGCAGCTCTTTCTGTTTGTATAGAGTGATTGTATAACTTCAAAGAATAACGAAAATGAAGAAGATTTCCAGGTATATGATTAAGAAGTTGTTTTTCAGGAGCTGGTTGATACTGGCATCATTGCTGGTGCCAACCCTTATGTCTGCACAGGAAGTTGTTGACAGCGTTGATGTGGATCCTTACGAAGGGATGATCATTGAAACATACTATACGGAAGATGGAGGAACAGCAAACGACACCATCTATCTGGATAACCGCGATGAAGATTCGTTAAGGACAGCTCAGCATGATCTTAAGGAGTATGATTTGGTGGATATCTGTATAGGGAATCCGAAGTATGCCATCGTGACTAAGGACGGAAAGAAAGGTATCTATGATATGCAGCTTCATCAGGAAGTAACCCCTATTGAGTTTCGAGAAGTTGGTTTTTGTCGTCAAGATATTATGGAGGATAGCCATTTCTTCAATATATTCTATGTTATGAAAGGAATCAAGCGTGGTATCTTGAGTGTGGACGAGAGTACCAACAATGTTTTATCCATTTGGATGGATGACTCAGACGAGGTATCTTCGTTGGAAGAGTGATGGAGAAAAGGAATAGAAGATTTGTGTAAAATTTAAACAGAAAAATTTAGCGGTTTAAAATATTATTTGTACTTTTGCGTAAAAATTGCACAAGATGTGATGAAAACAGAAAATTACTTTTGCTACAAATCAATCAAGGAATTGCAGCTGCTATATGAGGCCATTATAAACTACAAAAAGGAAGTTTAATTCATGTATTATTAAGATTTGTATTATGTTAGGAAGTATTATTGGTGACATCGTGGGAAGCATATATGAGTTCCACAATATGACAAAAAAGTTTATAATAGTTTCGCTGGTACTATTGTTTGTTGGTATGGTATTATCCTCATGTCATGAACAATTGGACTTTGGTGTTGTCTGGGATGAGCAAGCTGCTAAGACACAAATGACCAAAGACAGTCTGAAGTTAGAATTGGAGTGGTATGGGGATGACGCCTTTATGACTGCAATTGTGAAGGACAAAAATGGTGATACACTGGCATTCATCTCCCGTCAGAGTGGGGATGACATTTGTACGGTTATTAAGTATCTGCGTAATGATACAGGTTTGGTGAGAGGATTCCTGGTCTATCCAGGATGCTATCCTGTAGCTGAGAGGACGGGTAATGCTAAAATCAAAGAGGAGGCATTGAATGAATTGGAAAAATACAAAGAGATGCTATGGGATGATTTCGGTAAAGGGAACCATCCGAATGATATCGGTTTGGCATTGGTGATGGACGAACGTGAGGACAGACCGTATGCCGCAAGGTATTACTTCAGGTATGACAAAGTGTATACAGACCAAATAAGGGCAATTTATGACCCCATTACCAAACAACTCATTAAGTCTGACGATGAATTTTTCAGATATGATGTAAGTACGAAAACAAGGGAAGTAAGTGGTGACTCACTTATTGGTGATGTACATCTGATGTTTGTTGATATTAGCAATATCGAATTTGGAACTCATACATATAAGACCTATTGTGGTTATAGACCAATGGAGGAATTTGAATTCATGAGCCACAGGATGTTCAAGCATACAGTATTTCGGTCGGATTGCCCTGAACCATACGTCACTGTAGAATTCGATTGGGACGATGATGGAACAAGATACAAAATTAGCCGTGATTATGAAGATCATGCCATAGCAACAACTTATAGTGATGGCATTATTAAGAAGGTGGAAGAAGTGAGTCAGTGGGGTACAGTGCTCAAACAGGACATATATGAGGACACTGGTGATGACGAAACATACATTTGCCGGCTTATGCGATATAACTATCAAGCAAAGAAGTTGGAAGAAGCAGGAATGAAGCGTGTCAACAAGGTTCTGCATCATATGGAGTCGAGCGAATCGGGAGAAATGATCCTTGATGAATACCTTTATGAAATGTGGGGTCGCTATGCTGATGATAACTACTGGGATTCTTTTATGGATGAAGAAAATGAGTAAGCGGCGTGCGTTGATAGCATCAGAAGGGTATAGGTTCGTGTGGAAGGACGTTTAGGATGGTACTCGCTTTATGGTGCCTCTCAGGAAAAATGAGGGTATTTTTCATTTGTGATGATAGTTTTTGCACATTTGCCGTTACTTTAACTTATGAAGAGGTTAAGATAATAAGGACGCAAGATTATGAAGAAAAAAATGAAGAAGTTTATTGTATTGATGATTGTTGCCATGTTTATGGCAAGCTGCTCTGACCAGCAGTTTTATGATGAGTTAACAAGCGAGAACGTTGTTCCATTGAACGAACAAAAGCTCTCAGAGTCTGCCATGCTGAATTCCTATCTGGAAAAGGCCAGGTGGGGTGATGGGACAGCTTTCCTGAAGCTTGCGGAATGTTACCATGACGGTATTGGTGTGAAGCCAGATTTCTTAGGAATGATGTCGATGCTGGTCATGGCTGGCCAGTATGGCGTATCCAATAAGGCTATCGACTCTTATCTATTTGCCCTCCCTGAGACGGATAATACGAAGATGATAGTTGAAGCATTAGCTAGTTTGGACCGTAAGAACATGAACAAGACAGACAGTATTACTGAGATACTGATTACCAATGGCTCCGCTGAAGGTTATGCCCTGAAAGGTATTCTTCAAATAGAAAGAGGTGATACGCTTGGAGGAAAGCAGACAATCCAGACAAGTGCAGATATGGGAAGTTCGTTTGCAGAACTATTATTATGTGCATTTCCTACTCCAAAGACAGGAACAGGGAAGTACATGAATATTGACATGCTCAAAAGCATGTCTGATAGGTCTCCTATAGCCAACAAATTGTTGGGTGATATTTATTCTGGTTATGATTATGGTAATACCAGCTATATCAATGAATCTCTGGCAGCGACGTATTACAAGAAAGCCGATGAACAGGGATGTCTTGGTAAAGGCCCAGCCAGGTGGTTAATCAACTATTATGACCGCTCAGGAATTCAGATTGATGCCAAAGAAATGGAGCGCCTTCAGATTTTGAGTGGCCACATCAATGCTCCAGACGAATATATACCTGATTCGGTGCGTATAGATCCAGATTATCTTGAGATGGACTCTTCAAGGCATAATTTTGAACCCTAACTTCAAAATCAGTTTTAGAGTACCAATGGCAGTATTACGATCATACTCCTTTTCCTCTTCATTTCTTTCATGATTTCCTTGCTTTTGCAAAGTTTCTCAATATGTTTTGTATCCATATATTCATATATTTATCAAATGGCGTCCAATAATATAAAAGCTGCCCAGTATTTGGGAGAATCCCAACCTTTCTCCTTATGTGACCGAACTTCCTGCTTAGCCAGCTCTAAGGCCTCACGCATCGTCTTTCCCTTGCTGATCCAGTATTTGTAAAACTCCGTCATCAACAGACTGGTGGCATCATCATTTACTGGCCATAGCGACATCAACAGCGACTGGGCACCAGCTTTCTTGAACCCGCGCTGAAGACCAAACACACCATCACCGGTTATTTCGCCTTCACCAGTCTGACAAGCACTGAGACCCACCAGATGAAGGCCACGAAGGTCAAGATAGGATATTTCCTGCGCAGTAAGTACACCGTCATCGACTCCTGTAGGAATTACCTCACCTTGCAGGACGTTGTCAGCACCCGCGAAATAGAGTCCACAGCGAGAGAGGGGATCGGGTGCCGTGTCATCTCCGTTGTAGAAACCATGCGTAGCGATATGGACAATCTGCTTGTGCTGACCATCAAGGCTCTTAAAAGAAGATTCAGTACCATCTTTGCCTAACATCAAATCAGCATGTAGTCCCTTTACGTGAGCCTCATTAACAGCCTTGGCAATAGCCTCGGCCTCCGTCTTTGTACCAGGTAGATAATCCAAGCCAGATACGGCACCACGCGTTTTACGCTCTGCACTTCTTGTCTGCCCTACTTGTGGGTATCGCATGGCGTCCTGCTTCATTTCAGAGACTGAGGTGTTGTATGCCAGTCCACCATAGATGACGGCATCCTTTCCCTCATCGTTGCCAGTATTTAGTGCAAGCCAACGGGTAGACGACAGACGATGCATATGGTAAGCCTCGCCCATGGTTCGTCCGTCGGACAACGTATGCGACTCGATGGGCAACTGGTATAACAGACCTGTTGGCGAGAAATAGATGTCTTTCACGTTGTTGCCTGCCACTTCAAGGATTGGCTTCCATATCTTGTTAGTCAGGTTGTCTGAAAACTGAGGAATCTCGCGAGCCTCTATCAAGGGAAGGAATCGGACGTGTTTCCAGTTTGGCGACATCACCAACGCTGCATACATGGTGCTGTCCTTGCCTATACGGTAGTCTACGAACTCTACTGCTATGTCGGTAGGTTTCAATCTGGCATAAACATCCTTGTCACTGACTTTCAAGAAATCGAGGAACTGATAGAGTGTGTTGGCTGATGTGCCTAATGTCCTTTCTAACCTGTCTGCTTTCAAGGTCGCCTCAGCGGCTTCTTTAGGCAACGTTTTTGCCTCAGCGGCTTTTTTTCTTAATTGTCGGATTTCCTGGTAGGCCGTTTTTAATTTTCCATCTCTGTCTATTCTGAATTTTAATTTATTTTGTAACGACAATGCTTGCTTCCGGATTTTTGCGTGGTCTGCCACGCTTTCTACCAGCCTTTCTTGATTT